>OQVO01000451.1_pt1 | contig 13277 bp, 5 predicted proteins | sample 1691511 | NCBI WGS metagenome assembly OQVO01 (sample SAMN03418254, study PRJEB22391) | human gut metagenome | biome: human-gut; feature: organic feature; material: feces | host: Homo sapiens | place: Tanzania | collected 2013-01 | reverse complement strand
GGAATATAGCATTTTTGGCTATGAGCACAAGGGCTATGTATCCCGGATTAATTCCACGATGGCTTATTTCAATGCCAACAAGGATTTCCTCAATCCAGAGATTTGGAGCGAGGTATTCATGGGTGATAATTTGATTCACACCAAAACCAAGGATGCAGCACCAGTACAGTACAAGGATACCTCCAGAGTGGTAAATTGTCTGGTGGCTAATGGCTGCGAAATTCGTGGCGAGGTGGAGAACAGTATTATCTTCCGGGATGTAAAGATTGGCGAAGGAGTCAAGATTAAGGATTGCATTATCATGGAAAGATGCGTTATTGAGGATAACGCTATGCTCCGCAATGTTATCTGCGACAAAAATGTTACCGTTAGCAAGGATCAGTGGCTGAAGGGTGCGGATAACTATCCTCTAATTGTTGCCAAGAATACCACAATCTAATTATGGCAAAATAGTGTGCAGGGAGGCACAGGAAAAATTATTTTTCTGCAAAACTTGCATAAATAGGGCCGCTGCAGAAGTGTAGTAGACATAAATACCATGCTTTTGCAGCGGTTTTTTACATCAACAGCTAAGGAAAATGGACAAATTGAAAAAATATGATATAATACAAGCGGTGTCATTATATTTTATTCATAGTTTTTTATTACATTTTTCCACCGTTGTAGGGAATGCTATAGAGTTAGATGCACACACATCAGGACTATAGTTATTCCATTAGAGGATAGGAGTTGAAATTATGTCAGTAATTGAGCGAGACATTGATACCATGAAAGAAGAGCTGAAGCAGCGTTTTGTTACCACAGCCCAGATAAATTATGGCCGTGAGCTTTCTGACCTCAGCGAACATGAACTTTATGAGACCTTGGCACAGGTCGTAAAGCAGTATACTTCTGAAAATTGGATTAAAACTAACAAGCAGTACCAGGAAAACGATGAGAAGCAGGTTTATTATTTCTCCATCGAGTTCCTGCTGGGCCGTCTTTTGAATACCAATCTGATTAATTTGGATTTGAAGAATGCCCTGAAGGCAATGCTGCAGGATTTGGATTTGGATATTCATGACCTTTATGAGGAAGAGCCAGATGCAGGCCTGGGTAATGGCGGCTTGGGCCGTTTGGCAGCCTGCTTCATTGATTCCATGGCTTCTCTGGGCTTGGCTGCTCATGGCTGCGGTATCCGCTATCAGTATGGCCTTTTTGAGCAGAAGGTTGTTAATGGCCAGCAGGTTGAGATTCCAGATAACTGGCTGCGCAATGGCTTTGCCTGGGAGTTCCGTAAGCCTAACAAGGCTGTAAAGGTTCGTTTTGGCGGCAAGGCTTATATGCATATTAACGATGATGGTTCTTCCAGTGCTGTTCACGATGATTACACTGAGGTAACTGCAGTGCCTTATGATGTACCTGTTATTGGCTACAAGAACCGCACTGTAAATACCCTGCGTCTTTGGAATGCTGAGGCAAATCAGGATTTCTCCGATTATGCAAGCCTTACCAATGATGAGATTAAGGAGCGTCAGGAGTACCGCAACAGGGTAAATAAGATTACTGAGTTCCTGTATCCAAATGATAGCACCGCTGAGGGCAAGCGCCTCCGTCTGGTTCAGGAGTACTTCTTTGTATCTGCTGGTGTGCAGAGCATTGTACGTCATTTCATGCGTACCCATGACGATGTTACCACCTTTGCAGACAAGGTATGCATCCAGATTAACGATACCCATCCAGCAGTAGCAGTAGCTGAGCTGATGCGTGTATTTATTGATGATTATGGTCTGGATTGGGATGTAGCCTGGGATATTACCAGCCACACTGTAGCCTACACCAACCACACCATTTTGCCAGAGGCTTTGGAGAAGTGGGATAGAGATCTGTTCAAGGATCTGCTGCCACGTATCTACATGATTATTGACGAGATTAACCGCCGCTTCCTCTATGAGGTTCGTTCCAAGTATCCAGGGGATGAGAATCTGATTCATGAGCTGTCCATTATTCAGGATGGCCAGGTTCATATGGCTCGTCTGGCTGTAGTAGGTTCCTTTAGCGTTAATGGTGTAGCAAGACTGCATACTAACATTCTGAAGGAAAGTACTCTGAAGTACTTCTATCAGTACTATCCAGATAAGTTCAATAACAAGACCAATGGTATTACCCATCGTCGTTGGCTCATTAGTGCTAACAATGCCCTGGCTCATGTTATTGATGCCAAGCTGACTCGTCAGTGGAGAGGGGACACCCGCATGATGAAGCAGCTGAATCAGTATGTAAATGATACAGCCTTCCTGAAGCAGCTGGACAAGGTAAAGCGTGCTAGAAAGCGTGCTCTGGCTCAGTATGTATGGGCCCACAACAAGGTACGCATCAAGATTGATTCCATCTTTGATGTACAGGTAAAGCGTATCCATTCCTACAAGCGTCAGCTGATGAATATCATGCATATTATGTATCAGTATGATCGTCTGAAGAATGATCCTGAGTACAAGATGCCTGTACCAGTTGTATATTTCTTTGGCGGCAAGGCTGCTCCTGGTTATTTTGTAGCCAAGGAGACTATTCGTCTGATTCTGGCTGTAGCTAACAAGATTAATACAGATCCAAGCATTGATGGCAAGATTAAGGTTGTCTTCCTGGAGAACTTCGGGGTATCTCTGGGTGAAAAGGTATATCCTGCAGCTGATGTCAGCGAGCAGATTTCCACAGCTTCCAAGGAGGCTTCCGGTACTGGTAACATGAAGTTCATGATGAACGGTGCTATTACTCTGGGAACTATGGACGGCGCTAATGTAGAGATTCATGAGCAGGTAGGGGATGAAAACTGCGTAATCTTCGGCATGCGTTCCGAGGAGGTTATTGATCTTTACGATCATGGCGGCTACAGTGCATGGGATGAGTACAACACCAATGCCAATGTGCGTCTAGTTATGAATCAGATGACTGATGGCACCTATGGCAACTTCCAGAGCCTCTTTGATTATCTGGTAAACAGCAATGATGAATTCTTTATCATGAAGGACTTCAATGCTTATATTGAAGCTCATGAGGAAATCGTTCGCCGTTATCAGGATCATAACGCATGGCTCCGTTCCTGCGCTATCAATATCGCAAATTCCGGTATTTTCTCCTCTGACCGTACCATCGCCCAGTATGCAGAGGATATCTGGGACATCGAACCAGTAGATATAGAGTAATTCAATCCATTTTAGAGAGGGGATGGACAAATGAATCTGTCACAACTCACAGAGTATGATACCTTCCTATTCCATCAGGGAACTAACTGCAGGGCTTATGAGATGTTGGGAGCACATATAACCGAGGAGAATGGCCAGCAAGGCGTTCGCTTCAGCGTATGGGCTCCTAATGCCAAATCTGTCAGCGTAGTTGGTGAATTTAACAATTGGGATACCAGGGTAAATGAAATGTCCCGCATTGAGGATGGGGAAATCTGGAAGATCTTTATCCCAGGCCTCAAGGAGGGAGATATTTACAAATATGCTATTATGCCACAGTATTTCGGCCCTCATATTATGAAGGCTGACCCATATGGGTATTATTGCGAGGTGCCACCGGCTACCGCTTCCCGTGTTTTTGATATGAATCATTATCAGTGGCAGGATCAGGAATGGCAGGAACGCAAGCAGCGTACCCAGTCTTATGGCCAGCCTATGCTGACCTATGAGGTTCATGTTGGTTCCTGGCGCCGGGATGCAGAGGGTAAAGCTTTGTCCTATAGGGAATTGGCTGACAAGCTGGTAAACTATGTGAAGGATATGAACTATACCCATATAGAGTTTATGCCTTTGTGTGAGCACCCATTTGAAGGTTCCTGGGGTTATCAGGCTACTGGCTATTATGCAGCCACCAGTCGTTTCGGTACTCCTGATGATTTGCGTTATTTGATTGACAAGGCTCATCAGGCAGGTATCGCTGTTATTATGGACTGGGTACCAGGTCATTTCTGTAAGGATGATCATGGTCTGAGAGATTTTGATGGCCGGAATCTGTATGAATCCGACAATCCTCAGAGAGCAGACAATGCTGGTTGGGGTACCACCAATTTTGATTATGGCCGTACCGAGGTACAGAGCTTTTTGATTTCCAATGCTATTTTCTGGATGGATCAGTATCATATTGATGGCCTTCGCATTGATGCTGTGGCCAATATGCTGTATCTGGATTACGGCAGAAAGAGTGGCGAATGGCAGCCCAATAAGCATGGCGGCAACGGCAATCTGGAAGCTATAGATTTCCTCCACAAGCTGAATGAAACCGTGTTTAGAGAGTATCCACAGGCTTTGATGATTGCTGAGGAGTCCACCTCCTGGCCAAATATTTCCAAGCCTGTTTATATGGGTGGCATGGGCTTTAACTACAAGTGGAATATGGGCTGGATGAATGATATCCTGAGATATTGCAGTCTGGATCCTATCTACCGCAAGTGGCATCATGACAAGATTACCTTCTCCATGATGTATGCCTTTAGTGAGAATTTTGTGTTGCCTCTTTCCCATGATGAGGTAGTGCATGGCAAGTGCTCCCTGATTAACAAAATGCCAGGTGATTACTGGCAGAAATTTGCGGGCCTCCGTGGCTTCTTTGGCTATTGGATGGCTCATCCAGGCAAAAAGCTGCTGTTCCAGGGCGGTGAATTTGGTCAGTTTATCGAGTGGAAGTGGAATGATAGCTTGGATTGGCATCTTCCAGAAAAATATGAGATGCATACCAAGATGTTGGAGTATTCCAAGGAGCTGAATAAGTTCTATGTAGACCACAAGGAGTTCTGGCAGATTGACTTTGACTGGGGTGGCTTTGAGTGGATTGACTGCGACGATGCAGATGATAGTATCATTTCCTTTATCCGTCGTGCAGATAATGGTGATTTTGTGATTGCTATATGCAACTTTACGCCAGCAGTTCGTCATGGCGCTCGCTTTGGTGTACCAGAGGCTGGTATCTATGAGGAAGTGTTTAACAGTGATGCAGCCAAATTTGGCGGCTCCAATGTTATTAACGAAAATGACATTCCATCTCAGGATGTGCCATGGCATAACAAATCCTACTCCATTCAGATTACAGTACCTCCATTGGCAACTGTCTATATTCAGTTGAAAAAGGAGCGTCCCCTAGAAGGCAAGACTGTAGCTGAAAATCAGGAAACAGTAAAGACCGAGGTTGTGGAGCCAAAGGCTGAGGAGAAGAAAAAAACAACTCGTACTAGAAAAACCACAGCTAAAAAGACTGCTACAGCCAAGAAGGCTGTTCAGGGGGAAGAGGCAGCGAAAAAGGCAGTAGCGAAAAAGCCAGCTGCTAAGAAAACTGCCACCAAAACTACAGCAAAAACAGCTACCAAAAAGACAACTGCCAAGACAAAGACTGCCAAGACAGCTGCCAAAGCTGTGCCTGAGGCCATCGAGGGTGAGGCCAAGCCAAAGCGCAGAGGTCGTCCACCTAAGAAAAAGCCTGAGGTATAAGAAAGGTGTTTGATTAAGAGAAGGGGTCCATCGGTATGGTGCAAGGGCACTAGAAAGAAGGTTTGTTATGAAGGTATTGTACGTAGCTTCAGAGGCTGTTCCATTTATTAAGACAGGAGGACTGGCAGATGTTGCTGGTTCCCTGCCTAAAGAGCTGGCAAAGATGGGGGTTGATGCCAGAGTAATTTTGCCAAAGTACAGCAAGATTGCTGAGGAATATAAAGCTCAAATGACACATGTAGGACATATTTTTGTTCCTGTGTCCTGGCGTCACAAATATGCTGGCGTGGATATGCTGAAGCAGGATGGAGTTACCTATTATTTTGTAGATAACGAGGATTATTTCAAGCGGGATGGCCTTTATGGCTATGGCGATGATGCAGAGAGATTTTCCTTCTTCTCCCGTGCAGTACTAAACCTTTTGCCTTTACTGGACTTCTTCCCAGATGTAATCAATTCCAACGATTGGCATGCTGCCTTGGTTAATGTTTTCCTGAAGCTGGAGCATCAGGGAGATGAGAGGTATGAGAATATCAAGACCGTATTCTCTATCCACAATCTGAAATATCAGGGAATCTTTAACAAGGATGTTATGGATGATGTACTGGGCCTGGACTGGAAGTATTTCAACAATGGCGATTTGGAGTTTAATGACTCTGTTAATTTCATGAAGGGCGGCATTGTTTATGCTGATGTGGTAGGCACTGTTAGCCGTACCTATGCCCAGGAAATTCAGTATCCATATTTTGGTGAGCAGCTGGATGGCTTGCTGAGAACCCGGGGAGACAAAATAGCCGGTATCGTTAATGGTATTGACTATGATGTTTATAACCCTGAAACCGACAAGAATCTCTTTGTCAACTACGGGCCGAATACCTTGGCCATGAAGAATGAGAACAAGGTTAAGCTGCAGGAACAGCTGGGACTGCCAGTGGATAGAAATATTCCTATGATAGGCTTGGTTTCCCGTCTGGTAGCAGCCAAGGGCCTGGATTTGATTGTTCGGGTTATGGATGAGCTGTTGCAGGCTGAGGAGTGCCAGTTTGTTCTGTTGGGTACTGGGGACAAGCAGTATGAGGATTGGTTCCGGGGCTTGCAGTGGCGTTTGCCACAGAAGGTTTCTGCCAATATCCGCTTCTCCAATGAGCTGGCTCAGAGGATTTATGCAGGTGCAGATATGTTCCTGATGCCATCTGTATATGAGCCTTGCGGTTTGGGACAGTTGATTGCTCTTCGCTATGGCACTGTGCCCATTGTCCGTGCTACTGGCGGCTTGAAGGACACTGTAACTTCCTTCAATAAGTACACTGGTCAGGGCAATGGCTATAGCTTCAATAATATCAACGCCCATGATATGCTCTTTACCATGAAAACTGCCTTGGCAGATTTCAGAGATCCTAATATCTGGCAGCATGTGGTGAAGAATGCTATTGCTAGTGACTTTAGCTGGCATAAATCTGCTCAGGAATATTTACATCTTTATGAGAATCTGATGGCAGAGAAGCCTGCTCAGGAAGCAGTTCCATCAGAGGAATAAAATAGTATAGCGTGATTTGGAAAGTAGTGGATTTGCCTGGGGTGAATCCGCTACTTTTTAGTATAAAAAATTTATCTTTTCTAAGCATGATGTGACATAATTTGGTATAATATACCTAAGTAATGCGATGATTGTAGAAATTAATCTTTGTCGGGGGACAGGGAAAGATAGATGATAATTACAGGGAGAGATTTGATGCCGGTTTTGAAAAACGTGGAGCACAATTCACAGAATGAATTTTATCGTAGTCCTGTAGGTGCTGCAGAGAGCTACACTGATGTGCGCCTCAGAATCAAGTTGGAGCTGGATGATATAGAGGATCAGAAGGCTGAGATTTCCGTCAAGGCAAGATTCTGGCGGGAGCGAGTGGGAGAACTGGTCTATGTGCTGGAGCCAGAGGATCCTGTAGGCAAAGAGATGTATTTCTCTGCCAATATTGCTATGCCAGAGAAGGGCTGTCTGCTGTGGTATTATTTTGTTATCAACATAAATGGCCGTACCTGGTACTATGGCAACAATGATGCCCGCATGGGCGGTATTGGCTATCTGCGAGATGATCCACCAGCTCAGTCCTACCAGATTACAGTGTTTAACAAGGGGGCAGATACGCCTAATTGGTTCCGCCACTCTGTTATGTACCAGATTTTTCCAGATAGATTCTACCGCAAGGGTGATAAGCTGGTGGAGAAAAAGGGTGCTGTATACCATGCTTGCTGGGATGACAAGCCTTTCTACTACAAGGATGTGGATACCAAGGAGATTGTTTCCTATGATTTCTATGGTGGCAATCTGGCAGGTATTCAGGAGAAGCTGCCTTACTTGAAGGATTTGGGGATTTCGGTTATTTATTTGAATCCTATTTTTGAGTCTGCCAGCAATCATCAGTATGATACGGGAGATTATCACAAGGTGGATCCTATTCTGGGCACCAATGAGGAGCTGAAGGAGCTTTGTGCCAAGGCCAAGGAGATGGGCATCCGCATTATGCTGGATGGTGTGTTCAGCCATACTGGTGACGATAGCCGTTATTTTAATAAATATGGTCACTACGATACAGTAGGTGCTTACCAGTCTCAGGATTCACCATATTATGAATGGTATTGTTTCAACAAATATCCAGAGAGCTATGAAAGCTGGTGGGGGTTCAGCACCCTGCCAAATGTGAAGGAAGAAACCCCATCCTATATGGATTTCATTATCAATGATGAGGATAGTGTGCTGAAATATTGGATGAAGCAGGGCATTAGCGGTTGGCGCCTGGATGTGGTGGATGAGCTGCCAGAGAAATTTACCCAGACCTTCTACAAGGAATTGAAGAAGGTGGATAAGGATGCAGTTATGCTGGGAGAGGTCTGGGAGGATGCTTCCAACAAGAGTGCCTATGGTGTATCCCGTGAGTATCTCTGTGGTCAGGAATTGGATTCTGCTATGAACTATCCTTTCCGTCAGGCTGTGCTGGACTTCCTTTTGGGCTATGCAGATGCTGGCCAGATTAGTGTTAGACTGCGGAGCTTGCAGGAGAATTATCCGAAGCACAATTTCTATGCCATGATGAATCTTCTGGGCAGTCATGATAGAGAGCGTATCCTGACCTTGCTGGGGGAGGCTCCTAGTCAGGAGGGGGTGCCTGCAGTGCGTCAGGCTAGCTATCGTCTGGATGGAGAGCGTCTCTACAAGGGCTTGATGCGTACCAAGATGGCTATCCTGTGGCAGATGACCTTTCCAGGGGTGCCGAGTGTTTATTATGGTGATGAGATTGCCCTGCAGGGCTATCGGGATCCTTATTGCCGTGGTACTTATGACTGGAAAAACGGAGATCCGGAGCTTAGGATGTGGACTCGCCGTCTGATTCATCTTCGCAATGAGCATGTGGCCTTGCAGACTGGTAAAATTCTGCCTCTCTATGCCAAGGGGGATGTCTATGGTTATGCCAGAGTTATAGATGCTGGTCGTGATATCTTTGGAGCCAAGGCGGATAATGAGGTGTTTGTGGTACTGCTGAACCGCAGTAAGGAGATGCAGCAGGTGTCTCTGGAGGTGCGGGACCTGGCAGCAGGCATGATGGAGGATGTGCTGGAGGGCCGTCCAGACCTGCCTATTGTCCGGGGCCGTATGGAGGTGGAGATTCCACCATATACAGGCTTGGTATACCGTCACAAGGCTGAGGCTGTGGCCAAGGCCAAGGGAGTTCGTCAGTGCGGTGTGCTGCTGCATCCAACCTCTCTGCCATCTCCATTTGGTATTGGCGATTTGGGGCCAGAGGCATACAAGTTTGTTGATTTCCTGGCAGCTGCAGGACAGAAGGTATGGCAGATTTTGCCTCTGAATCCTGTAGGGGCAGGCAACTCACCATATGCTTCTTCCTCTGCCTTTGCTGGCAATCCATTGCTGATTTCTCTGGAGCTTTTGGCAGAAAAAGGCTTCCTGACTGAGGCGGATTTGAAGGATGCTTCTATTATCAACGATGGCAAGGCTGATTATGCCTGGGCACAGATGATGAAGCCATCCTTGATTTTCAAGGCTTATATTAATGCCATTACCATGTCTGACTCTACCGCTAGGGATGAGTATCGGGCCTGGGCGGAGAAAAACTCCTATTGGCTGCGGGATTATGCCCTGTTCAAGGTGTTGAAGGATTGGCACAATGGCAAGTGCTGGAATCAGTGGGAGCCTGAGTTTGTCCGCCGTGATGAGGTGGCTCTGGCTGCTATGGAGGAACAGCTTACCTTTGAGATTGGGGAAATCCATTTCGAGCAGTATATGTTCTATCAGCAGTGGCAGAATTTGAAGGAATATGCCAACAAGAAGGGCATCCAGATTCTAGGGGATATGCCAATCTTTGTTTCTCTGGATAGTGCCGATGCCTGGGCGCATCAGCAGCTCTTCAAGTTGGATCAGAATGGCAGACCATATAAGGTGGCTGGTGTACCGCCAGATTATTTCTGCAAGACTGGCCAGTTGTGGGGCAACCCTCAGTACAACTGGGAGGTTATGAAGCAGGATGGTTATGATTGGTGGATTCGTCGTTTCCGCAATCTGATGCGTCAGGTGGATATTATCCGCATTGACCATTTCAGAGGTTTTGAGTCCTTCTGGGAGGTTGATGGTGATGCCAAGACAGCAGAGCATGGTGTGTGGAAGCCAGGCCCTGGCAAGGCTTTCTTTGATATTATCCGCAAGGATATTGGGGATGTGCCTATTGTGGCTGAGGACCTGGGGGTTATTACCAATGAGGTGGAGGAGCTGCGGCAGGCCTGTCAGTTCCCAGGTATGAAGATATTGCAGTTTGAGTTGCATTTCAATGAGAATGGCCGCATCAATTTTGTGGAGCCAGAGGATTGTATCGTTTATACCAGTACCCATGATAACAACACTATGGTGGGCTGGCTGAAGGAAAATGCTTCCCGTGCAGAGGTGGAGGCTATTGCCAATATACTGGATGCGGCTGGTTCTCCGCCAGAGGAGCTGGATAGCAGGCTTATTGAGCATGCCTATGCTTCCGATGCCCGCATGGTTATTATTGCCTTGCAGGATATTCTCCAGCTTGATGGAAGCTGCCGTATGAATGTACCGGGAGTTGCTGAGGGCAACTGGGGCTGGCGTATGCTGCCGGGCTGTTTGAAGCAGTACAAAGCTAGCTGGCTAAAGGCCTTGGCGGAAAAATATAATCGTTAAGTATAATTGCTAAATAAAAGACCATCAGCCTGATGACTGGTGGTCTTTTTAGTGCAAATTTAGTGGTTGTTTTTCAGGGCTTCGGAGAGGCCGGGAATGTTGTTTATCTTGTCTGCCAGCTTAATGGAGTCCTCTATGGCGGCGGCAGTCATAGGGGGTTTTGCTTCCTGGTCTGCCTCGTTATGGGATGGCTGGCTGATGACTACAGCCAGTTCATCGCCGTTCTTGATGGGATCTGTAAAGTTTACTGGTTTTTCGTTGACCAAAATGGTGAAGCTTACCCGAGTCTGGGCAGCTGGTGGCTGGAAGCCTACTGCCAGCAGGGCATCGCTAACGGTGGTGGCAGCCCGTAGGGATTTCATATATCTTACCTGACTGCCATCCGCGATAAGGGTGTTGGTGCTGGCAGGATGTCCGTTTACCTCCAGAGTTACGGTGGCAGAAGGAATCTTATGCTCCTGTCCCTCGTAATAAATTACCAGAGAGGCATCCAGCTCGGAAACATTCAGCACATCTCCCAGCTTGGGCAAATCCGGGGCAATATATTCTATATAGTCCTGCTGATGCACCTCATCAGAGAGATTGGCTTCATTATCGTTAAGGAGTATCCGAGGAGCAATGGTGTACTGGGAGTCCTTGTCGTTCAGGGTGTATTTTATCTTTTTGCCCAGAGGTGGGAAGCCAGCGGTGTTCAGTACCTCACCTAGAGTTCTGGTGTCACGGCTGATAATATCATCTCCATCGTGGAGAAGCTGTCCTGGCTGAGCCAGCTGGCCGTTTATGGTGTACTGGGCGGCAATATTGGTTTCCTGACCATTGATAAATACAGTATAGGCTGGCGGAATCTCCACCACATCCTCCAGAGTGATTTCTGGGATAGATCCGTTGGTGCCTGCAATTACCTGTAGACGGCTGCCATCCCGAATAGGAGTATCCAAGGTGGCTGGGGTATCCTCCAGCAGCAGCTGTGCCATTGTGCCCATGGTGCCTGGGATAAATTTGTTTTCGCCGTTAATCTTCAGCATGGCCCCAAGGCCTGGACGGCCGTTAAGCTTTTTGAGAATAATACCAGCATTCAGCAGGGCATCAGAAACAGTCAGGTCACGGAAGTTAAAGAGACTGTATTCTGTGTCGTTGACATAAACCCGGAGGAAATGCAGGGTATTCAGGGAGGCGATTTTGAGAATACCGAGAGGGGTTACAGCATCAGGCAGCCGCAGCTCTTCGGGAATATCCACAATGCCATCAATCTTATCTGGATGTCGTACAGCTACCCGGCCCATAGGCAGGTTCATAATCTCTGCTACATAGTCGCTAAGATGTGGTGTCAGGGAGCCACCACCAACTAGAATAATTGCCTGAGGTGGTTCATTGCCATTCAGCTCCAGTATCTGCTGGGCAATGGATTCTGCCAGCTTGCGGATATTGGGCAGGACAGGCTTCAATACCTCTGTGTCGGACAAGTCGTATTCCAGGCCCATAATATCAGCAAAATGACATTGTAGACCGTTGGTAGCATCCCGCTTTAGTTGTTCTGCTACGTTGAAGTCCAGCAGGTATTGCTGGGAAATGGCATCGGTAATCTCGTCACCAGCCTGGGGCACCATGCCATAGGCAATAACAGAGCCGTTGCGGGTAATGGCTACATCGGAAGTACCTGCACCAATATCTACCAGCACCAGATTCAAATGCCGCATGGTAGGTGGTATCAGCACGTTGATGGCAGCAATTGGCTCCAGAGTCAGGGCGTGCATATCCAGATTTACGCTTTGCAGGGCGGAATGCATGGAATCTATAACCTGTCGTGGCAGGAAGGTGGCAATAACAGTGGCAGAGGCAACTCGTCCCCGCTGTCCCACCAGAGTCTTTAGCTTGGTGCCATCCAGCTCGTATTTGATGGTGCTATAGCCTACGCAGTAGTAGTTGGCCAAATCCTCTACTGTGCCAGAGGTGGCCAGCTGAGCCTGGGCTGCCTGTACGCCGGCAAAATCCAGACTGCGCTCTTGTTCAGGGGTAATAATACCGCTAAATTCCATCTCTGCAGAGGCGGTCATGGTGTAGAGGGCACGGCCGGCAGCGGCTACAGCAGCGCTTTTCAGGGGGCCAACTTTTTTTATCAGGGCTTTTTTTACCGTATCAATAACACTGGCTACCTGGGGTACATCGTGAATCTGGCCGTCCTCCATAGCTCTGGTTTTGTGCTCCATTCTTTCCGTGGCTATGATTTTCAGGCCGGCAGGGGTTTTGTCTGCCACAATGCCAATAACACTGCGGGTACCAATATCCAGAGCAAAAATCTTTTCGTACTTTGGCTTGGGGGCTTTGGCAGTGGCCTTGGCCTTGCTGGAGGTAGTGCGGCGAGTGTATTTTCTTTTCGGCTTAGAGGTGGTTTTTTCCTCTGTTTCAGCCTGCATATTAGCTATTTTTAAATTTTCCATAAAAAATCTCCTTACTTTTTCCTCTAAAAAAAGGTTAATTAGAGAATATAGCGAATAATTATATTATATACAATTTTTACATTCATTAAAAGAGGAATTATAACCCCTAGATTATTCAAAGAAAATGATTTTTTCATTTTCTTTCAATGGGGTTTCGACGAGGGT
>OQVO01000447.1_pt1 | contig 13305 bp, 15 predicted proteins | sample 1691511 | NCBI WGS metagenome assembly OQVO01 (sample SAMN03418254, study PRJEB22391) | human gut metagenome | biome: human-gut; feature: organic feature; material: feces | host: Homo sapiens | place: Tanzania | collected 2013-01 | reverse complement strand
TGCGGGATTCAGACCCTTTTATTCGGCACGATTTTTTGTAGTTTTTGCGCCCCCCGGACAGGCCCCAGAATGACGCGTATGAAAAAAGTCCGCCACTGGCGGACACATTCATTGCACTCTGCTTTATAAAAACCGCGCCAACCGCGCGGTTTTTCCCCATTAAAACGGAATATCGTCACCAATGTCAGCAACTGAAATTTCTTCGCGCGGGGCCGCCGCAGGCGCATCATTTGTATTTTGCGCGTCCAGACTTTTTGCACCTGACAGGATAACCATTTGGCCGGCAAATTGATTTAATACAACCTCGGTCGTGAAAACATCTGCGCCCTGTTGATTTTGCCACTTGCGCGTGCGCAAGGCCCCCTCTAAATACAATTTTGTGCCTTTTTGCAACATGCGTTCCGCAACATCAACCAAGTTAGGATTGAAAATCACAACGCGATGCCATTCTGTTTGTTCCTTTTGTTCACCGGTCGCACGGTCGCGCCATCTGTCCGACGTCGCCAAAGAAAAACTGACAACTTTTTGTCCACTCTGCATTGTGCGAACCTGGGGATCTTGGCCAACATTGCCAACCAATATCACTTTATTTATACTACCTGCCATGTTTCTACTTCCTTTGTTTTATTATATGGTTAATGAAAGCAATTACACGTCTAAAAATCAAGTAAAAATAACAAATCTTGACTTTTATGCACAAAAAGCGTATAATGCAAGAACTAAGAGATAAACATAAGGGTGCAAATTCTTGCATACCCGCCCCCACAAAAGGATTTATTTATGCATGTGAACGAGCTAAAGGCGAAATCGCCCCAGCAACTGCTGAAAATGGCCGAGGATATGGGCATTGAAAACCCATCACAATTAAATGTACAACAATTGCGCTTTGCTGTGATGCGCGTGTTTGCCGCCGACAAGAAAATAACATTAATTGGTGACGGTGTTTTGGAACGTATGCAGGACGGCTTTGGTTTCTTGCGTGCACCGGAAAGCAATTACCTGGCCGGCCCAGACGATTTATACGTGTCGCCAAATCTGATTAAAAAATACGGTCTGAAAACCGGTGATTATATAGAAGGCCAAATCCAGGCCCCACAGAATGAATCAGAACGCTATTTTGCGCTGGAAACAATCGAACGCGTCAACGGCGATACCCCCGACAAATTACGTCACCGCGTATCATTTGACGACATGACACCACTGTATCCAGACGAAATGCTGCGAATGGAAGTAACAGATGACAAGGACAAGGGACGCAGTTTGTCCGCACGCGTAATCGACCTGATTTCCCCAACCGGCAAGGGTCAGCGCAGCCTGATTGTCGCGCCACCGCGCACTGGTAAAACGGTTATGTTGCAGAACATCGCACATTCCATCGCAACAAATTACCCAGACGTAAAACTGATTGTATTGTTGATTGACGAACGTCCCGAAGAAGTTACTGATATGCAGCGCAGCGTCAAAGGCGAAGTGATTTCGTCCACATTTGATGAACCAGCCGCCCGCCATATCCAGGTTGCCGAAATGGTTATCGAGAAAGCCAAACGTTTGGTCGAAGCCGGCCAAGACGTTGTCATCTTGCTGGATTCCATCACACGTCTGGGACGCGCATATAACACATGTGTTCCATCTAGCGGCAAGGTTTTGACCGGTGGTGTTGACGCATACGCGTTGCAACGCCCCAAACGTTTCTTTGGTGCCGCCCGTAATATCGAAGGTGGCGGCAGCCTTACCATCATTGCGACCGCACTGGTTGACACCGGTTCAAAAATGGACGAGGTCATTTTTGAAGAGTTCAAGGGAACCGGTAACAGCGAAATCATTCTGGATCGTAAACTGTCCGACAAACGCGTATATCCGGCGATTGACATCACAAAATCCGGCACCCGCAAAGAAGACCTGTTGGTCGGCAAAGAAACATTGTCAAAAATGTATGTTCTGCGCCGTATCATCAACCCAATGGGAACGCTGGAAGCAATGGAATTCTTGCTGGATAAGTTGCGCTTGACAAAAACAAACGCAGACTTTTTCGGCTCTATGAATCAATAACGAACGGGGCATTGCCCCGTTTTTGTTTGGAAATAACACAATGAAAATGTATCTAATCGCGGCAATGGCCGCATTTATTTTATTTGCGTTTTGCGCTGGGACGCACATCGGCACATTGAGATGCGAACGTGACGCATCACGCATCACAACAACACAACAAAAACACAACATTCAACACCAGGTAAAAATAAATGAGGAAACTATGCACACTGGTATGCGTGATATTCGTCGCATCTTGCGCGAAAAATACACCATTGCCGAATAACATATGCACACCATGTATCCCGATATATGGACGCGCAAATGATTGGGACAAAATAAGCGACGATTTGGCCCGAAATATTTACAGACACAATCTGATGTGTGACGAAATTTAGTCTGCCAGCGCAATACCAACCAATTCGCGAACGATTTCCGCACTGTGCGCATCATCACGCGGGGCATATTCCACAAATTCAAAACTGTGTGCATCGGGTGCAAACACGTGTGTCAATTGGCGTGCCGCATCCAGGGACAGACCGTATTCAATACCAAATAAAGATTTCACTTATAAGATTCCACTATACTTTGGGCAGCATTTTTTATTTTTTGCAGCGATTTTTCATACGTCGCACAATCACGCGCAATCTCTGAACGATACACATCACGCAAATTTGCTGCCATATAAAAGCACCCACGTAAATGCTGCACACAATAATCATGACCAGTGACAAACGCATTTTGACCACGCACCCTGCTCTCGGTTCCGGCCCAGTCAATATTCAACGCATTGTCTAGCTTTTCCCATGAATTTTCACCCGAATATTTTCCAATCGCGTCCATCCAATACTGGCTCATTTCTGCGTCTGTCCAGTGTTTCGTGGTTCGCATAGACAATATTTGTTTTATCAGTGCGTCTATATCCGTCTGGTATTGCGAATCGATTTGCGCCAGGCGTGCACTGCAATAACAACGATTATACGCAGTATTTTCACGCAGACAATATCCGTTCATACATTCTGTATAATCAGCCAGGCATCGCACCGACGATATTGCGCCACCATCGGTCGTAACCGTATTGGCCGCATTCGTATCGGCACGGTCCACCGTTACAGTGTTACCACGCCCACTACGCGCAACAACATTACGCGCTGATACACCGCGCGATACATTTCCTGTCGCTGGCCCCGTTGCCGAATTTGTTGCACTGCGCACAGATGTCCGCCGTGCGACAACACGACGTGTATTTGCATCTCCTGCATTTGTTACCGATATGGCCGGTTGAACGTTCCCAGATTGCGCCACTGCCGCACGCGCCGCCCCAGACGTCCCCCGCGACACAACACGACGCGTCGTCGCAGTATTGCCAGGCATAGTCCGCGTTAAAACATCAATATGGTTTGTTGATTGGGACGGTGTCGTCCCCGGATTTAAATTGGTGCGCATTTTATTGTTCATATACGGGTACAGATTATTATATGTATTCGCACTGACGTAATCAGACGCAGCAGTCCCAGTTGGCACGCGCCCTGTTGCGCAAAGACCAGCCCCTGCGCCCCCTGCAAGAATAATAAACGTGGCAAAAAATCGGACCAACCTACTCATACATCTCATGATATAAATTTTTTCCCCTTACGTTCAAGCACAAAATAATATAAACATTTGCAATTCCAAAAAATACTGTTATAATCTGTGTCGTTTCGGGGCGTAGCTCAGTCTGGTAGAGTGCTTGCTTTGGGAGCAAGATGTCGAAGGTTCGAATCCTTTCGCCCCGACCAGAAAAATAATAAACGACCACTTTGGGTCGTTTTTTATTTTTTTCGTGGGACGCGGATTTAAACTTGGTTATCATCTTTCCCTCGTTGTGGCTTGGCCACAACTGCGGGGCATTCGTGACGGTTTGGCCGTGCAATGCACGACATCGCCTACTCATTGTCGCCCCGACCAGTAATTAGAAAGGTCGCACACAGTTGCGACTTTTTTCGTGTCTCCGCCGCACACCGCGGGCCTGATGGTTCAGAATTGACTCCGGTATTCTGACAATATACGCAAATCCGCCCATAATATACCAGAATTTATATAATGCCTAATTTTGTGGAGTCAATGGGATTGAAAATGTTAGCTCAAGTACCTATATGTACCGTGATAAATATTAGGAGAAAACATGTTTAAGGTTACAACAAAATTTGATTCAAAAAAAATAGAAAAAGATATACTGAATGCAGCAAAACAAAAAATGATGCAAAATCCGTCAATAATAGAGAACAAACTTAATGAAAGGGCCAAACAGTTGGCATTAACTTACCAAGATGAAACTGGATTGAAACCAGAGATTGTAATAAAGGTTGTTAATGTGCAACGGGGGTTGACAGAAACAAATTTTGCTGCACAGCTAAATATCCGTGTTTTAAATGGTGATGACGAATATAAAACGCGTGTTATTGATTTTATAAAGTCCAATCTCAAAAGTTAATAAAACACCCGTTCCTGGTCGGCGAAATTCTCATGCTTACTTGCAATCTGGAACAAGGTCTGCAGGTTGACATGGGGTGGGATTTTGCCGTCCATGATGTCGTTGATAATTCTTGGGGACAGGTATGCCAGGTTCAGGTATTTATATATTGTGCGTTGATCGCGTTGTTCGTTTTTTGCGATGGCCTTTATACCAACCCCGTTTTCATACTCCTTTTTATATTTCCACGCATAGGCCAGTGCCTTGATTAGTATTTGAGTGTTTCCGGTCATTGTCAGTAATTCAACTTCTACACCGCCATTTCGTTGGTTAATACAAGTACCAGCCGAGAAATATAGAGGGGTTTCAATTACCGCATACTGCCCATCTGATGACGTAGTAGTCCATTGGCTCGCATGTCGGATTCATATAGTCTTGCTTTTGGAAATTTTGCAGATATTCGATATTTTTGATTTTTATAAAAGTACTTATTTTATGATTGTTGTACACGATTTTTTCAATCATTGATTTCAGCAGTTCATCACTATATTTGCATTGGTTGAATGCCAAGCGTTTTTCATCTGGTAATTTGGTCATGTCAGAATTCAGGAATCGAAGGACAACCATGATAAATTTTAATAGCACATCATTTGTATCAGAGGCAGTCCAATTACTTGCTATAATCATGAAAGAGATTGTCTTATCAACAAAGGATAAGCGAACTAAATTAAAACACCTAAAAGAGAAATGTGCCGGTTATGGATTCAAGTATGAAAGCATAAGCAAGGATATGACAGAACTGACAGTGAAATACTTCTGCCGGAACGTGGAAAGCAAGGTTGTAATTAAGGTAGACAATAAAAGCACCACAATCACGTTAGATATTGAAGAAGAAATGCTAAACTAGTAAATTCAAAGAATAATTATTGCGAACCTAGAGCATTCGTGGCAGAATTTAATAGAGAAAAGGAGGACAATCATGCCAAAAGTTAAAAAGATTTTCACAGAGTATGGCTTGGACTTTGATAACAACAAATATGGGTTTGGACGCAGTACTGAATATGAACACACAGACGGAACAGAAATGCGAACCCATGAACCAGTTAAATTCAAAAAAGTACATGCAAGATATTTCAGAATTTGGATTGGGAGGATTGTTTTTGTCATAGACTCAGACAAGCCACACGTTTCTATCCGTAAAAAGAACCGCAGGAACTTCAAATTGGTATACGGTAAAAGTGGAATAAAGTAATTACAAAGAAGAAAACTGGACAAAATATATGTTTTTGACAATAAGCGATGGTATGCTACTTGCTGGTAGCAAGAAACATATTAAAACTTGCAATAAGGACCAGAAATGATCATTGCTATTGAGGGTATGGATGGTGTTGGAAAATCCACCTGTGCCAGATCGCTAGCAAAATATCTTAATTATGAATATGCCTCTACGCCCATCCAGACATTCTTTAAGGGCGGTGCCAATAACCGGTTGCGGCTGGACATCTAATTCCAATCTGATATAATTTTTGAACAAAGCAAACATGACAACGTTCTGTTGCGGCTAGACATCTAATTCCAATCTGATATAATGCAACTATCAACGCCTTGAGATTGTATTTCGTTGCGGCTAGACATCTAATTCCAATCTGATATAATACCAGACTATATCGATAGAACCATCGCGGTGTTGCGGCTAGACATCTAATTCCAATCTGATATAATCAACAAACAAAAATACATAATTGAAAACGGGTTGCGGCTAGACATCTAATTCCAATCTGATATAATTAAATCCGAATGATGAAGAACCGACAGATTCGTTGCGGCTAGACATCTAATTCCAATCTGATATAATTTTTCACAAAGGTTATACGGCAACCACAATGTTGCGGCTAGACATCTAATTCCAATCTGATATAATATACGCAAAAAATAAAAGATGACGCGGCAGTTGCGGCTAGACATCTAATTCCAATCTGATATAATTTAATAGCACCGGGCAACAATGTGCCGTCTGTTGCGGCTAGACATCTAATTCCAATCTGATATAATACATACACTGTTCCGGTGCGTCAGCTTTGTGTTGCGGCTAGACATCTAATTCCAATCTGATATAATAGGCAGTGTTAAACATCACTGTTGGGACTGGTTGCGGCTAGACATCTAATTCCAATCTGATATAATTCATCCGTAACAAAACGTTCTAGAAGATCGGTTGCGGCTAGACATCTAATTCCAATCTGATATAATCACACAGATATATTTTTGTCATGCCCGCGTGTTGCGGCTAGACATCTAATTCCAATCTGATATAATTATCCCCAACAAATACCTTTGCGTTTGGATGTTGCGGCTAGACATCTAATTCCAATCTGATATAATCAAATGTATCGCACGGCGGTCGGCTTATAAGTTGCGGCTAGACATCTAATTCCAATCTGATATAATATTCCACACGACCGGTCATAAATACGATATGTTGCGGCTAGACATCTAATTCCAATCTGATATAATTGGGACACCACAACATCGTTGGCAGAACAGGTTGCGGCTAGACATCTAATTCCAATCTGATATAATTTGCAGATTTCAAAAGACGATTTGTAAATGGTTGCGGCTAGACATCTAATTCCAATCTGATATAATCTTTCACAGCAGGAGCCTCGCTTGTGTTATGTTGCGGCTAGACATCTAATTCCAATCTGATATAATCCAAGGGCGACCAACGCGGTCAACAGCCCGTTGCGGCTAGACATCTAATTCCAATCTGATATAATCTAAACAAAGGGGGCTGAATTATGGGGCAAGTTGCGGCTAGACATCTAATTCCAATCTGATATAATAAAAAAGCGGGCGCAAGCCGCGGAAATCTGGTTGCGGCTAGACATCTAATTCCAATCTGATATAATAAAAAGGAATCACAATGTCAAAAAAATTTGGTTGCGGCTAGACATCTAATTCCAATCTGATATAATCCTATATCAAAGTAGGTTGCTGATAACGCTGTTGCGGCTAGACATCTAATTCCAATCTGATATAATGTATCGCCAGGCAATACGTCAGAGTAGGCTGTTGCGGCTAGACATCTAATTCCAATCTGATATAATCCGCAACAGCCATAATTGCACCTGGTTTTGGTTGCGGCTAGACATCTAATTCCAATCTGATATAATATACATCATTGAAAATGGCGAAATTCGAAAGTTGCGGCTAGACATCTAATTCCAATCTGATATAATACATATCAACAAAAGCCCCTATATTCGGGGCTTTTTATAATTTATTTCAAAATAAAAAATACCTTATTTTTCGCACGAAACGATTCGTTATCGCTATTTTTTTCGTCTTTTTTCCGAAAATACGTATTGACAAAACTAAAAACAGTCCTATATAAGCAGTATGCAAACCAATATAATAGAAATTTCCAGCGACAATCGCGAACTGTCGGTTCGACGGGGATTCTTGTGCGTCACAGAACACGGAACGACTATCGGAGAAGTTCCATTAGACAGCATATGCGCCGTTATGGCCACTGGACGTGCAATTGTTTTTACCCAGGCTTTGATGTCCGCCATGTGTGAAAACGGAATACCATTGATAATAATCGGGGATAACTATAATCCAATCGGTATAATGACGCCACTGGTTGGTCAAAATCGCCAAATGGCCGTGCAGCAAATGCAAATAAATACATCGCGCCCACTAGAAAAGCAGTTGTGGCGACGCATCGTCCAAGAAAAAATTCGCAACCAGTCCCGCGTTTTGGATAAATATGGCATAGACAATCGTATCAAACATATCCCATCTGCGGTATTATCTGGCGACAGCAATAATATGGAAGGTATTGCCGCTAGAATGTATTTCGCCAGTCTGTTTGGCCCATATTTTTTACGCAATCATAATGCCAAAGGAATCAATGCGTTTCTGAATTACGGTTATGCTATTTTACGGGGCGCAATGGCACGCCTGGTCGTTGCCAGCGGTCTGAACCCATCATACGGCATAGAACACCACAATCAACTAAACCCAATGTGCCTGGTGGACGATTTGATGGAGGTGTATCGTCCAGTAATTGACGCCATTGTATACGACATGTTTGATGGCACCGATAATCCGTCACGCGAATTGACACCAGACGACAAACGCATGTTGTCGGGCGTCCTGGAAACCAATATTCCAACCCGGGGTGGTGGCACATCACCATTGGCCACCATTATGCAACGCGATGTTTGGAATTTTGTAAATTCACTGAAAGAAAAGAAAAACAAATTGGACTTTGAAAATGTCATTAAAAACTGATGGATTAAAATATATGTGGATGATGGTTATGTTTGATTTGCCAACCGATACAAAACACGAACGTCGCGAGGCGTCACGGTTTCGCAATTTTCTGCAAGACCTGGGATTTTCAATGGCGCAATATTCAGTCTATATGCGTTTTACCGGAACGCGGGAAAATTCACAAAAATACGTTCACGCTGTAAAACGCAACAACCCACGGACAGGCGACGTAAATATTTTATTTTTCACCGACACACAATTTGGCGATATAATTCACTTGGACAAAGCAAACAGCCCACGCGCATTAGCATCGCGTCCGGGCCAATTACAATTATTCTAAGCATTGCAATTTTCCAGATGGGCTGACATACACCTTGTGCGCGTTATGTTCTTGCAATGACGTAGCGCTGGCAATCCACGATTTTGTATCGCCCTCTTCCTTGGCAATAAAATGCGGGCGTAAATATATCGTGCCATTACTGCTGATTTTTTTAACACGAAATATCACATTGACCGTATCCGTATTTTCTATTGCGCATTGGTGCATAACCGTTTCCACCAATCCTTTGGGCAATTTTGGGTCATCTTTGGAAAACGTCGCCATAACCATATCGTTTATTCGCAGCCGCATTACCCGTCCGGCCGTCGCGTATTTGCGTCGCCACAATGGCGAACCTGCATCTAATTGCGCATTATAATTGGACAAGATTTCAACTTGCCACCGGCCACGCAGTTTTGGATACCTTTTATCGTCATCACGCATTTTAAATACATCGGCACAGAAATTATTACCACCAACATACCACTTATAGGCCAACTTTGCCGCATTTTGAAATTCTTGCAGCAAAGCCTTTTCTTTTTCTTGCTGGGCCAAACGCATTTTTTTATCGGCAATACCGCCGGCAATTCCACTGGCAACATACCAATTCAAATACGTCGCACGATATGTATCACGTTGCCGTTTTGTTCGAAATACAGGAACATATGTCGTTACGTCAACACCACGCTTATACATACGAACTTTGCGTATATCGCGCAATGTACACCAATCTAAAAATTTATTTGCGATATTCGGCTCATCATTTGTGGTCCCTGTGTCTTTCAAAAACATCTGCAGCGTTTTTGGATTTACATTGTTAAAAGCCTTAGCAAAGTCCTTTTTATCCTTGTCCGTGGTTGGTAACGCGTCGCGTCGCGACATAACCGCAGATGTTCCGCGTTCAAAAAATTCCAGGTTATACGCCGTGTCTTCATGCAGACAACCAATTGTTCCTTTTGAATCTTTGGGTGATTTCTGGGATTGACGATACGAAATAATCGTATTTTCGCACCGCATTTTGAAATCATAATAATCAAAACCGTCAAACGGCACATTCATATCAACGAACCACTGTCTGCGTTTTTCTTTCTGGGTTTTACCAAACAATTTATCAGTTTCAATCGCGTTTCGCGACAAGCGCTGCAATATCCCTGCCCCAGTGCACGCGACAACAAACGCGTCAATCGCGTGATGAATATGATTACCACGATATTTTTCTGCGTCCGCTTTGTCTTTCCACCAATCCAAATGCCATGCATCGCGCAACATCGCTGTCATGCGCCCAGGCATTCCAGTAACACGGTATTTATCTGCACATACATGCTGTAAATACGTGACCGCTATACGCGTCATGAATCTCGTATCATTCAACGCACGCGCAATACAGTCTTGATCACGCAAGAACGCATTCATTGCGCCACGATTGAACCGCCACTTTGTCGCCCCTGGTAAATTTTGTGCACGCGCAACAACATCATCATAATGCCACGGCGATTTAGAGTCTGTGAACGCTTCATCTGGGCTGCGATTTCCTTTGAAACGGTTTGCTGCCACCGCAGAAATTGTTTTATTCGCCATCGAATCATCCAGTGTGCGCGAAAACGGCAGTATATGTTCTATCTCAAATTCAGGACTAAATAATTTTTCTTTGCTGATAATTTCACCCGTATAAACACAACGACGGTCTAATGGATTCTTGCCCAGATTTTCCCACAATTTATATTTTTGAATATTTTCACGACTGACCCGACCCCCCATCACCACCAATTCCGACGCGATACGATCATTTTCACGTTTATTAGCGGCCTGCTGACTGTCTATCTCGGCTCGTTCCCGCGCCCCGGCACGCACATCGCGCCCCATTTCAATATTTATCGCATATGGCACGCTGCCAAATCGTGCAATCAAATCGTTGACAACCGCACGCAACTGGTTCAATGCAATATGAACAGTGGCATTCATTGTGCGATATACACCATTTTTATCTGGAACCAATGACGGCTTTAATGCTGCAACATCTCCATAGTATGGCAGTTGTGCCATCTGAACAACACCCCTATCAGCATGATTATATCCAGCCTTGTCTTCCGCAACATGGTATAAATCACCCTGCGCCAAAAATGGCAACATCTTTTGCATGGCACAGACAGATAGATTCGCAACACCCTCTTCAAACGGGCGTTGTATCAATTGCGCCGCCACATCTGAATTCAGGCCGCATTTATCCACCAAATAGCCAATCAGATCATCGTCATTTAACGTATCATCGTTTATTCGTGCCAAGATTTGCGATTTTTTATCGTCTGGACACGCATACCAGAAATCAGATAAACCACATTCCGAGAACGCGAACGCTGTCGTATCAACGTCCATTTCTTTGCGTTTTTCGGTTTCCAGATTAAACCGGACACCACGTGCCAACCCCAGCATTTTCCGCACCGCAGCAAACGTAATCTTTACACGCCCTGATTTATCGCGCTTAACATCATCAAACGTCCGTAATAATATATCTTGTAATTTCTGACGCTGTTCACCCGATAATTCCGTTACGACACCATTATCAATTATTCGCAATTGATTTATCTGTTGCAAGACGCGGAACCGTTGAAACACCGGTTCAAATTTATATGCGCGTAGTTGTCCCGGTTCAAACATACACGTCCCAATAACAGGTGGCAATAACGGACGTTGATGAAATATTGCATGTTCAAATTCTTTTCGCATTTCATCTGATAATCCCTGGGCCGTACATATACGATTAAATTCTGCCAGATACATATCACGCGTCGGATAGAACGCCCCATCTTTGATTTTATTTCCATCAAATTGTTCTGCGAATCTGTATCTGTGTGATTCAAATTGAAATTGCCCCAGCGTTTTGTCACCCATTGCCACCTGTAAAGACGCCGTTGCATTTTTTAACTTTCCACCGGCCTCGCCCCTGGTTTCTTTACGATTACTCTTGAATCCACGACGCAACGCCAAATGAAATAAAACGCGTCCCAACTCATGTGGTTGCAACTTTTCAACGACCGCACGGGCACGCAACGCATACGGATCAGCCAATGTTGCATCCACGCGAATATCAAAATCCATTCCATATTTATGAATCAGTTGCAATGTGCGCTTTTTACGCAAGGCCACACGATCACCGCGACGACGCATCTGACGATGCTCGCGACGAACTACATTGATTGGTGTATGACTTTGCGCATCACGACCATCTGGAAATATACGCACCCCCATATCAACCAAACGGGTTATATTATCCACATCGTTTAATTCTACGACCGCCCACCCCAGTGATGTGCTGCCTAAATCCAAGCCTAATTTATATTTCACGACCACGCCCCTTTGTGCACATCACATGATACAAAACATAACAAATAAATGCAAATCAATTGACTTATTATTTTAGTGTTGTATAATTACGGTGGTGAAAGAAATAACACTAAAATCAAGTTGGAATTAGATGTCTAGTCGTTAATAAGAACCTTTCATACGAAAGGATATTTCACCATAAAAAACAGGCACTTTGGTGCCTGTTTTTTTCCTCATTCTGCCCCGGGCAATGGCAAATCTGGAACGGAAAGCGTCCCCGTAACATTATATTTACCCGCCATTGATTGATTTGCCGCAGATGATGTGCTGACGCGCTCTGACACCGACGAATAGACCGCCAATGCCGATGGATATTGGACATCGGTCACACTGGGTGTCAGACTGGTAACCTTGTTCATTGTATTTTCCTTGTTTGCCACAACATCCTTGACATAACTGACGCCGGCAATACCACTGGTTGTCGCATAAGTCGTGCCATTATCATCAGGATTGACATCATTTGGCAACGCCAAAGCACAAAAAACGCAAAACACAGTCGCAAAAACGCAACCGAAAAATACCGTCCGAAAAACATGACATGACAAAAACATGCGAAATTCAACCGCCCCCCCTGGCGAACTATTTCTGCATAAAAATCCTTTCGCAATAACGATACTAAAACACGCGTTTTTATCAAGAATTTTTTGTCAAATAAACATCGGGGGCAAAATACCCCCGACGTAAAATAGATGTTTAATACGGCACAAAAACTACTTCTCACTCTGCGAGCCATTGTGCAAATTCACACCACGCGCCATAAATTCGGCCGCCAAATTTACCGCCGCAATACCCTTCTTGTAACCTGCCCCATTCGCCTTGTTTGCTACGGCGTTTGACGCAATAC
>OQVO01000441.1_pt1 | contig 13385 bp, 10 predicted proteins | sample 1691511 | NCBI WGS metagenome assembly OQVO01 (sample SAMN03418254, study PRJEB22391) | human gut metagenome | biome: human-gut; feature: organic feature; material: feces | host: Homo sapiens | place: Tanzania | collected 2013-01 | reverse complement strand
GATATGCGGCGAATCGGCGGTATCGTTGACAATGTTGACGGGGAGCTTGCGGTTTACAACGTCCGCATAGCTGTTCGACGCTTCAAATGTGACATAGTATGTACCGAGCTTTGAATTGTCGACGTCGTTGACAACGATCTTTACCTTGGAAGAGATGTCTCCGTCGAGGCAGTCCGTGAGGCTTATCTTTGTGAACATCGAAACTGTGTCGCCCGACTTGAACATAAGCGGTTCCTTGAGCGAGAACACAGGCTCGGTGTAGTCCGTATATTTTGTGCGCCTTGTGAATTTGCCGACATTTTTGTTTGCGTCGAAGACAAGGTAGGTGATGTCGCACACGCCCTCGGAAATAAAGCGTGAGTGTGTACCGACGAGGATTTCGGAAGTAAGATCTCCGTCACGGTCGTCGGTTGCGGTGAGACCCGTGAGCAGCTTGCTCCGATCGTCCTTGACCGAGAGCTCAAGCACATCACGGTCTGATGTTATGACCGGGGGAGTGTGATCCTTAACTGTTTTTGAGAGAACAACATTTACAGACCAGGCACCCACAACGGCTATAAAAACTATCACAATAAGTATTCTTATAAACTTCATTTTAAGACCTCAATCACGTAAATAATCATATTTATACTTATTATATATTTAACCATAAAACGACACAAAAGTCAACATTAAAATGCTGTTTTAGCATATCGACAACACAAAATTTTTATACAATTTAATAAAAGAACGTAAAATTTTTTTGAAAATCGGATTTGTATGTTAAAAAACAATAAAACGGCAAACCTGCGGCGAAAAAGTCGCGGTTTGCCGTGATTTTTATTTCTTGTTTTTTAATCTTTTATCGCATTTTGTTGCGAGGAAGGTGCCGAGACTCTGGAAGATCTGGACGATGATAATCAGGAATATAACCGCAAAGATCATTATGAGGGTCTGGTATCTGTAATAGCCGTAGTTGATGGCAATTTTACCGAGTCCGCCGCCTCCGATGATACCGCTCATTGCCGAATAGCCGAGGACGGTGGTCAGTGCGATTGTTCCGTTTGAAATGAGCGACGGAACACTTTCGGGGATCATAACCTTAACGATGATCTGAAGAGGGGAGGCACCCATACTTTGCGCCGTTTCGATGATACTCGGATTGATCTCCCTGAGACTGCTCTCAACAAGTCTTGCCACGAACGGAAATGCCGCAATGACAAGGGGGACAACCGTTGCGGGAGTACCGACAACGGTGCCGACAATCAGTCGTGTGAGGGGGAATACCATAATCATAAGAATGAGGAACGGGACGGAACGCAGGAGGTTGATTATCACGTTCAGAACGTGGAGAACGCCCTGCGGAACACGCAGAATTTTCTTGTTTTCACCGGCGACAAGAAGCACGCCGAGCGGAAGTCCGATGATCGCTGCAAAGAATGTTGAGAGCACGGTTACATATACCGTTTCCCAAATTGCAAGAGGAAACTGGGTTCTGAGAACCTCAAGTGCCTTCTGCACTTCCTCGGACGCAAAATATTCACTGAGCATTATCGGTCACCTCCTCAACATAGATATCCGGAATTGATTGAATATACTGCATTGCTTTCTTGAGCTCGGCTTCGTCTCCCGGAATACTGAGAAGCATATTGCCGTATGCCTTGCCGTCGATTGAGCGGGTGGAGGCAGAGAGAATGTTGGCGGCGATGCTCTTCTCGATAGCCATTTGAGCGATGAGCGGCTTATTCGTTGCCGACGCTCCGTTGAAAACGACACGGATAATGTGCTCGTTCTCGGAATCAAATGAACCGAAGTCAATGCCGTCGGGATAAACGAGGGACTTTGCCGCCTCGGATTTCGGTGCGGAGAATACGTCGCTGACCGCACCCTCCTCGACAACTCTGCCGTGGTCGAGAATCGCAACCTTTGTGCAGATCTGCTCAACAACGCTCATTTGATGCGTTATGACAATGACGGTTATGCCGAGCTTGTCGTGAATATCCCTGATGAGGGAAAGTATCGACTGGGTGGTCTGGGGATCGAGCGCACTCGTCGCTTCGTCGCAGAGCAGGATTTTCGGGTGAGTTGCAAGGGCTCTTGCGATTGCGACCCTCTGCTGCTGTCCGCCCGAGAGCTGAACGGGATAGCTCTTGAGCTTGTCGCCGAGTCCGACGATCTCCAAAAGCTCCTTTGCACGTGCGGCAGCCTCCGATTTCTTTACGCCTGCAAGCTCCATCGGGAAGCATACGTTTCTCAGGCAGTTCTTCTGCATAAGAAGATTAAAGCCCTGGAAAATCATTGTGATTTCTCTGCGCTGATTGCGTAATTCGGCGTTGCTCAGAGAGCCGATATCAACGCCGTCAATTATAACCTTGCCCTCTGTCGGACGTTCGAGCATATTGATACAGCGGACAAGTGTACTTTTGCCCGCTCCGCTCATTCCGATTATGCCGTAGATTTCGCCGTCGTCAATTTTCAGCGACACATCACGCAGAGCGTCTAAGTCTCCGTCGGAGGTCGTGAAAGTCTTGGTCAAATGCTGAATTTCAATCATTTATTTCACTCCACATAAATAACAGTGCTGTCTGTTTTGAACAGCACTGTTATACATTTTATACTTATTTGCTCAGAGCGTCAAGTGTTGTCTGCTTGCCGCCGTAGAGACCCATCGGCTCAACGTGGATGGATGCAATTGAAACGATGTGGGTGCCGTTCTTCTTGTTGAAGTCGTCAAGGTACGGCTTGTGCTGGAAATAGTTGGCGTCGATCTCGCCGCTTTCAACAACGTTGTTCGGCTGAACATAATCGGTGAACTCTCTGATGTCAAGAGTGACGCCCTTCTTTGCGAGGATTTCCTTTGCAACCTCAAGGATCTCCATATGCGGTGTGGGGGAAGCGGCAATCGTTATTGTTGCGCCCTTGAGTGCATTGTAGTCGATTGATGAATCATATCCGTCGCCCGGGTTCTCAACCACGCTGAGTACCGAACCGTTGTATTTGTTGTTGATGTAGTCGGCAACCTGCTTGCTTTCGAGAGCCGCCTTGAGAGCCTTGATCTTCGGCTGATTCTCGTTGCCCTCTTTGACTGCGAGGATGTTGCTGTATGCCGATGCAGAGCCCTCAATGATAAGCGAATCCTTTACCGGGTTGAGCTTTGCGGAAATTGCATAGTTTGAATTGATGATTGCGTAATCAACGTCCTTGAGGGTGTTGGGAATCTGAGCTGCCTCAACCTCTCTGAACTCGATGTTGTGCGGGTTTTCTGCGATGTCCTGGATTGTTGCGGTGATGCCTGCGCCGTCCTTGAGCTTGATGTAGCCCTTTTCCTGGAGGAGGAGAAGCGCTCTTGCTTCATTGGTTGCGTCGTTCGGAACGGCAATTGTGATTGAGCCGCTCTTGCTGCTTGAGCAGCCTGCGAACAGGCTGAGCACGAGGATTACTGCGAGTAAAAGTGAAACTATCTTTTTCATAATATTTTATCTGCCTTTCTTCAATTAAATCTTTAATATTCTATCAGCTATTGTTCGATCTGTCAACAGCGGCACATTCGCCCGAATCTGAAGTTTTCTCTAAGAAGAGATGTAAATCTTTTTAACATACCCCGAAACCTCCGATATAAAAATAAAAACCGAAAACCTTTTTCGAGGTTCTCGGTTAAATCCGTTATTTCGTAAAATCAGAAATGAGAACGCATCGAAAAAATGGCATAGCAAAAAGTGCGCATACAAGTGCACATTTCGGTGGCGGTATAGGTTGTTGTGAATACCTTTGCCATAATGCGGTTCTCCTTTCTTTTAACTACCCGTCAAGTAGGTTGCTGATATAATATCACTCCGAATTGTATTTGTCAACCCTTTTTTGAAAATTTTTTATTTTTCTTTGCCTTTATTTTCTTATTGTCGGTGAATCGGCGCTGTGATATAATGGTTACGGCTTGACATTTTTGTGACATTTTTGACGTTGTTTTTCGGTGAAAGAAATGCCGCAGGATAATATAATGGTTTTGTAAACCGAGAAAAAGGGGGATAATTATGGGTCATTCAATTTATATTGCGGACGATGAGGAAAATATAAGAGACCTTATAAAGAGCTTTCTGGAGAGCGACGGATATACCGTTTCTGCTTTTGCGACCGGCGACGAGCTTGCCGAGGCGTTTGAAAAGGAACCTGCCGACCTTGTAATACTCGATATTATGATGCCGGGCACGGACGGACTGACTCTTTGCAAACAGCTCAGAGAAAAATCAAGCGTCCCGATAATTATTCTGACAGCCAAGGATTCCGAATACGACTATGTTCACGGAATTACGATCGGCAGCGACGACTATCTGACGAAGCCGTTCAGACCGACTACGCTTCTGATGCGTGTGCGCTCCCTTCTTCGGCGTATGGATATGAACGAGAGGTCGGATCAGTATGCAAAATACAGCGAGAGAGACGTCAAGGTAGGCGATCTGACATTCTCGGTGGAAAGAAATGAGATTTTCTGCGGCAGCAGGCCTATCAAATTGACCCGCACCGAGCTGAAAATGCTCTCATATATGATGCAGAATCCTCAAAAGGCATATTCAAGGGACGAGCTTCTCAATGCGATCTGGGGATACGACACCAAGGTGGAGACGAGAGTTACCGACGAAACGCTCCGCCGCATACGCAAGCAGCTTTCACTCTGCGGCAGCAATGTCAGTGTAAGAACAATGTGGGGCTTCGGCTACCGTATTGAGGTTAACGGTGACGAGAAATGAAGCATATAAAACTGAGAATACTCTGTATAATCTGGGCTTCTGTGCTGATGATATTCGCCGTGTTTGTCGGCGTAATCAACCTGGCTGTTCCGTCTCACTTTGAAAAAGAGGCAAGAAACGCCCTTGAATATGAGATGAAATATATTGATAAGGTGAAAGAGAGCGACGGTGACAACGAAAGTATGGAGGATGAGGAATATTACGGAACATTCCTCAGCGGGAATATCAGATTCATTGATTTCTACGACGAGGGCTACTCCGTTTCCGACTCCCTTGAAAAAAAGATCGAGGTAAATTCGTCCGAGCAGAACGACGAGGCCGAAATAAGAAAGAAGTACAGCATCAACGACCTGAAAAACGGTGATATAAAAACCTTTAAAACAGCCCGCGGATATTATGTGCTCGTCAAATACTACGACGCATTTACCCTTGACGGAACGTATCAGTCGACGGTGATGTATATCAACATTCAGCCGCTTGTCAACTATATGCGGTCGCTCAACTGGCTTTTTGCAATTATTTTTGTTGCGGTTATGGCGGTTATGACGCTGATCGGATACAAGCTCGGCGAGAGGATAGAGGAGGATCAGGAGACAAACCGCAAGTTCTTCCAGAACTCATCCCACGAGCTGAAAACGCCGCTGATGGCAATACAGGGCTATGCCGAGGGAATACAGCAGGGCATCGTCGATATCCCGTCCTCGGCGGAGATAATCATTCGCGAGAGCGAAAAGATGACGGATATGATCGACGGTATGCTCTCGATTTCAAAGATTGACTCAAATCAGCTCACGCTTAATTTCACAACCTCCGATCTCCGTGAGATTCTCTATGACAGCCTGCGCTGTGTCGAGCCGATTCAGCAGCAGAAGAACATTACAATAACTCCGCTGTTCACGGAGGATCCCGTCTGGGTTCACTGCGATGAAACTCAGCTTTCAAAGGTTTTCACAAATGTGCTGATGAACGGAATACGGCATTGCAACAGCACCGTCGTCATCACCTGCACAACGGAGGAAAAGGAAGCCGTTATCAGAGTCAGCGACGACGGAAACGGAATTGCACGGGAGGATCTGCCGCATATCTTCGACCGGTTCTACACGGGCACGAACGGCAGTACGGGAATCGGACTTGCGCTGTCGAAGGAGATCCTCAATCTCCATAAGGGAAGTATAAAGGCATATAACGAGGTCGGAGCGGTCTTTGAAATAAGACTGCCGATTTCAAAAAATTAAGGCAATACCGAACAAATTGCCGTAAGGAATGTATTTATGAAATTCAGAAAAGAAAGGGTGAGCTGAATAATGTCTGTCGGTTCACTTTTTTCACCGTCGGGTTCGGCGGCTTTGACATCGTTTTTCAGTGCGGAATATCTTGCGATTTTCCTGCCGTTGGCGCTGATCCTCTATGCGGCGGCGCCGAAGAAAATCAGGAGATATGTCCTGCTTGCGGAAAGCTGTCTCTTCTACCTGATGATAAGCGGCAAGCTGATTCTGTACCTGATAATGTCGGCGGTTTCCGTCTACGGTTTCGGGCTTTGGATTAAAAAGCTCAATGATCAAAAGAGCGATGCGATAAAGGGCGCCGAGCGTGAAGAAAAAAAGAAAATCAAACGAATCTACAAGAAAAAAACACGTCTTGTCCTCGCCCTTGCGGTGCTGATTCATATCGGCGGACTGCTTGTGATTAAATATTCCGACTTTGCGGCAGGTAACATCAACTCATTTTTTGAAATGATGAATGTCGGCGCTCGGATTTCGATACCGAAATTTATAATGCCGATCGGAATTTCATTTTTTACATTGCAGGCGGTGTCGTATCTTGTCGATGTTTACAGGAACACGGTCGATGCGGATCGCAATTTTCTGAGGGTTTTTCTCTGGATGGCGTTCTTCCCTCAGATCGTCGAGGGACCGATCTGCCGCTATTCGCAGACTGCCGACGGGATATGGAAAGCGGATGGCATAAAGTTCGACAATCTTACGCTCGGATTGCAGCGTATCCTTTACGGAATGTTGAAAAAAATTGTCGTCGCCGACCGTCTCAACTCGCTGATCAACAACGTTTTCACGGACTACACTCAGTACCGTGGCGGCGTGATCGCACTGGGCGCGGTTTGCTACACCGTTCAGCTTTATATGGAGTTTTCCGGCTCGATGGATGCGGTGATCGGCACGGCGCAGATATTCGGCGTTGATTTGCCCGAGAACTTCCGCCGCCCGTTCTTTTCAAGGACGATTACGGAGTTCTGGAAAAGGTGGCACGTTACGCTCGGTGAATGGCTGAAGGATTACATTTTCTATCCGATCACAATGGCAAAGCCGATGCAGAAGCTCACAAAATCGGCAAGGAAAAAGCTCGGCAACCATTTCGGACCGCTGTTGGCGGTGAGCGTTGCGCTCTTCTGCGTGTGGTTCGCGAACGGACTGTGGCACGGTGCGGCGTGGAGCTATATTTTCTTCGGAATGTACCATTTTGCGCTGATACTGATCGGCAAAATCCTCGCTCCGCTTATCAACGGCGTCAACGGACGGCTTAAAACGAACACAAAGTCAAAGCCGTATGAGGCAATGCAGATCATACGAACCGACATTCTGGTTGTTATCGGTGAGCTTTTCTTCCGTGCAAACGGACTGAGAGCCGGAATGAATATGTTCCAAAAAATGGTTACGGACTTCAGCTTTGCCGATTTCGGCGGCGGACTTTTCAAAAGACTCGGCGTCGATTACGCCGATCTTCTGATCGTCGGCGTGACGGTAGTGATTGTTTTTGTTATCAGCGTGATTAACGAAAAGGGCTATTGCGTCAGGACGGAGCTGAAAAAGAAGAACATCGTTCTGCGCTGGTGCGTGATTTATGCGATGATAATGTACCTTGTGATTTTCGGCGCATACGGCGTCGGATATATGTCGGTTGATCCGATCTATGCGAATTTCTGATTTCAAGAGGAGTGTCTTATGAAAAAGGTTTTCAGAAATATAATATGCAGCGTCCTTTTTCTGTCGATACTTTCGGTATTGCTGATGACGGCGTCGGCGATTATGAAGCCGGGCAAGCGTGCGGGTGTGAACTCTCTTGAGGATCCGCTGACAAACGGAGTCCTTGCCGAAAGAAAGAACACGGTTGATGTGCTGTTCCTCGGCGACAGCGAGTGTTACAGCACGTTCATTCCGCTGAAAATATGGAATGATCACGGGATAACGTCATATGTCTGCGGAACGACGGAGCAGGTGCTCAGCTTTTCGTATGAGCTTTTGATCAAGGCGGAAAAGAAGCAGAACCCGAAGATTGTTGTGCTGGAGACCAATACGGTTTTCCGTGAGGTAACGAACACAAAGGCGTTTATCAATAAGGCGGAGGGACTTTTTTCCGTATTCAAATATCACGACCGCTGGAAAAATCTTCAGCCGAAAAGCTGGCAGATTAATGAAAATAAAATCTACGACGAGCGCAGCAAGGGCTACCTCTTCAACACAACTGTCAACGCCGCCTCAACTCAGGGCTATATGACCCCGACCGACGGAAAGGAGACGATCCCGACCGATAACGTCAAGTATATTAAAAAGATCAGGGACTATTGCAGGAAGAACGGCGCCGAGCTTGTGCTTGTGAGCGTGCCGAGCACGAAGAACTGGAACTATGCGAAGCACAATGCGATTGCGGAGCTTTCGGACAATCTCGGAATAGAGTATGTGGATATGAACACCCTGCAAAAGGAAATTCCGATCGACTGGAAAAACGAGACAAGGGACGAGGGGGATCATCTCAACTATTACGGAGCGTTCAAGGCGACGTCATATATGGGAAAGTATTTTGAGGCGAGCGGACTCTTTGAAAACAAGAAGAACGATCCCGAGTATGCCGAATGGAATCGCTTTGCCGCAGATTTCTACGCCTCGGCGGGAGATTCGGCGGTTTAAAAATTCTTTGCAATTTTTGCGGTCTTTCATTCGTGTTATATATGATTTGCACTTGTCTCGGGAAGTAATATGTGGTATTATGTAAAATAACAATGAGTAAGGATATGTGTTATGGATATTAATGTGCTTGAATGGCTTGAAAGAACAGCCGAAAAACTTGCCGATAAGACGGCGTTTTCCGACGAGAACGGATCACTGACCTTCGGCGAGGTGAAGTCCTATGCCCAAAGCATAGGAACAGCTCTTTACGAAAAGGGAGTATACAGGCAGCCTGTCGCCGTTTTCTCGGGCAGACATATTATGACGGTTGCCGCTTTTCTCGGCGTTGTATACAGCGGATGCAGCTATGCACCGATCGACAGCAAGCTCCCGAGAGCAAGGATCGACAGCATACTTGAAACTCTCGCCCCGTCGCTGATCCTTACGGACAGGGATAATTATGATTTTGTCAGGGGTCTCGGCTTTGACGGCGAAAGCGTTGTTGTGATTGAGGACGCCGCCGAGCACGCCGCAGATACCGAAAAACTTTCGTATGTCCGCAGGTTTGCGAACGAGAACGATCCGCTCTATATAATTTTCACCTCGGGATCGACAGGCAGACCTAAGGGCGTAATAACATCGCACCATTCGCTGATGTGCTATATCGAGGCGTACACCTCGGTGATGAAAATCGACGGGAGCGACATTCTCGGAAACCAGTCGCCGCTTGACTACATTGCGGCGATCCGTGATATTTATATTCCGCTTCTCTGCGGCGCTTCAACGGTTATAATTCCTAAGGTTTGCTTCTCTTCGCCCGCAAAGCTGTTTGATTTTATGAATCTTGAAAGGATCACATCGGTCGGCTGGAGCGTTTCGGCTCTGACCGTTCCGACATCTCTCGGAGCCTTTGAACACGGCAAGCCCGAGCACCTTAAAAAGGTCTGCTTCTCGGGCTCGGTAATGCCGGGTAAGTGCCTTAAGGAGTGGCAGGAGAATCTGCCCGACACACTTTTTGTCAATCAGTACGGTCCCACGGAGGCGACCGCATCCTGCACCTATTATGAGGTAAAGGAAAGGGTTGAGGATTCAACGGTTCTGCCGATCGGCTTGCCGTACAGGAACTATAACGTTTTCCTGCTCAATGAGGATGACACGCCGACAAAGCAGGGGGAAGAGGGCGAGATCTGCGTCAGCGGACCGATTCTTGCGCTCGGATATTATAACGACCCCGAGAGAACGGCGGCTTCGTTCATTCAGAATCCGCTCAACAAATCCTATGACGAGCTCATCTACAAGACGGGCGATATCGGCGTTATGCGTGAGGACGGAGTGCTCGAGTTCCACGGAAGAAAGGACAGGCAGATCAAGCACCTCGGTCACAGGGTTGAGCTTGACGAGGTCGAGCTTGCCGCAGGCAGAGTGGACGGAGTAAAGGAGTGCGCCGTCGTATATAACAAGGAAAAGGAAATTATATGGCTTTTCTATACGGGCGAGGCGACGGTCAGAGAGATCGCCGTTGAGCTCAGGAAATATCTTCCCGGCTTTATGGTGCCGAGAAAGATGACGAAAATCGATGAAATACCAAGATTGCCGAACAGCAAAATTGATATGAATACACTCAAGGCAATGACGAATAATTGAGCGTTGCCCGAAAAATTTTTACAAAATAAACGGAGGAAGAATTATGAAAGAACAGCTTATGGAGATCCTTGAGGAGCTCAGACCCGATGTAGACTTTGAAAACGAAAAGCAGCTTATTACCGACGGTATTCTTGAATCATTTGATATCGTTGCGCTTGTGGGCGAGCTCAGCGACGCTTTTGACATCGAGCTTCACGTTGAGGATCTTGTACCCGATAACTTTAATTCGATAGAGGGAATGATGGAGCTTATCGAAAAGCATAGAAGCATGTGCGACTGGCACGAAGGTGAGATAAAAAAAGTTTTCAAGCGTGATGGTTTGCCGTGTGTAGAGTATGAAAGTGGTAACTGGTGGCATTACAACACGAATACAAAGACATGGTTTTAAGCATAGGAGCGTGTGTAAACACGCTTCTTTTGCGTTCTAATGGCTTTTTAGATGCAAGGGTATACTAGGTATAGGGCAAGGGCTTGCAAGGGCGTTAGAAGCGATTCTGGGGCGTTTGAAGGCATATCTATGATATACGATAGTATGCGACAAGCATAAAAAAGGGAAAATCCCTTACTTTTGCGACCACATCACGCTATAAAAAGTATATATCGTAACACGAAACTTCATAAATCCCTTATATATCAAGGCTCGAAGACGGCTTTATGTATGATAAACGTTCTCATTTAGGTGCTTTTGCTGTGTTACAGTCGCCCTTTTGTAGCAGGCTTCAGCAAGATGTGGAAGTAGTGTAGCGGACTGGAAGTAAAATGCGGTGTAAAGTGTCTTTTGCATGTATCTTTGACATAACAAAATAATAGTCAAAAAGTCAATAGATAAAGTGAAGCAGAAATGTAATGCTTGTGCTTTAGTAAGACACACATATATACTGATGATAGACATATTGAAATGGGCGTATTGAGTTATATTGCGTGGGGGATACATTTCTTATTTGCAATCAGGTTCAATAACTATAACATTATCGAACGTTATTTTAGTTCTTAACGGATAGAGTTTATTGATTAGTGAATCTACACATACGGGTATGTATAAAACAGGGGTAGGAAACAGCAGGGGTATATAACATATAGGGCAAGGCGTTGGAAGGTGCTAGAAACCCAAGTTAGAAGGGTTTACGGGATGTAGAGGGCAATTCTCGGCAGACCTCTCAGCCGTCATTTGCAAACCTTCGCGCCGTCTGAGTGAGACGTTCATCGCGGCCATAAACAGGAAAAATCCTCTCCGATTCGCAAAAGAAATCGTCACGATCGGGAGCAGACAGACAAAAGGACACGTAAAAGGACATAGCGGCTTTAGCCGTCCCGAAGGGATAGAGTTGACAGATATACAAACATGTAGTAATCTAAATGCAGACAAAATAAGAACACGGTCAACGCGTGGACGGCAATCCACAACGTTGCCCATCCTTAGATGCGCACAAACATAAAGTCTTGCAAAATTTTCCAAACGACGCATCTTCGAACAGTTTTACCGTGTAGTTACGTACATGATAACTGAGAAGAAGCGACTTGTCAAGGCTCTTGCATCTAAGCAGGAGTCTTTTTTGATGTCTTGCGGGCTTTCATCGGTCTCGTATGTACACGGTTAGAGCGTGGTTGTCTTCCCGTATGCGTATGGGGTGCAATTCCCTATACTGATGCTACTGATAAGCGTGCAGTAGCTAAACCGTCCTACGATGCATGACACGTGATGCAGATGAGGCACGGCGTTCGAAGGGTGATTCCCTACTTGGTAAAGGTAGACACGGGCGAGTTTGAGAACGTCGAAAAGGGTTGAAAAAGCGCGGCTCCGGCGAGCTAGCAACCTGCTTTGCACTAATGGCAGGGCAGGGCATCCCCTACGCTCACCAACGAGCTAACATACTATACGAGGCTTGTAAAGAATAACTTAGATAGTATCCGAAAAAAGTTACTACCGAAGGACTAGAAAGAGAGTAGCAGAGAAGCAGAAGAGAAGAAAGAGAGGTAGAAGCGTGGCGCAAGGACAGAAGAAGCGAGGAAGGAAAGTAGAAGGTGAGGTGTGGGCAGTAGACTTAGCGGCGATGGATGCGGAAGGCAGGTGGCTGAGATACAGAGACTTGAAGAAAATACTTGATGATACGATGGACTGGGTTAGCCAGGTGCGTAAGGATGAATGGATGGTGAAGGCTTGCTATAGTATCTTTAGCTTACACAAGCAGGGAGAGAAGCAGAAGGGCGAAGGCGGCAGCTGGGAAGAGGCGAATCCATACGCGGTGCATGTGAGTCACTGGCACATCCACATGATAGTATGGGCGTCTGATAGAGCTGGTTCTTTGTCGTATGGTATCGAAGACACATGGCGGCGGCTATGCAAGGAACGAGGATACAGGCTGATGAATGGAGCTACAAGCGTGAAGAAGTGCGATGATGCAGGAAAAGTAGTCTATACGCTATGGCAGGAAGTTCACGGCGCGTTTTTCTCAAGCAAGCAGTCTGCAAAATTCAAACACATGATGAAGAAGCTACAAGTCATTTTCTCCGATTCGAGAAGCCCGTGTGTCAACTGGGAAGTCTGGCGGTCGAATGTCTACACGGCTATTAGCCAGCTGACTGGCTGGGATGCGTATGTTGCTTTACACGATGCAGCGGCAGGGGACATACATGCAAAAAAGAAAGCTATGGAGCTGATAAAAAAGAGGGACGTTTTTGACGATGTGTTGGCAGGTACAGAAATAAAAAGAATAGACAAAATTACTGATGCAGTATTAGCTACCTCACTAAAGGAGCTAATTTCAAGTCAAATGATTGTTCGTCAATCTTTTGATGAAATTCCGCCAAAAGTCAAATATTCGCTGTCTGAAAAAGGCAGATCGATAATTCCTATTTTTGAGATGATAAGTAAATGGGGTGAGAAGTATTATGTAGATGATGATTCTAACTCAAACGCTGAATAGCTATCTTGCTATAAATTAGAATTCATACGATAACGCCCAGCATAGACTGGGCGTTTTAACTTATCAGTAGAGTACTGATTAGTTGATCTTCTCACGAATACGAGCTGACTTACCAGCACGGTCACGTAAGTAGTAAAGCTTAGCACGACGTACTTTACCATGCTTGTTCACCTCGATAGAATCGATAGCTGGTG
>OQVO01000436.1_pt1 | contig 13419 bp, 14 predicted proteins | sample 1691511 | NCBI WGS metagenome assembly OQVO01 (sample SAMN03418254, study PRJEB22391) | human gut metagenome | biome: human-gut; feature: organic feature; material: feces | host: Homo sapiens | place: Tanzania | collected 2013-01 | reverse complement strand
CAGGGCAAAAAAGGCGGTATAATGGCTTCGTCATATGTCGGCGGTCTTTCGGGCGCATTTATTCCCGTGTCCGAGGATCAGGGAATGATAGACTCGGTCAATGCAGGAATGCTGACTCTTGAAAAGCTTGAGGCAATGACCTGCGTCTGTTCCGTCGGACTTGATATGATTGCGATTCCCGGTAACACAAAGGCTTCGACAATCTCGGGCATAATCGCCGACGAAATGGCAATAGGAATGATAAATCAGAAAACCACGGCAGTCAGGCTGATTCCCGTAATCGGTAAGGATGTGGGAGATACCGTCGAATTCGGCGGTTTGCTCGGTTATGCTCCGATAATGCCCGTTAACAGTGCCGATTGCTCGGATTTCATCAACAGAGGCGGCAGAATTCCTGCGCCGATACACTCGTTTAAAAATTAAGTATGAAAAGTTTTGACATAAAAGCCAATGACGCAGGTCAAAGGCTCGACAAGTTTATAAGAAAAGGCGTACCGAATCTTCCGCAGTCGCTTATGTATAAATATATAAGAAAAAAACGGATAAAGGTTAATAACAAACGTGCCGAAATATCAACGGTCTTGCAGGTGGGCGATAAGGTTGATATGTATATCAACGATGAGTTTTTCGTCAAGCCCGAAACCCGTTACGATTTCACGGGCGCACCGAGCAAGCTGGACATTCTCTATGAGGACGAAAACATCATGCTCCTTGACAAAAAGGCAGGTCTGCTTTGCCATCCCGATGACAGGGAGTATGTAGATACCCTTATCACGAGGATAAAAAAATACCTCTATGAAAAAGGGGAGTACAAGCCGGACGAGGAAAATTCCTTTACCCCTGCGCTTGTCAACAGAATTGACAGAAACACAGGCGGAATTGTTATCGCCGCCAAGAATGCCGAAAGTCTGAGAATTATGAATGCTCAGATGAAAGAGAGAACGCATCTTAAGAAATTCTATCTCTGCGTCTGCCACGGAATTATGGAGCGTGACAGCGGACTTTTGGAGGGCTATCTCTTAAAGGATGAGAAAAAAAACACCGTTAAAATTCTTAAACAGCCCTGCGACGGAGCAAAGGAAATCCGCACAAAATATAAAGTTCTCGGCAGAGATTACGATAAGCAGTTGAGCCTTGTCGAGGTCGAGCTTATGACGGGCAGAACACATCAGATAAGGGCACATTTCGCTTCGATCGGTCACCCTTTGCTCGGCGACGGAAAATACGGCACGAACAGGCTCAACAAGGAGTTCGGCTACCGTAAGCAGTGCCTCTATTCCTATAAGCTGGTGTTTATGTTTGACGAGAGCGCAGGCATACTTTCATATCTCAATTCACGTGAATTTGAGGTCAAGGACGTGTGGTTTAAGCGTGAATTTGAAAACGGAACGCTGTAATCGGCATTTTCTTAAATAATAATTCAAAAAACAGTTGAGATTTTAAAAAAACGTGATATAATATGCAGTGAATAGTGTATATATACAATTCAGTGCACCTTGCCAAGAGAAATATAGACGTACTGACCCTCTGTGTATATAACACAGAGGGATTTTTTATTGAAAGGATTGGTCGTAATAATGGGTTCACCTTCTGCGAACAAGCGTAAATCAAGAGAGCAGGCTTTTATTATTCTTTTTGAAAAGTCGTTTAATACGGAGCTTTCGGTCGATGAAATAATGGATATCGCAATTGAGACGGAGGTCATTTCTAAGGACAAGATGACCGCCGATATCGTGAAAAAGGCTGAGGAAAATATTGATGAGATCGATGCCGCCATTGAGAATAATCTCAAGGGCTGGAGCAAGCAGAGAATTTCAAAGGTCAGTCTTGCTATTCTGAGAATGGCTGTCTGCGAGATGAAATATTTTGACAAGGTTCCCGTCGGTGTTTCGATCAATGAAGCTGTCGAGATTTGCAAGATCTACGGCTCGGACGAGGACAAGGGCTTTGTAAACGGAATTCTCGGCTCGATTTCAAGGGCAGCGCCGCACAATTGAGGTGCACGCCTTTCTTGAATCTATTTCCGTCATGCTGTACATAAATTCTTTGACTTGCGTCAGCAAGCCTGCAAAATTTTTGCACAGCCTGACGAAAAATCTTACTGCGCAATCCGCACGCCTCAATTGTGCGGCGTTGCCCAAGAGAAAAAGAGGATTGAAATGCCTTACTTTTTAGGAATTGATACAAGTAACTATACAACGTCGTGTGCAATCTATGACAGTAACAGTGACACGGTCGTTCATCGCAAAAAGCTGTTGCCCGTTAAAAAAGGGGAGCTTGGACTTCGTCAGAGTGATGCCGTGTTCCACCATACGGTTCAGCTTCCCGAGCTGATGAAGGAGCTGTTCGACGGCTTTGACGGTGAGATTTCCGCAATAGGCGTATCCGATGCACCGATGAGGGCGGAGGGCTCATATATGCCTTGCTTCCTGACCGGTGTATGTGCCGCAGAGTCCATAGCGGCGGCAACGGGCAAGCCGCTTTACCGATTCTCACATCAACAGGGACACATTATGGCGGCTCTGTTCTCCTCGGACAGGCGTGAGCTCTACGGAAAGGAATTTTTCGCTTTTCACGTTTCGGGCGGCACAACGCAGGCTTTGCTCGTCAGCGGTGAGCTGGATGCAAGGCTGATCGCTTCTTCACTCGACCTCAAGGCGGGTCAGGCGGTTGACAGGGTCGGCGTTATGCTCGGCTATCCGTTCCCGGCGGGAAAATATGTTGACGAGCTGGCACAGAAAAGCGACAAAAAATATAAGATAAATATTAAGCTCAAGGACGGCAACTGTTGTCTTTCGGGCGTTGAAAATAAATGCAGGACGATGTATGAAAAAGGCGAAAAGCCCGAGGACATCTGCCGCTACTGTCTGGACTACATAATGACGGCTCTTTATAAAATCGCAGTTTTCGCAAAGGAAAAGTACGGAGATCTGCCGATGATTTTTTCGGGCGGAGTTATGTCAAATAAAATTATACGTGAAGAGTTTGAAAAAACTCTCAGCGCAGGCTTTGCGACCCCCGAATTTTCGGCGGACAACGCCGCAGGAATTGCATTGCTGGCGCACAAGAGGTCACCTCAATGAAATCAACAATACTGAGCGTTACGCAACTGAATACCTATATAAAGTCGATAATCGACGGCGATATGCTTCTGAGAAGTCTCTATGTTGTGGGCGAAATATCGAATTTCACGAATCACTACCGCACGGGTCATTTTTACCTGACTCTCAAGGACGAGAACTGCGCCGTCAAGGCGGTTATGTTCGCCTCGGCAAACAGACGGCTGAAATTTATGCCCGAAAACGGAATGAGAGTTATTGTCAGGGGCAGGGTCTCGGTCTTTGAGCGTGACGGACAGTATCAGCTCTATATTGACGATATGCAGCCTGACGGATTGGGCGCACTGAATCTTGCGTTTGAACAGCTTAAAAACAGGCTGGCGCAGGAGGGACTTTTTGATGAGTGCTATAAAAAGCCGATTCCGCACCGAGCGACACGGATAGGAGTTGTCACCTCGGCGACGGGTGCGGTCATTCAGGATATCAGAAATGTTATTTCAAGGCGCTATCCGCCGGCGGAAATCATACTTGCGCCCGTTCAGGTTCAGGGTGCGTCGGCGGCTCCGCAGATTGTCGACGCAATCGAACAGTTCAATTCCGGTGACTATGCCGACGTCCTGATCGTCGGACGAGGCGGTGGATCGCTTGAGGATCTCTGGGCTTTCAATGAAGAGATTGTTTTATAATGTCAAGCTTTCTTTTTTCGCGGTCGGTCACGAGACTGATTTTACAATCTGTGATTTTGTCGCTGATCTGCGTGCTCCCACACCGTCTGCGGCGGCAGAACTTGCCGTGCCGGATATCCGTGAGGACATTGCCTTTGTTCAAACGGTCGTTTATGAGTGCGAAGCAACGCTTTTGCAACGAATAAACGACGAAAAAAGAAAGCTTGACATTATAAAAGAAAGACTGGAATACAGAAGCCCGATTATGCTTATTGACCAAAAGCTGCAGCTCGTTGACAGCTATCTGACGAGCGCACTTCTGAGCATACAGCGAAAGCTCGACACGGAAAATGCGAAATTTTCCGCAACGGCGGCAAGACTTGATGCCCTCAGCCCGCTCAAGGTTATGGCAAGGGGTTATTCGATAATTACAAAAGACAACGAGGTCGTCACAAGCTCGAAAAAACTTGAAAAGGGCGACAGAATAGCCGTCGGATTCGCCGACGGAGAAAGAAATTGCGAGGTGCTTTAAATGGCAGCAAAAATGACATATGAACAGGCGATGGCAAGGCTTGAGGAGATCGTCACAAAGCTTGACGATGGCAGTCTGCCGCTTGATGAATCAATAAAGCTCTTTGAGGAAAGCACGAAGCTCGCTTCTTTCTGCAACACAAGCCTTGAAAAGGCAAAGCTGAAAATCACCGAGCTTTCCGAGAAGCAGGAGGGCTGAAATAGATTTTAGATTTTAGATGGTAGATGTTAGAATTGCCCAAATAAAAAGGCAGTGAATATAAAGATACGAAAACAAATCCTATAAAGGAATGATTATATGAGCCATATTGATATGATAAACAAGGCGCTGGAGAGCTATATGCCCGAGAGCGAGGATATAGTCAGCCGTGCAATGCGTTACAGTGTCGAAAACGGCGGCAAGAGAATAAGACCGGAGCTTGTGCTATCGTTCTGTGAGGCTTGCGGCGGAGACGCCGAAAGTGCGCTGCCGATTGCCTGCGCTCTTGAAATGATACATACCTATTCGCTGATACACGACGACCTGCCGTGTATGGACAACGACGATTTCCGCAGAGGCAAGCCCTCCTGCCACATTGCGTTCGGTTACGAATACGCACTTCTTGCGGGAGACGCACTTCTGACCCTTGCGTTTGAAACGGCAGTTAAAGCAAAGCTCCCTGCCGACAGAATAATTGACTCGGTTGCCGTTCTTTCAAAGGCGGCAGGCTGGGCAGGAATGGTCGGCGGTCAGGTTATGGATCTTCAGAATGAGGGCAAAAAGGTCGGCATTGACGATATTGAAAAGACGGACGCACTCAAAACGGGCGAGCTTATCCGTGCGGCGTGCGTTATGGGCTGTATAGCTGCAGGACGAAAGGATATGATCCCGGCGGCGGAGGAATATGCAAGATGTATCGGAATTTCGTTCCAGATTGTCGATGATATTCTTGACGTTACAAGCGATACAGCAACCCTCGGCAAGCCTGTCGGAAGTGATAACGAAAACGAAAAATGCACATACGTTTCTCTTCTCGGAATCGAGCGTTCAAAGGAGATTGTATCCGAGCTTACCGAAAAGGCAAAGGAAGCCCTAAAAGGCTTTGACGGCGATGCGGGATTCCTCGTCGATTTTGCCGACAAGATGGAAAAGAGAAAGAACTAATTACTTGTTTAATCGGATGTGAATATATTGGATAAGGAAATTAAATATCTCGATAAAATACATTCGCCGACGGATCTTAAAAAGCTCGACAGCTCCGAATATCCCGAGCTTGCGCAGGAGATAAGAGACGTTCTTATTGAAACCGTTTCCAAAAACGGCGGTCACCTTGCGTCAAATCTCGGTGCAGTGGAGTTGACAATAGCAATTCACCTGACGTTTAATTCACCGAAAGACAAAATCGTATGGGACGTCGGGCATCAGGCATATACCCACAAGCTCCTGACGGGTCGCTACGATGTGTTTGATACAATCAGGCAGAAGGACGGAATCTCGGGCTTCTGCCATCCGAATGAAAGCGAGCACGACACGTTTTACAGCGGACACAGCGGAACGTCGGTTTCTTCCGCTTTCGGAATTGCCGAGGCGAATAAGATAAAGAAAAACAACAATTATACGGTTGCCGTGATCGGCGACGGCTCGTTTACGGGCGGACTTGTGTATGAGGCGCTCAACAACGCCGGCAGATCAAAGACAAATCTTATCGTTATTCTCAACGACAATGAGATGTCGATTTCAAAGAATGTCGGTTCGGTTGCAAAGTACCTTACAAAGATCCGTTCAAAGAAAAGATACGTTCGTATTAAAGCTAAGCTCGAACGTTTTCTCGACAGGATTCCGCTGATCGGTCACAGTATGGCAAGCGGACTGTTCAGGTTCTAAACCGCAGTTAAAAATCTCATTTATGAAAGCACGATTTTTGAAAAAATGGGATTCCGCTATATGGGACCGATTGACGGTCATGATATCGGGCTCATGTGCGAGGCGTTGGAAACAGCGAAAAGTCTCGGTGCACCCGTACTCCTTCACGTCAACACCGTAAAGGGCAAGGGCTATAACTATGCAGAAAAGGATCCGAGCCATTTTCACGGAATTTCGGATTTCGATATTGACACGGGTGAACCTCATTCGTCGGGAGATACATTCTGCAATGAGTTTGGCAAGCTGATGTGTAAAATGGCGGAAAAGGATAAGCGCATTACACTTATTACCGCCGCAATGTCGCTCGGTACGGGGCTTACCGAGTTCAGCGATAAATATTCGGAAAGATTTTTTGATGTCGGAATAGCCGAGGAGCACGCAGTTACGTTTGCCTCGGGGCTTGCAAAGGGCGGAATGCTGCCTGTATTTGCGGTTTATTCAACATTTTTACAGCGCTGCTACGATGAGATCATTCACGACGGCGCTTTGCAGGATCAGAAAATGGTGCTTGCGATCGACCGTGCGGGATTTGTCGGTGACGACGGAGAAACCCACAACGGACTTTATGACGTTGCGTTTTTGCAGAGCATACCCAAGGTTACGGTATACTCCCCGGCAACCTACGACGAGATGAAGGTTGATTTCGGCAATGCATTTTACCGTGACAAAGACGTGGTTGCGGTGCGTTATCCAAGGGGCGGCGAAGCTGAAATTCCGGAGGACTATACGCCGTTGTTCGGAACTTACGATGTATATGGCGCTGCGGATGCCGATACGGTTATCGTGACCTACGGCAGACTGTTCTTTGAGGCGGCAAAGGCCGTCAGGGAGCTTGAAAATCACGGCGTAAAGGCAAAGGTGCTGAAACTCAACAGAATAAAGCCGATTGATCCTGAGGCTCTCAAAGAGGTTATGAATTCAAAGTATATCTTCTTCTTTGAAGAGGGAGTAAGGAGCGGCGGAATAGGCGAGAAATTTGCCGCAGAACTTCTTCAGCACGGATACAGAGGAAGCTATGATATTACCGCAGTCGAGGATTGCTTTGTCAAGCAGGCAAAGGTACCCGAGCTTATAAAGGAATACGGATTCGACAGCGAAAGTATGATAAATAAAATTGTCAAAAAGACAACCGAGGTGTAAAGTTTGTCGGATAAAATAAGACTGGACATAGCCGTAACTCAGAGAGGTCTTGCCGAATCAAGAGAAAAGGCAAAGGCTCTTATTATGGCGGGACAGGTTTACCTGAACGGTCAAAAGGAGCTCAAGGCGGGAGCGACCGTAAAGCCCGATGACGAGATAGAGGTCAGAGGCAGCCGCAATCCTTTTGTCAGCAGAGGAGGACTCAAGCTGCAAAAGGCGGCAGAAAAATTTGATATTGATCTCGCAGACTGCATATGTATGGATATCGGCGCATCGACGGGCGGTTTTACCGACTGTATGCTTACCCACGGAGCAAAAAAGGTCTATTCTATTGATGTCGGTTACGGACAGCTTGCATGGAAGCTGAGAACCGACGAACGTGTCGTGAATATGGAGCGTACAAATTTTCGATATGTCACTCACGAGCAGATTCCCGAGGACATCGACTTTGCGAGCGTCGACGTGTCGTTTATTTCACTGAAAATAATTCTCCCCGTTCTTCGTGAGCTTCTCAAAGGTGACGGACAGGCGGTTTGCCTTATCAAGCCGCAGTTTGAAGCCGGCAGAGAAAAGATCGGCAAAAAGGGCGTCGTCCGTGACCCGCAGGTTCATATTGAGGTCATTGAAAATATAGTTGCCTTTGCGCTTGAGAACGGATTTGACGTTAAAAATCTTGACTTTTCACCGATCAAGGGACCTGAGGGCAACATAGAATACCTGATGCATATACAGAAAAGCGACGATCCGCAGAAGCTGTGCGAGATCACGCCCGAGGAACTTGCAGCTCTCTCACATGGCGAGCTTGACAAATGAGGCGGTGAATAATTATGAAAATAGCATTACTTCCCAATCTTACAAGAAAGAATGCTTTGCAGGTTTCACGCAAAGTTTGCGCCGAACTTGAAAAGCACAGTATGAGCTATTGCATAAAGCGTGATTATAAAGATGAATTCAAGGATACAAAAGCCGAGTTCATCACGGTTGATGAAATGGTTGACAGGTGTGATATCATAATCGCCGTCGGCGGTGACGGAACGATAATACACGCCGCAAAGTTCGGCAAACCAACGCTTGGCATCAATGCCGGCAGGATAGCTTTTATGGCAGGACTTGAACCGACGGAGCTTGAGATGCTCGCAAATCTCAAAAACGGCAGCTATGAGCTTGATCGCAGAATGATGCTCAAGGCGGAGATTATTTCCCCGAACGGAGATGTGATCAGCACTCATCACTGCGTGAACGATGCGGTTATTGCAAGGGGCTTGCAGATAAAAATGGATGATTTCATTGTCGAGCACAACGGCAAATTTCTCAACAAATACACGGCTGACGGAATAATTTTTTCAACTCCGACGGGTTCGACCGCATATAACCTTTCGGCAGGCGGACCGGTTGTGGATCCGCAGATTGAAAGTATTCTGCTGACCCCGATATGCACACATTCGCTTTTTTCAAGGGCATTGATTTTTAAGCCCGACTCCCAATTTGTGCTACATGGCAAGGGCGATGTTGAAATCGGACTTTCCTGCGACGGCGAGGATGCAATACCGATCGAAAGCGGCTGTTCCGTCAGAATCAAAAAGGCGGATATGTGCGGTGAATTTATAAGAATAAAGAACGAAACGTTCCTTGAAATACTTAACAGCAAGCTCGAACAGAGACGGCTGTAAAAGGAGATACAAAAATATGAAAAAGAAAAGACACAGTATGATTCTCAAGCTCATTGAGATGTATGCGATCGGCACGCAGGAGGAGATGCTCGAAAAGCTCGAGGAAAACGGATTCAGCTCAACTCAGGCGACGGTTTCCCGTGATATTAAGGAGCTGAGACTTGTCAAGCAGATGGACAAGAACGGAGTGTATCGCTATGTTGAGGGTAAGAGCGAAACGGACGAGTATCTTTCAAAATTCACAACGATTTTTTCCCATTCCGTGCTCTCATCGGACTATGCACTTAACACAGTTGTAATCAAGTGCCACGTCGGTATGGCAAACGCCGCCTGCGCCGCATTTGACAATATGGAGTGGGAGGGTCTCGTAGGCACGATTGCGGGCGACGACACGATCTTTGCCCTTTGCAGAACAGAGGCTACCGCTCATGAGCTGAAGGAATCTATTGACAGAATCGTTAAGGCCTCTTCTCACAGCGCATAATTTTTGATTAACGGATGTGATCATATGCTTACAAGTCTGAAAATTGAAAATGTTGCTATAATAGAGAGCGCCGCCATTGAGTTCGGCTGCGGACTTAATGTGCTGACGGGTGAGACGGGTGCAGGTAAATCAATCGTTATTGACTCGATCAATGCGATCCTCGGAGAACGCACCTCACGTGAAATTATCCGCACGGGAGCGCAGAACGCAAAGGTCTATGCCGTGTTTGAGGACGTTAACGACAAGGTGCGTGAGTTTCTCGACGATAACGGAATCGAATGTGAGGACGGGGTACTGATTATCAACCGAACGCTCAGCCGTGAGGGAAAAAATATCTGCCGAATCAACGGTGCACCCGTAACCGTATCAATGCTTCGTGAGATCGGTGCCGAGCTTATCGACATCCACGGTCAGCACGACAATCAGTCGCTTCTTTCACCTGAAAAGCATTGCGGATTTGTCGACAGCTATGCGAAAAATGACAGCCTGATAGCGGATTACCGTGAGAAATACGGCAGACTTTGTGACATCAGAAATAGGCTGAAAAAGATCACGACGGACGAGAGTTCAAAATCGCAGAGAATAGATTTTCTCACATATCAGATAGACGAACTTGAGAAAGCGGATATAAACGTGGGTGAGCGTGACGAGCTGAAAGCGAGAAAGGCGCTGATCAATAACTCTCAAAAGGTTATTGTAAGCCTCAATGCCGCATACGAGGCGCTCAGAGCCGACGGAGCCGGAATTGATATGATCGGCGAAGCGGAATCGGAAATTACAAGTGCATCCGAATATATGGAAAGTCTCAATGAAGCCGCCGAGAAAATTACCGACATAAGATATGAGCTTGACGATATTGCCGAGCTTGTGCGTGACGCAATGTCGGAGGTCGATTTTGATCCGTCCGAGCTTGACGATATCGAGGAAAGGCTCGATCTTCTCTACCGTATGTCGAAGAAATACGGCGCTACGGAGGAGGAGATGCTCGATTATCTTGCAAAGGCGAGGGAGGAACTTGACAATATCGCTTTCTCGGAGGAAAATGTCAAGGAGCTCCGAAAGCAGGAAAAAGAAGCCCTTGCCGAAACCGAGGCGGCGGCGGAAAAGCTGACCGAGTCGAGAAAAAATGCAGGGGAGAGACTCAGCGGGGCGATCTGCTCGGAGCTTGAATTTCTCGATATGCCGAACGTCCGCTTTGTAGTAAAGTGCGACGATATAGGCTTGACCGAAAACGGCAGAGACGGAATTGAATTTCTTATCTCGGCGAATATCGGCGAGGAGCCGAAACCGCTTGCGAAGATTGCTTCGGGCGGCGAGCTGTCGAGAATTATGCTTGCGATAAAGAATGTTCTTGCCGAGACGGACGGTGTTGACACGATGATATTCGATGAAATTGATACCGGCGTCAGCGGCAGAGCGGCGCAGAAAATAGCAATGAAGCTCAGAAGTGCATCAAAGGGCAGACAGGTTATCTGTGTAACCCATCTTGCTCAGATTGCGGCGCAGGGCGACGTTCATCTTTATATCAGCAAGTCTGTTTCCGACGGCAAGACCTATACAAATATCAAGTCCCTCCTTGAGGAGGAACGTGTTGAGGAGATTGCACGCATTATGGGCGGCATGGAGATCACAAGGCTCCAGCTTGAAAGTGCAAGAGAAATGCTCCGAAACGCAGGAAATATATGAATTGACGGGCTGATCCGATTTTGCGGAACAGCCTGTTGTTGATATTTTGCAAAAACAATGAAAATCTCGTTGGCATTTTTGAATTTCGGCAGACGAGCCGCACTATACAGGAAAAATGTATATTCTGCGTACAAATTTTGGGTATTGTATTTTTGTTCGGTTTATGATACAATGTAAAAAAATATAATGGAGATTGTGTAAAATGAGAAAGGAAAATTCAAGGACACGATACATAGCTTTGCTTTGTTCATTTATAATTGTTTTCAGCATCGTGCTCACGGGCTGCGGTGCAGGCAAGAAGATCACAAAGAACAAAAACTCCGCTGCAAACGGCGATGAGATACAGATCGGTCAGGGCAGCGACATTCTTGAGGGACCGACTCAGATCGTTGTCGGCGAAAACGGACAGTCCTATATTGTAGACAACGAAGGACATTCCGTTATTTATAACAATCCCACTCAGTCGGGCGGCTCGTATTCCGCAAGCAAAATCGCGACTACTGCGCCGAGAGTAACGACGAGCAGAAGAAAAACCACCACGAAGAAAAATACCACAACCAGAACAACTGCGGAACCGACCTCAACACCGAGTGCGGTTTATAACGCTCTTGCACCGCAGAGAAAGTTCGGTTTTAATGCGGCTTATGACTGGGGCTCGAAGTTCGTTAATTTCTACCTCTCCACAATCAGAATTTATTTCACATTCGATAATAAGGACTGGCTTATCGAGCTTTGGAAAGGCGAATATGCAATGGCAACGGTTGGCTGTGAGGTCGGCTTCTATTACAGAACTCACAATCAGAATGCGCTTGATACGCTCGGAGCGAACAATCTGCTTTATAAGTGCGTTGAGGATGCGGACGCAATGCCCGTTTCAATGAAGCTCTGGCAGTATGAAAAATCAACGGACGCAACCCCGAAAATGAAAATCGACTATGCTAAGAGAAACTGCTGGTGGGCGGCTGATTTCGAGACAGGCGTGCTCGAAAAGCACCGTGATCAGACGACACTTGTTATGATCGCCACGATTGATTTCCCGGCATCGAGAATGAGAGATCTTTTCACCGACGGACTCGAGAAAGAGGGCTTCAAGGAAGGCTCGATCAACTCCTATAATAATATTGAAAGATTCAAGGTTGACGGCAATACCGTCACTGTTTGCTGGAAGAATTACGATTACAGCAAGGCACATAATAATGCGGACTGATTCTCGTATTTTTCCGAAAAAGCTATTGACTTTTGTATTAATATGGGTTACAATACCTATGCTAATAAATATTATGAAAGGATGAATTCGTATGAAAAAGTTCTTGGCAATTCTTATGGTAGCTGCTGTTTGTGCAACCGTAGCATTCTCAGTTCGTGCAGAGAATAATGCAGAGGAAGTTCCCGAAACAACAACTTCGTCAATCGAAGGCGCAGTTTCCGCACTTCAGAACGATGAGAAGGCTGAAGAGATCGCAGGCGAAATCGCTGATGCGATTAAGACAGGCGCTGCAAAAGAAGATGTTGCTGACCTCGTTGCTACTCTTGAGAAGTACATCAACGATAAAGGAATCGGATCCGATGAAATTAAGGACCCGGGCGCACTTCGTGATATCGCTGACGCATTCCTCACAGATGCAGGTGTAGACGTAGAGGCTCTTAACAATGCTATTTCAAACAGCATTATTGCTAACAAGGCTCTTGAGCTCTATTACAAGCCTGAGAATGAGACAACAACAGAGCCGGAAGCTCCCACAGAGGAGCCGGAGACCGAAGTTCCCGCATGCGGCTTCGTTGGCTGGTTCTGAAATTAAAATGCAGTTTAAAGGTGATGGATTTTCCGTCACCTTTTTGCTTTCTATTGCTTATTTACCGTTTCTTAACAAATTTTTAATTTGTACGCAGTATTTTTATTGTCTAATAATATTAGTGGAATCAGTAGTGTCGGAAAGGATGGGGCGTGCGATATCCTCCTCCTTGACTTCTCTTTTCAGCGTTGGCAGTTCGTTGGTGTTCAGTTCATTACCTGTTCTGTTGAGAATCATCGTTTTTCCAATGCCGTAGTCGTTTGTGACAAGACGGAAACCGTCAGAGTCACCGCCGTCTTTCAGAAATTTACGGCTTTTGTCATCGGAAAAATCCGTGAACACCTTTATGATATTCAAACAGGCGGCGTCAAAATGATTGCTGCCGCTTTTTGACGTGACGGTGCATTGTTCGACCACGCCGTCGGATTTTGTGTAAAATGCGATGAAAACGCCGTTCGACACTGCACTGTAAACGTAATATATATTAT
>OQVO01000435.1_pt1 | contig 13424 bp, 12 predicted proteins | sample 1691511 | NCBI WGS metagenome assembly OQVO01 (sample SAMN03418254, study PRJEB22391) | human gut metagenome | biome: human-gut; feature: organic feature; material: feces | host: Homo sapiens | place: Tanzania | collected 2013-01 | reverse complement strand
GATCATCACCTTGGCCCCATCAGCAAAGGCTACTCGCACAGGGTGTCCCGCATAGTCCAGTGGATTGATTGCCGTTCCTTCTGCTTCAACCGCGACCTGAAACGCATACTTAACCTTCAGTTTCTCGGCGAACGCCCTCAAATTCGGGCTGAGCGGCTCATCGAGCGACGATTTCACCTCAACCAGCATCAGAGGTTCCCCGTCTTTCGTCACGACGAAATCAACCTCATGCTGCTGCTTGTCCCGGATATAGCAGAGTCCGAACCGCCCCAACCCGCTATCCGTCCACCAGTCCACGCTCTTCAGCAGGTGCGACGCCACAAAGTTCTCGTTCCGCGCGCCCTTGTCCGCAATCAGGCTCCAGTCCCACAGATAGATCTTCGGCATCTTGCGAATCGAATTGGCGACGTTCCTGAAATACGGACGCACACTGTAGCAGAAATAGACGCTCTCCAAAAGTCCAATCCAGTTCTTGACCGTATCAATCGACACCCCCAAGTCACGGCCAAGCGAGGCGTGGTTGATTTCTCCCGAAACCCGCGCCCGCAAAAGTTCCGCCAGCATCTTCACGCCTCGCAGATCCTGTACGCGACTCAGGTCGCGCAAGTCCTCATTGAAGATCTTGTCCAGCCGCGAATTCTGCCACCGCGTGTAGAACCGCCGCGAACCATCCAGAAACGGCTCCGGGAATCCGCCGAACTGCATGAGCCGAGCAATCTCCACGCGCGACACGTCTTTCGGCTCCTGAAACATCGCCTCAAGGTCGCATTCCGCCGAAGCCAGCTCGCCGATCGACAGCGGATGCACCCGATAACTGAACGACCGTCCCATGAGGCTGTCCCCACCGCGCCGATACACATCCATACGAGCCGATCCCGTTGCAACAATCTTCAAGTCCTTTTCGTAGCGGTCGAAGAAACCTTTCAGGAAGTGCTTCCAGTTCGCATACTTGTGGAGTTCATCGAAAATGACCGACCGCGCCCGTTTGGCCGGGACATCCAGCGCGAGTACTTCGGCGATTTTCTCAACGCCGCCCATGATCTTCATCGCATCGCCCGTAATGTCGAAGTTCAGGTAGGCCGCCTCCGGCAAAACCGCCCGCGCCAAGGTCGTCTTCCCGACCTGACGCGGACCCGACAGAAGAATCATCTGACGATTCTTGGCAAGATGGTCTTCCAGCAAATTCGAGTAAATCCTTTTCATCGGCGTGGATTATACCAAATTTCGCCCTCCATCCGCAATTACCATTCTCAAGCCAACTCGATTTTGGTAATTACTATTCTCAAGACAGGTCGAGAATGGTAACAGGATTGTCAGGATTAGAGGGATGGTCGAGAAAATATGCCTCAATGCAAAACGCAACCCTCCCCCTTGCCGGGCACAGCGGCGCCGGCACGTCCGCCAACCACATCGCGCCGGTCGTGGATGACTGTAGAATCTGTTTCACGTTCGAGTTCTCCGTTCATGCCCTCTAACGCGGCAACCTATCAGACTTTTACGACGGCACGGAATTTTCCTGACGCCGCACGAGGAATCGTATCTGTGTAGCGGATCGACAATCGGATCTCATCCTTCAGATAGCGTCGAGCAAGATGAAGAATCCCCTCTTCGTCCTTCTGCGAATATCTCGACCCTTTGACGACCAGCAACTCGATCTCACGCCCGTCGTTCAACACGCGAACTTGCGCCTCACGGACATTCAGGGAGTCACCGAAGATGTCATACGAGAGCATTGAATTCACTAGCATCCCATTACAAAGGGTAATGGACTCATTCGCCCGTCCCTCAATGCTAACGAGCCTTGGCTTTCCTTCCCCCCAGTCCACCTGCGCGATATCTCCCATGTCATAACGAATCAACGGGAAGCAAGGGTTTGAAAAGTTTGTTCCCACAATGCGACAACGCTCGGGATGCTTCGAATCGATCGGAATGAATTCAACCTTGGCGAAGTCCTCGTCGATGCGCCAATCACCCTCCTTCGTCTGCGAAAAGTTCGCCACGCCCTCCACTTGTCCATAATGATTGCGAACCATCGCACGGGGAAATGCGCGCCGAATTTCCGCCACGTTCGGCGGCAGCAGATTCTCCGATGCTGTTGTCACGAACCGGACGCAGTCAACTGGCTCAATTCCTTTTTCGACAATCAGTCGACTCAGATAGCACAACCGACTCGCATTGCCATGCAGCCAGCACAAGTTGCGCCGCCGAATTTCACCAACATAACTGTCGACGTTTTCAATCGTGAGATGATACGTTCCAAACATCACACGTCTGCCCGCCAACTCAACACGCCAAAACGGCGGCTTCGTCTGGCTGATCGGCACAATCATCTCCCCACAGCCGAACCACCCGTACCAAGTTTTGAATTTGATGCCAAGTTCTTCGCGATAACGCCACCAAGTGGCCCATTGACGATGCTCAAAGCTTTGGCTCTGCGGGATGTTGATGCTCGTGCCCGTCGTACCGCTCGTGTGGATGACGAGCGTCGGCCCCTTGTACGCCCGATTGTAGAAATCCTCGTAGTGTTCCTTCACATAGGCCTTGTTGATGATCGGGAAGTCCTCCAGCTTCGTCCCCTTGCCGGCGGCGAACACCTTCGCATAGGCCGGCACGTGCCGTGCCAGCTCCAGAAAGTTCCGCAGCATCTTCTCGGGGTCATCCTCCCGGCGTTCCATCCGCTTCAGTTCCCGCAGGAATCCCTTGGAATACCGTTTTCGGGCAATCGTCCACCCCTTGACGGAACACATGACATTCTGCACCCAGATTGGTGCGTGGTTATAGATATTTTCGAGTGTCATATTAGGTTCTCCTTTTCTGTTTTAGTTTTTAGCCGTGTAGAGTTGTAGAATTGTAGAGATTGGCAGACCCGCCGATACCATAAGAATCCTATCAAGTTGAGAAAGCTACTTGCAACTCACACTTAAGTCAATCAGCTTTTGCTTAAGCTCCTTGCTCACCCTTCTAGCGCCTTTTTCATTTAAGTGTGTCAAGTCCATGAAGTCATCCAAATCATAAGAATCAACATTGTGTGTACACAAGTCAATAACACACGTATTGGGAAATGTCTTTAACTTCGCAATCAATTTAGTTAGTTGATCCTGGCCGTGCCACCGATCATACCATGGCTTTGAGATTGGTGAAACCACAAAGATTATTGGCGGGTGAGGGCCCTTCAATACTTTTTCATAATCAGCCATGACAACATCATTAACAGTAAAGTCGACAGGATGGCAATGTTCAATAATATATTTCCACTCATCCGCAGACCTGCTCACCCTTTGCAAAATGGCACCATTGTCAATTGCTTTAGTAACACTGCGCTTAGCATTTATGTAATCAGCCAAGGCAGTCCGAAGTTTCCCGTAAAATCTTAACCCTGTCGAACGATCTGTCCAATCCAAACCTTTAATCGTATTTGCCTCGCGTAGCAGATCCGAAAAAACCAATCGATAGTCGCCTTGAACCGGTTCGAGACCACCGATACCCCATGGATCTAGATTGACAATTATTGGCCCCTGATGTCCACGTTGCAATAATGCCTTAAGATGAATAATCGTCTCTCCTTGCGGACTCCCTGATAATCCATAGTTAAACGCCTTACTTCCAATCTCGGAAGGTGCGAAATTGGCTTCCGCACGAGAAGAACCCAGAATGGGCAAATCATCATCACTTGCGTTAAAGAGCCGATACATTCGATACATATTTGCATTTGACGAAGAAAACACAAGAACCCTCACAAGGCCATCGTTCAACAACAGGAATCCTATCGCCACGACAAACAACACTAACACAAAAGCCAAGAATTGTTTCATAGTTGCCTTTCAGAACTGGAAATAGATAAACTCACCGCCCGACGGCATACCACAAAAAACAATTGCTGCGATACATAGGCAAATGAAACCCAATTGACCGCGTCTCGTCGAAAACCGGCAATCGCGTGGCGCGAGATAACTCAGTAGAAGCAAAGCGGCCACTCCACAACAAAACAGAAATGTCATTGGTCCCAGCCCGGCACAGAGTGCCATCATTGACGTCTTAAAATTGCACGAGAACATCGCCTTAAGATACGCAACCGCCTTGTCTAGGGATCCAGCGCGAAACAATATCCACGCTAGAGCCACCCCTATATCAACAACAAGAATTTTCCAGATCTTGGTCAATAGCCGCATTTCAGATATTGACTTAGCTTGTTGACGCCCAATACTCCCCAATGTGATAAAAAGCGCATGCAAGCCGCCCCAAAGGACGAATGCCCAACTAGCACCATGCCACAGACCTGACAAAAGGAACACAATCCAAAGATTTCGCAGCATCTTAGGGAAACTAACTCGATTACCTCCTAATGGAATATAGACATAATCCTTGAACCAGCTAGACAGCGATATGTGCCATCTCCTCCAGAATTCGGCAAAACTTTTAGAAAGATACGGGCGATCAAAATTCAACATCAATTCAAAACCAAACAGTTTCGCAACCCCTCTAGCCACATCCGAGTAACCGCTAAAGTCGCAATAGATCTGAAGTGAAAAGAAAATCGCACCAATAACACATGTCACACTTGAATAAAAACCTGGATTAGCAAAGGCATTGTTGACATAAAGACTCAGCGTATCCGCAACGACCATCTTCTTGAACAACCCATATGCTATCAAACACAAACCATGCGAGGCGACATCGGCATCGAATGTCCTATTCCGTTGAAACTGCGGCAAAAGGTTACTTGCACGTTCAATTGGACCAGCAACGAGCTGTGGGAAGAATGAAATGAAGGCAAAAAACTCAATCCAACTGTCAGCTGCCTTGAGTTTACCAAGCGCAATGTCAATCGTATAACTCAAGGCCTGAAATGTGAAGAAAGAAATGCCTACGGGCAATGCCAGATTAAGAACCCATGGCGTCCAATGGATTCCAACTTGTTCACACATCGCCGCAAAACTACCGACAAAAAAGTTGAAGTACTTAAAGGCCGCAAGCGTTCCCAAAGAAACAACGCACGCTATCGTCAAGCAAACTCGCTGTACCCTCTTGCCGTTTCGTGATGCAATAAGAGCACCAGCTGCATAATTGACGGCAGAACACCCCGCAATCAGCGACAAATATCGCCAATCCCACCACCCGTAAAACACATACGAAACGACAAGCAAAAAGACATTCTGGAATTTCCGATTCGGAACTACCCAATACAGTGTGAAAACTACTGCCAAAAAAGCAGCAAACGTCATAGAGTTAAACAACATATCTTCGGGTCTTTTGAAGATTCCCAGACTTCCAGACTCAAAACTCAACCAACCATCACGACCGTCGACGCACCTGCATCTCAACATACTTGTATTCACACATCCGAGAGACCATCTCGCGACATTTCACCCAACGCCATCCATGCACACCACTCCGCCATGCCCCACGCCCGAAGAAGTTGTAAAGATTCTCGATGAAATAGCGCATCGGCAAGCGCCGAAACAGCCACTTCATAAACATCCTGCGCTCCAAGCGAGTCCCAAAGAGCCGTGGCGTTGCCGCCAGTACCTCGCCATGGCAGCGCTGTTCAGCCTCTGTTTTTGAATAATTATTCTGTTTCGCAAGCCAATAAGTTAAATCCCGAGCATCCAAATGCTCCATGACACCACGCAACTTGACCCACCGACCATCTAAAACCTGATGTTCATTGACGGAAATATTCGTGAACCGACAACGCCCTGTTCTCCAAATACGAAATATCTCCATTGTAACCCCCTTTAACCGTCGCCCCATAAACCAAAGGACGAGGTCACACGAGAACCCAATGTCCTCACGTTCTGTCGCCAACGCTCCGCGGAGTTCCACCTTTAGGTCTTCACTCAACCGCTCGTCTGGATCCATCTTCATCGTCCAAGCCGTCTTGATCGGCAGGCTGAGCGCGAAATTCCACTGCGCGCCGAATCCCTCGAACTTATGATAAACGACCTTCGCCCCCTTCGATTCGGCAATCGCGACCGTTCGATCTGTGCTGCCCGAATCGACGACGTAAATCTCTTCGGCCATGTCCTTCACATTGTCAATCGCCGCACCGATATGGTACTCTTCGTTTAGCGTGATGAACAGAACGGTCAATGAGGTTTTTTCCATGTCTCCATCCTCCAATTGGGCGGAATCGGGCCTTGCCCCTTATGCCCGCCACAACTTTCAACGCCAAGAGCCATGTCCCCAGCATCGCATCGCCGCGAATCTCGCTGCAACCGTTTCACAAGGCAGTCTGTCGAGAACGCACCGATGCATGAAACCGTCCACATGAAGCCGCCCAGCGCAGACGGGGAGAAAAAGGTCGAGTCGGCCAGATTCGCCACAAGCATGCAGCTGAAGTTTGTCATCAGCGACATGTATCCTCGCCGAAAGCAAGTAAGATAAAACGAACACAAGAAGACAAGAAAGGCAAGCCCCCCCAACAACCCCGTCTCTCCGAGAATGACATACGGCGTAACCCCCTTCTCGATAGGTGCCGAAAACCAAGTGATTATGCGGGCCTTATAAGCCCAACGCATCCCTTGTATAACCTGGAACCCCTTTCCGAACAACGGGTTCAGACTAAAGTCTCGCAAGTTCATCGCAATCGAATCCTGACGACTGCCAGTAAAAGCCTCTCGTAGAGACCGAACGTCCCTTGCCACATCGTCCGTCTTGCGCAACCATCGCGACACGGCTTCGTTCTTCATCTGGAAATACACGCCTGCTCCGGCAAGTGCAAGCGCAATGATTATCATTGAGAACACCAAATGCCGTTTCACCTTCTGAGGAAGCCTTGCACGAGGGATCGTCAAGACGCAAGTAATCAACATCGTGCAGGCCAGCATCAGCAAGCCGCCTCTAGAACGGGACATGTACAGCAAGCCAGGCACACACAGCAAAATGAGACAATGCAGAGGCTCCATGCGTCTTTCGACCAACAGCATGTCGCAAAGTACCCATGTGCCGAGACAAGCCACGACAGGTGAAAGCATCTGACTGTGAGAGGTCATCCCGTTGAACAGAACCTGTCCCCCCGACTCAACCAGTTCCGTACCCGTCATGATAATCCCGTAATCCTCATACTTATAGAGCATCATCGAGAACCCCACCGACGGCACGAAATAAGACACGAAAGACCCTACAATCAAGATGACGGACATGGCCATGAAAAGAATCCGCAATGCATGAAGGGACGAGAACGAGACCTGCATCATTCTCGAAATCAAACAGAGACCAATGAGCATCAAAGAGAAATTCATCAGCTTCAGATAGCTGATGAAAGGGAACCATCCGGAAATTGACGACAGGCAGGCGACCCCCACATACAGAAACAGCCACTTGATAGGAAGTTTCTCAGGCTTGAAAGACATTCCGTGGCTTGACAAAAGACTTGAAACAACCATTGCCACAAATGAGAATTTCCCTACCAAGAGCGTAATTCCCTTCAGCCCGATTAATGCGGTATTAAAGATGGCCATCAACGGGAACATGACTAGACAGCAAACCATGACCGTCGGCTTTCGCATGATCGCGCCAACAACGCCGACAATCACCATGACAATTGACATGGCGCCCTGCGTTAGTCTGCACAACAGAAGGACGACGAGGATTCCAATGATCGCCTTCAAGACTTCCCAATAGAATTTGCTTCGCAACATCACGGTGTCCTATCTGATCGAAACAGTTCGTCATTCCTCTCTCCCAATGCCCACGGCATGAACTTTCGTATCGGAATGACAAGTACAAGGCAAAGCACCGACACAACAAGCGAAAGCCCCATAGACACGGCAATGGCTGATGCCGTCGACCGAGAGATAAGAAGCCGAACGACAGAGAGCTTCAGCTCAGCCCCCAACACAAGAAATTTATGCAAGAGCATGATTCCAAGAGACGAGGCACCCAGTGCCATCAAAAATCGCCCTCCCGTCACCTTGGCAATTCCCACACTCATCAGGCAACCGACGAACCCGAACAAATAAAGGGCCAGATGTCCTCTCCAAGCGTCTCTCATGACAGTCGGGTCTGGCGAGAACGCAGACACAACAAAATAAGCGACCGACAACAAAAGAATCGCGCATCCCAGTCTACCCTTGTCGCGAATGTCATGATGCATCCAACCGACACGCGCGAGGCCGTTGCCGAGAATCACATATGGCAGATATCCCGCGACCTTTGAAAGTCCCCATGGAAGTCCCGGCGGAATTACACACGCCCAATCGAGCGTTAAGCTCGAAAACGCAGCAACCACCAACGCAACGCCACCCAATCGGAAAACAAACCTGAAGATCATCATCGTGCTAAACATACAGGGCAGAAACCAAAGAACGGAGTTGCTGCGAAATCCCTCGCCATCAGGCCAACCGCCGCCATGCAGCAAACTTACAAGGGGGCGAATCCAATTCACGGCAACAGACGCAGCCTGCCCAGTATAGCGGCCTGTAGTCGCATACGCCGAGAACGATGCGTTGGCGATGTCTGCGGTAAAGGCATAAACGACCACCGACGCAATACCGAAAGCAAAATAGGGAACGATCAGACGGCGAATCTTCCTCAACAAGTATCGCTTACCCTGTATGTCCCTGAACGTATAGCCCGCGACAAGGAAAAACGCCGGCATATGGAAGAAATAGATGGTCTTGTAAATCAACTTCAGGGAAGGTTGCACCGTCGCGCTCGCCAGGTGGTATCCGCCTCCGACGACATGCCCAAGGACAACCAGAAAGATCAGGACACCTTTCCATCGGTCTATCCATGCTTCGTACGCGGTCGGCATCTCAATCCTCCCAAACGCATTGTGGCTTGTCCCCCCTGCCAAGGAGCCATTCATAGGACAACAACATTTGACTTCCAATCTTATCCCAACTAAACTCCCGTCTCATCCACTCACGTCCCCGAATGCCCATTTCAATGAATTCTTTTCGCGGCTTGGCGAGGAACTTACGAAAGGCGGCAATCAAAGGCTCGACGCCGATGTCAATCCACGCGCCACAACCATAGTCGTTAAGGCCAGCCCAAGGAGCGCCTTTGGAACAGATCACAGCAGTCCCATTCGCCAATGCCTCTGCCACGACCATCCCGAAATTCTCGGAATGTGTTGGCAAGACAAGACATTCGCTGCCGCCGTAGAGATCCTGTTTCGCCAAGCCATTGAATTCGCCGACAAATTGACAACGCCTGCAACCTAACCTTTCGCCAAGCGCTTCCATTTGCTGTGCATAGCCATTCTTCGGTCCCGCTATCCACAGATCCCATGCGCCGAACTCGTCCTGAACATTACGCCATGCCCTCAATAAGACATCAACGCCTTTCGTCGGGTGAATCCGCGACAAGAACACCAGGCGACGCCGCTCGTCCTTTGGACGAACGCTCGCCGGGACATCAACGCCATTCGGCAGAATGACAATCGGCTGGCGATATCCCAATCGGCGAATGTCATTGTATTCCTCTTGCGACGTGGCTACCCACAGATCCGTTCTGCGCATGGCCGCATACTGTCCGCAGACGCCTATGAGCCGTTTCTTCCAGCTTGAACGCCTGAGCGCCCATGCGGACAACGTTCCCCGAGGTTGTGTCACAAGCTTGCACCTTGTACCACGCTTGGCCACCGCAGGATAGATGTTTGGCAACATCCACAGGCTGTTGTTGTGAATGACGTCAGCCGTCATGCACTCTCTGCGCAGACTCTCCAGCATTTCCGGCGAACGCCCCAACTGAGGATGCGGAAAGGACTTGCCGGCGCATTCAACAACTCTAAAGCAAAAATCACGCAAAGGCTTTTTCCCAACACAATAAAGCGACACCTCCCCGCCAGCATGCGCCAGTCCCGCACATAATGAGGGAACAGAATAGCTGGGGCCGCTCGCCTCCGCTTCAATTGAAGGTACCACTTGGATAATTTTCATCGCTTTGCTTCTTTGACGATGCCATTGCGCCCGCCCCGCAAACGGCGTTCAACAAAACCAAGGCAGCATTCTTTGCAGACCAAAGGCGATTTCCCACGGTCATTCCACCCGTCGCAATCCTCTTGACCAGACCTTGGACATCCCCCGCATGATAAAGCGCTCCCTCGCCCAAGATGGTCGCGCTACCGCCGGCCTCATATGTGCCAATCACGGAAAGCCCTTCCTCTATCGCCTCGTTTATCGTCGCCCCCCATCCCTCATTTTCATCGCTGCAAAGCACGTAAAGATCGTGGTTTCTCATCTTTTTCCGTACTTCGTTAATTGGAATCACACCATTCAGGGCGATCTTACGGTTTGTCCCAATCAATTTTTCCAGTCTTTTCATCTCTGGCCCCACGCCAAAGATGTCAAGATAGCAACCAATCTTTGTTACGGCCAGAATCAGGTCTTCAACGTGTTTCCAGGCGAGAAACCGTCCGACCCAGATGATTCTGCGCGAAATTGAAAAGCTGAAGGGCCACCGCCTCGTTACATGGACAGATGAACGGTCGGATACCGAAGATGGCCCAACAAAATAGCCCCAAATGCGAATCTTCTCCAGCCATTTCCCCTTGCCAAAGACACGTCCGCCAGGTTTTCGCTCAAAGTCCACGATCTTACATCCGAGCAACCATGCAAAATCACGTGCTGCATGAATTCCAATTGGATAGAGCATAAAATTTTCGTCTCGCCTTACCAATTCCATCATTTCCCGTGCCATCTTCCGATAGCGCGGCGAGAGCAGACGAAATCGGCCATTCAAGACGCACCAACGGCCAAAGCCAATCGTTATCGGCTTGAACCACCGTTCTGCAGAATAAATTGTCTTCTTCCCTGCAGCGGAACGCGCCTTGAACAGCATCATGTCACGTTCGCCAGACACGAGAACGTCTGCACTCAAGAGCCATTCTCTTGCTTCGTCTGAATCTGCCTGGAGCAGCCAATCTGGTTCGTCGGCCTCCCATCCCATTGCTTGACGTTCTGCGTTCAGTCTTCGTCTGTAGCCATAGCGGTACGCCGTGACTCCCAAAAGCTTTACCAATTCCCTTGCTAATGGCAACTGATGCGGAGAGATTGACACCGTGTAGAGACAGAACTTCATAAATTCATGAATTCTTGACCTGACCCAGTTCGGTTCTAATCAGACAGACGCGCTTGGACCAATCTGCATAGCACACGGCGAACGCCCTGTTTTTGTCCACCAAAGGCTGGTATGCAAGAAGGTTCCTTAACACATTCTCGATACATCTTCCATATTCCTCCTCTCTGGCCTCTACAACCGGATTATAACCGCAGACCTCAATTAACTCCTGCGGAGCGCGGCCAATAATGACACATCCGCTCAACATGGCCTCCCAATACCGTTGCGTCAAAGTCTCAATGTTGCCCGCCGACTTTGGATTCGTGTCACAACGGGGTCGACAGATCATAATCTTGTGATCTCGCATCGCGGACGTCAGTTCTGCATGTGTCCGATAACGAATCTCCCCACCGACATCCCGTCCGATGCACAAGACATCATGATGTCGTTCTTGAAGTTGTGGCCCCATTGGATAGAGACAGACCTTGATGCCTTCAGGGAGCCATATCGCCTTGATCTGTGGACATTGAGCCCTAACATAGGCAGCGGTCTGCGACGATGTGCAAAATATCGTGCGTACACGGAGACGACGAAGAACACGCGGTAAATTCACCTGATACTTTGGCCAACAATCCCACATGACGGGCACAATTTCATACCAATAGCACCAAGGCCAGACAAAGTTCTCTGGACGCCCCGCACGCGACGAGCAGCTGTTCCCGAGGCATTTTCGGAGGCATCCTCTTTGGTGTAAAACACAAGCCAAGCCGGCCAATCAGCTGCTTGACGACCCAAGGAATCTTCAGGTCTCGTTTTACCTCCCCACCACTTTCCTTCCAAGCCTCTTCAAGCCAAGTTCGAAAATGCTGGTAGGAGCCAAGCCTATATGCCTCAAGGAATTTCATGATCTCTTCTTGAAATGGGTTCCAACGGATTGCGGCAACGCTTCTCGATTACGTTGCAGATGGCAACGACCGTAAACTTCTTCCACTTTTGCGACGATCCATTCCCGATCCGTTACATCCAACAACAAGAACCATGAAATTATGAGTGCGGGAATTGCCACGCACACGGTCGTGACAACAAGACGTAGACATGACGGATCACAGAATACAGATGGCAACCCGCCAATCACAAATCCAGCAACCAATACGATTGACAGAGGGAGTACGACTTCGTTCAGCCATTTGCGAACACTCAGACCAATCCACATGCGTGTGAGCATAACTTCAACAACAGCGATTGCCATAGCGGCAATCGGAATCGCCGCAATAGCCAAAGATGCCTCTTTCCTTAAACAGACAAGTATCATCGCCAAAGGCAAGACGGCAATGCGTATCAGCCCAACGGCAATTTGATAACCTGCGATTTGTCCCTTGGCCGCAACCGCAATCCGATGCCCGCTGGAAACCCTGTCAATCACAATCGCCGTAATCATCATGACGCACATCCCTGCCGTATGCGGAGGCGGATTCGTGAGCCAAAGCCGCAAAAGTTCATGGATTTCAAGGGACACAGGGATGGCAAACAACAGCGTAAGAAAGGTTCCCATTTTACAGACCCGAAAGACCATCTCCTTCATTCGGGCCACGTTCCTTGCCCCATACGCCGAAATGACAGCTGGCGAGAACGCCCCTTGAAGAGCACCCGAAAGAGAGCCGACTTCTCCACTCACGGTCTGAGAGAGAGAAAACGCCCCCGTCACACGTGCGCCAAAGAGCTGGTTTGTCAGAATGCTCATGCCTTGACTGCTCGCGACAAAACCAAGACCGCCGACAATTTGCCACCACGCGAAAGTCGAAATCTCCCTGATACGACTCAGACTAGAAAATATTTCCATGCGAAACCGACATTCCGGAAAGACATAAACCGACCTTACGGCCATCACAACTTGCGGCGTCACCAGAAGGATGCACGTGAAAAGTCCATAATTGACGAGCCAATCTCCTGGGTGGCACACCATGTAATAGGCGAAGGCAAGACGAACAACTGTCTGCGCGAAACTGTAGACCGTCAATTCCGCGATACGCTGCTTTGCCGTGTACATGGCTTGAAACGGCACGTTAAGCATCCCGAAGAAAGCGGAAACACAGAGAAAACGCCAGAGCCAGACACAAGCTCCCAGTCTTGGGGGTGGAATGTCAATCCAACTGTTTTCAAGTGCATAAATGCCAACAGGATAACCGATTGCCACCAGGACTACGGGCAGAATAACGTGTATGATGACGGCAGAAGAGAACCAAAGGCGACATTCGTTGATACCTGCATCGCGATTCCCCTTGATTTGCGCCTCGCCAACAGAGTATGCATAATAACGCGAAATGGAAACCGCGAATTGAGCATTGACAAAGGTAACAAAAAACACCAGCCTGCACCTTCTTAGCCTTCTCCTCAGCCTCAGCACGCTTCTTAGCCATATC
>OQVO01000434.1_pt1 | contig 13425 bp, 10 predicted proteins | sample 1691511 | NCBI WGS metagenome assembly OQVO01 (sample SAMN03418254, study PRJEB22391) | human gut metagenome | biome: human-gut; feature: organic feature; material: feces | host: Homo sapiens | place: Tanzania | collected 2013-01 | reverse complement strand
CTCTCCACACATCTTGCAATAATGTCCTTGATGCTTATGTTTCTTTTTACCCATGGCTTATTTTGCAAACAACTTGCCTATGAGATTCAAGAGATTAGAGACCGTCTCTTTGTTCTCCACTGGTATCTTGATGGAGGTCGCTCCTGTCTGCTCGTCTTTCTCAACGATGGAATCAACCAGCTGGGCTGTGGCTTCTGGCGACTTTAAGGTTTCGGCTAAGCCTGAGAGGAAAGATATTCCTTGGGCTACCAAATCCTTTGGCTGACTTGAGCGATTAGTGACGGATTCTCTGTTCGAAGATGAATTCGTTTGCTGCTGGATGGAAACCTCTTCTTCTTTCTCGTCAGATTTATGTTCGTTGTGAGCCTTGTCTGTTTCTAAATCCTTAGGATTGATAGTGGCAAAGCTTTCCTCGGATTTTGGCTTTTCTGGCAGACCTTCGGAATCATTAACGGTATCAGTATCCTTGACTTTCTTGACTTTCTCTGTTTCTTCGTCCTCTTCCACCATACCGCTCACGGTTTCCATCATCTTGCTGAACTTATCATCTGTGATGAATACAGAATCTTCACCATCATCTAGAACGCCCTCAAACATAGAGGTTTTGAAACGCAACTTACTGAGCATCTCCTGCTCGATGGAATCAGGTGTTACAAGATTGATAACCTGGATGTTGTTCTGCTGCCCAAGGCGATAGATGCGACCGATACGCTGTTCGAGAACGGCAGGATTCCAAGGCAAGTCGATGTTGATGATGGTTGCGGCTGACTGCAGGTTCAGGCCTGTGCTTCCGGCATCTGTAGAGAGGAAAACCCGGCTCGATGGTTCGTTCATGAAATTATCAACCAGGTTCTTGCGCTTTTCGGATGGCACGCCACCGTGCAGATATTCAAAGCCTATTTCCTTTTTCTCCAGTTCCTTGGCGATGAGGCGGGTCATGCGTTCCCACTGGCTGAATACCACAACCTTTTCACCTTCCTCGCTGATGATGTCGTTGATGATGTTCACGCATTCATCCACCTTGGTGTCATATCTCGTTTTTTGGTCGAGGATATAACTGCTGTCACATACCATACGCATCTGTGAGAGGAAGAGCAGGAGACGCTTGCGGTCTTTATCGGACAGGAAATGCATCCTGCGCCATTTCAGAACCAGGAGACGTACCTGGTTCTGCCACTCCTGATGCATCTCCATCTGCTCGTTGGTCATCGGGATGAAAAGGTTCTTGTCTGAACGCTCAGGCATCTGGAGTTTCACATCCTTCTTGCGACGACGGATTAGGATATCGCCCAACTTCTTGCCAATATCGTTTAAGTTCTTATAGCCCAGTACTTTTCCCGTTTCATCAGTAATGATATGCTTGTCTTTGAAGAGGTAGTAAGGGGCAAGGCGGAAATTATCAACAAACTCCACGATAGAGTAGAGTTCATCGAGTTTGTTCTCCAATGGGGTACCGGATAGAATTACGGAGTAATCTGACTCTATCTTTCTTGCCGCACGGGAAATCTGCGTGTTCCAGTTTTTCAGGCGCTGCACCTCGTCCATGATGAGCATATCGGTTTGCAAACTGCCGAGTATCTTGATGTCATTGGCGGCACTATTATAGGAAATAATCTTGTAAGGTTCCGGACGGTTGTACGCTTCCTTTCTCTTGAGATGACTTCCCTCTATGACGAAGACTTCGGCATCAGTAAACTTCTTGATTTCACTTCGCCATTGATATTTGAGCGAGGTAGGGCAGAGGATGAGTACAGAGCCAATAAGACCTTCCTTGCGTAGCAGTTCGGCAGTACCTATAGCTTGGATTGTCTTTCCGAGACCCATCTCGTCGGCAATGATAGCCTTTCCAGCCTTTGCAGCAAAGCGGATGCCCTCTTTCTGGTAAGGATAGAGGTTTACTTTCAGAAGATTGTTGAGTTTCTCGTCATCGTATGTCTTCACAATCTTCATTCTTTTCGCTTTTTCGCGAATATCGATGATAAAGTCAATGGCATCTTTATAGCATCTGAATGTATCGCTGATTTGGCGAGCTTGTTTCAAGAAAGAGCCAATGCGGGCATAGGCTGATTTCTTCAAGACATGGTTCTTGTCAAAGTAATCTTTGGCTAACTGTTCGTATGCCTCTTTGTTGTCTGAGCCGATACGAATCTTTACGCATCGCTCATCCCGATAGGAGAGATAGACAGAAGTATAAGGTGGCAATTCCCGATGTACATGTACGCCCCTCTTTCCGCCAAACCATTTCTTGACGGCTTCGATATGTTTGCAAGTGCCGAGTCTCGAAGTCTTGAAATCCATGCAGGAACAATAATTCCATTCGCTGTTGGCTCCACGATACACCACCTTGTACTCGTTGTTCTTTTCAGGGTTGCGAACGATATATTCTCCAGGGCAAAGGGCGTCATCAACACAACTGATATCGAAGTGCTCGATATCGGTCACCTGCTTGCGCAGTTTGATTTGCCATTCCTCTAAAGTCATGTTTTCAGGTTTCACGATATGCGAAACCTTGACTTTCTTCTTTTTCTTGGTGGTCTTCTTGGTGCTGTTGCCGTCTTGACCAGCTGTCTGCTTATTGTTCTTTGCCATTGTTGTATTACTTTAAATATATTGGATACAAAGTTACACATTATAAATGAAAGATACAAAGAAATCCTGGAAAATTAACTAAAAAAGGCATCCACTGCCCTTGTGGATGCCTTTATGATAGCATTTTTTAGAGATTCTTTTCGAATTGCTTCAACACATCACATCGGGTGGTGTAGCTATCTACGATTTCCGGATGCTGACGGCTGAACAGGCTCCATTCCATCATCGCCTGATATTGAGCGGATTTTGGCTGTATAAGCTTCTGCTCGTTCCAGTTGGCATCATAGGTAATCTTAAACCATGGGTCAATGCCGATGGATGAGAGGGCATAGAGCGAATGATAGCGAAGCGTGAGATTGCTGCTTTGCTTGCTTATCTTGAGATAGTCTTGAGCGATAGCTGCGAAATCGGCTTCGCCTGTGCGGGCACTATCGGCTACACTCTTGCCATAATGGGTAAGATACCAGCAGTCGCCATAGCAGGATGCCTGATAGTAACGAGTGGCAAGTTCGTAGGCAAGTTTCTCTCTGGATTCACCTTCACGAGCCACATTGTATTGGCCGATGAGCTGGTTCATCTCCTGGCAGAATTTCCACTTCGGGTTCTCCTTTAGGTGGGCATAACTGCCCTGGATGCTCCACATGTCGGAATCATTCACCTTCTGGTGGTTGAACCAGTAAGGTACGGAGTAGCTTCGCTTTTCGGCGTAGAAACTGATGGCCTGGTTGTTGATGAACTTCAGGGATACATCCTTCTGCCAGCGGGCAGCTTCGCCAAAGTTACCCTCGGCAAGATATTTGGTGCCTATCATATCCTTGAAGAAATCGGCACTGCGATAGAGCGACTGGCATACGTATTGCTCGAAGGTATCCTGATGAGAAGATGTGATGAAGCGATAGTAATCTGCCAGCTGCTGCGCAGAGAGTGAGTCGAGACGAATGGCGTATTCTGATGAATAAAGATAACGGCTGATGTATTCTTCATCCTGTTGCTCCTTGTAGAAGGTTCGCATGTAGGCATCCATCATGCCATACATTGCAGTGGCCATGCTTTCGTAATTCTTGCCAGTTTCCTGCCGGTCTTCCTTTTTTGCCTTGTCTGCCATTGTCTTAAACCGATTGTACAGGGCGCGGTAAGCCACACGCTCCTTCACCTCTACATAGTGAATGTCGGGATTGGTGGAATCATCTTTTCTTGGGTTTTCTCCCTTCGCCATCTCGTTGAGCCATTTGAATTCGCCGACCAGATATTGCGGATAATCGCTATCCACCTGTGCATTTCGGGTAGAAACCAGGAGTCGGATGGCTCTTGCATTATTCTTCATTCGCTGTGTTCCATCCAGGGCGATAGCTTCATTAATCTCCTTCCATGCTTCCTGCTGATATCCATAGAGATAATGGAGCATGGCGGTGGCAGAGCGCCATAGGCAAGGACTCTGCGTCTTGCCTTCGGCGATGACCTTATTGGCAAAGGTGATGAAGTTGAGGGCTTCTTTCTGATAGATAACCTTGGCGCCTATTTCCTCAATCCACTCTTTATCTATCTGTTCTTTGGAGCGACTGTCTATTGTCTGCTGACAGTTGTTCACGAAATCCTGCACCAGATAGGTGAGCATTGCAGAATTCGGATTCTTGAGATAAGTGCTCTGAATGCCCGCAAGATTGCGATAGTTTCGGGCGAGTACTCTGATACTTGCCATATCTCCCTGCTTGGCATAGATATCGAGTGCCTGCTGATGTTTTCCTGTTTTCCACAAAGCCCGGGCATAAATGTTGCGCATCGCCTCTCGCCATGGTGATTTCGGAAGTCGGGAGGCAATGGCATTCCAATAGGTGATGTTCTGCTGGTGGAATCCCTTCATCATGTTGGTACGCATGCGCAGCAAGGCATACTGACTCTTGAGTTGGGTGCCTTTATAAATTTTGGAGGCATTGTTGAGCCGTGTCAGCGATTGCTGTATCTGCAGTCGTTCTTGCTTCGAGGCGTAGTTCCAGGCATTGGGATTCTGCTTCTCGCAGGCATCCAGGTAGGCATTCAGATTTCTTAAGTAAGAAAGCATTCCTGCATCCTTCTTGCTTTGGGCTACTTTCTGAATATCCTCCTTGTTCCATCTGTAGAAAGATAAGTTGATGGAGGATGTATTGCCGGCATACTTCTGCCAGTAGCTGGCGATGTCGTAAAGATACGCCGGCGAAGTCTGGTCGCGATTGAATACGCTGAACATATAGTAGTTGTGATCCGAATATTCGGAAACGCAGGCGTTGGCGTGGGTGTTAAATGCTGCTGCCATTACTCCTATGATTAAAAATCTTTTCATAATCTTCTGAGTTAAATCGTTTGATATTATCTGTGTTGAGGTCGAAGAGGATTACCTCGCTGTTGATGTCTTCATTCTGGTGATTGATACTTCTGACGGCTTCCATGATGTCGCTCATTTCGGGCTTTCTTACCACGATGCTATCGCCTGGCAAAACAGGGAAGTCATCATCTGCATGCATGATGCCTACGAACTTTCCTTCTCTGAAGAGGATGCGCCAACTGAAGAGCGGATAGGCGGCAGAGAGCGGCAACGGATAACTGCCCAGATGCTGGATGTAAGGAGCCACATCCTTCATGTCGAGTATCGGCTTTTGGCAGCTTAGCTGTTTTACATCGCCCGTATTATACATCATCAGGATGCCTCTATCCACAGGGGGTGGGGTCATCGAGAGCTGGTGTAACCGGATGGTGGCAGACAGCTGTATCTGCTTGTCTTTGGCTTTCTCCTTTAAATAATGGAGGAATTCAAAATAGGCTTCTTGCGTTGATGCTGTCCAGTCGCAGTCTATCTGAATCTCTTTTACGTTCTCGATGTCATTGGCTTCGTTCATCTGAAGGATGCGGTTCAGAATCTTATCTGCGAGTTGCCGGGGTGTTTCATCTGAAGATTTTCTGTCCGACTTGTCGCTGCTGATAGGATTCGTCTTGGTTTTTGCTTTAAAACAGTCGTTCACGATATAGACAACGGGGATAATCTCCATTCCTTTCGGCATCAGAGATTCTTTCTCCTTTTCTTCGGCTGTCATATTCTCTTCGGTTGTATCAAATTGCAGGGTAGCATTGGGCATGATTTCTCCATCAGCATCCCTTACCACATCAAAGAATCTAACGTAGAGTCGCTTGATATGGTGTTTCTGGATGAAGTTTATCTTGCTGCTGTCCATCTGCCATGTTGTACTCCAATAGTAGGCGGAGCGCAGGGCTTCTGCTGCTTTATCTTGTGAACAGGAAATCTGACAGATGCAGGTGAATAATGCTGGCAGCAAGGATATTGATGTAAGATTATTCCATATTCTTCTCATCATCTATAGCGTTTTGTCTGCAAAGATAGATATTTCCTGGCGAATGTGGTAAGAAACGAGATGTAAATAAAGTTAAAAAGGTCTCACGTCATATTCCCTACATTGGGAAGACAACATGAGACCTTTTGTTGGTATGATGGTATTTATCCTTCGATTACCCCCTTCCACAATCCGTGAAGGTTGCAGTATTCTCGAGCCGTAACATCCTTGGCTTCTGCGTTGGTCAGGAAGATAGCTTCAGGCTTTTCGCCTGGCTTCAACTCGTGACGAAGCACATCGGTAGGGGTGAGCAATTCTATCCATTGGATGTAATGCTCTGGTAGCATCGGATGCTCCACACTTCCTACTGTTACGCGATAGCCGCCCTCAATAGGTTCTATCACAGGCACGTGCTTCTCTTTGGCGCCATCACTGGTGTTTTCCTTCATCAGTTTCATCGGCTCGCCACAGCAACTGAGCACGGCTCCTGGGTTTACAACTTCTACTACATTGCCACAAATCTGGCAGCGGTAGATTTCTCTAACTTTTGTCATAATGGTTCCTCCTATTATTTTATGAATGTGTTGCCTGAATATCAGGCATTTCATTCAGATTATTCCTCTACAGGGCTGAAATCTTCCTTGCCTACTCCGCAAAGAGGGCAAACCCAATCATCTGGGATATCCTCGAATGCTGTACCTGGAGCGATGCCGCCCTCTGGATCACCTACTTCTGGATCATAAATCCAACCACACACGTCGCAAACATATTTCTTCATAATGTTCCTTTCTTTCTTAATTTGATTGATTAGTGTTATCTATTCACTTTTAATCAGACAGGTGCGTTTGCATATCTTTCTGATTTACAATGCAAATATACACTTTATTTCTGTAAGAGCCAAATAAATTTGAAAATATTATAATTTTATTATCCTTTTTAATCTAAATAAACAAAGATTTCTAGATGTACTTGTGAATAAAGGAGTTATTTGTCTTTTTAGTGGTGTTTTGATAGAAGATTTGATTGTTTCATGTGAAACATCTCAAAAAAGAAAAGCTCGCAAGATGATTGTTTGGCATCTTGCGAGCTTCTTTGTATTTAAGTTGCCTTGCGGTTTCTGCGGCCGCTTTCTGGCTTTTCTAATGTGCTTCTAGCCAGTTGTTTCCCCATCCGGCATCAGCAACCAGAGGCACACTGAGCTGGTAGGCATTCTGCATCTCTTCTACCACAATCTTCTCTACCTTTTCTTTCTCTTCCGGATATACGGAGAAATTGAGTTCGTCATGCACCTGGATAATCATCTTGCTCCTGATGCCTTCTGCTCTGAATCGGTTGAAGATACGGATCATAGCCACTTTGATGATGTCTGCCTCAGAGCCCTGGATAGGGGCATTGATGGCATTGCGCTCGGCAAATCCTCTTACAGTACCATTCTTGCTGTTGATGTCTGGCAGGTAGCGACGGCGGTGGAAGAGGGTTTCGGCATAGCCTTTCTCTCTTGCCATTTCCTTTGCCTTCTCCATGTAAGCCTGAACACCAGGGAAGGTGCGGAAGTAGTCTTCTATGATCTGCTTTGCCTCTCGGTTTTCGATGTTCATGCGTTGGGCAAGACCGAAGGTCGTGATGCCGTAGATGATGCCGAAGTTGGCTGTTTTTGCCTTCTTGCGCTGTGCATCTGTTACTTCTTTGATGTCTTCGTGCCAAATCTTGGCAGCTGTAGCTGCATGAATATCAGAGCCTTCACGGAATGCTTCTACCATGTTTGGATCCTGGCTCAGATGTGCCATGATGCGAAGTTCTATCTGTGAATAGTCGGCAGAGAAGAACAGGCAGCCTGGTTCTGGGATGAAGCATCTGCGTATCTCTTTACCATCGTCATCGCGTACAGGAATATTCTGCAGGTTCGGATCACTTGAAGAAAGACGTCCTGTGGCTGTGATGGCCTGGTTGAAAGAGGCATGAATGTGACCGGTGCGAGAGTTGATAAGCTTTGGAAGGGCATCTATATAGGTTCCCAAAAGTTTCTTTAAACCTCTGTAGTTCAGTATCTCATCGATGATTGGACTCTTGCTGCGCAGCTGCTGAAGAACTTCTTCGCTTGTTACGTACTGGCCCGTCTTCGTCTTCTTAGGCTTCTCCACAATCTTCATCTTTCCGAAGAGTATTTCTCCAACCTGGCGTGGGGAAGCGATATTGAACGATTCGCCTGCCAACTCATAGATATGATGTTCTATCTCATTGAGGCGGTTGGTGAGTTTCTCGGATGTTTCCTTTAGGGTATCGGTGTCGATGCATACTCCCGTCATCTCCATGTGGGCTAAAACAGGTACAAGCGGCATTTCTACATTCCAGAACAGATCTTCACAATCTATCTCTTTGAGTTTTGGTTCGAGCACATTTTTCAATCTCAAGGTGATGTCGGCATCTTCGGCAGCATATTCGTAAATGTCTGATGGGGCGAGATCGCGCATCGACTTCTGGTTCTTTCCCTTCGGACCAATCAGCTCTTCGATGTGGATGGTCTGATAGTTGAGGAATACTTCTGCCAAGTAATCCATGTTGTGGTAAAGTTCTGGCTGGATGAGATAGTGGGCGAGCATCGTATCGAACATCTTGCCCTGAATCTCTATGCCGTAGTTCATCAATACCTCGTAATCGTATTTGATGTTCTGCCCCACTTTCAAGATTTCCGGGTTCTCGTAGAGTGGTTTGAAGATGTTTACGATTTTTAAGGCTTCTTCACGATTTGCCGGAATTGCTACGTAGAAAGCCTCTTTCTCCTTCACAGCAAAGCTCAAACCCACCAATTCTGCATCAATGGCAGCAGTAGATGTGGTCTCTGTGTCTAGACTGAGAATATTGAATGTCAATAAATAGTCACAAAGTTTCTTTGCATCTTCTTCTGTATCAATGAGTTTGTATGAGTGAGAGACCGTTTTAATGGTCTCAAAACTCGCGTTTTTTGACTCTTCCTGACCATCGGCAGGCTGTGCGCCAAATAAATCGAGCTCTCCTGTAGGCTTTGTTTGCACCTTTTTAGGTTTATTAAGAACTCGGTTGGCAAACGACTTAAACTCCAACTCGGTGAAGATTTCATCCAATTTTGAATTGTCTGGTTCTACCCGTTTCAAATCTTCCATCTTGATCTCTACCGGAACATCGGTTCGTATGGTTGCCAGGAACTTTGACATCCTTATATCTTCTACAGCACCCTCCACTTTTTCGCGGAGCTTGCCTTTCACTTGAGAAGAGTTCTCGATGAGGCCTTCAACGCTACCGAACTCGTTGATGAGTTTGATGGCAGTCTTTTCTCCCACACCTGGACAACCTGGGAAGTTATCTGCTGAGTCGCCCATCAGAGCTAGTAGGTCGATAACCTGGAGTGGGGAAGTGATATTGTATTTCTCTTCAATTTCCTGCACTCCCAACTTTTCGTAGCCGCCACCATGACGAGGACGGAACATGAAAACATTATCACGAACCAGCTGTGCATAATCCTTATCAGGCGTGAGCATATAAGTTTCTATGCCTTTTTCACCCGCCTTCAAGGCAACGGTTCCGATGATATCATCTGCCTCGAAACCATCTACCTGCAGGATAGGGATATGATAAGCCTCCAGGATGTTTTTGATGATTGGTACAGAGAGTTTGATGTCTTCCGGTGTCTCTTCACGCTGTGCTTTATATGCAGGGAAAGCCTCATGACGGAAGGTCTTGCCATGGTCGAAAGCCACCGCAATATGGGTAGGTTTCTCCTTGGTAAGTATCTCGTTGAGGGTATTGCAGAACCCCATTACACACGAAGTATTGAGTCCCTTCGAATTGATTCGAGGGGCTTTCATAAAGGCGTAATACGACCTATAAATGAGCGCATACGCGTCTAAAAGGAACAATTTATCCATAATATTCATTTTTGTGGTGTAAAATTACTAAAAAAATGCGATATTTCAAGAAGAATTGATTAATTTTGTAACAAATTTCAGAAATTAAGTAGATTTACTCACATATAATGGACTATTTATCACTTATCAAGCTGCCTATAGAGGCAGAATTAGCAGATTTTATAGATTTGTTCAACAAGTCTCTCATGCATAGCGATGGCCTCCTTTCCCAGGTGCTCGACCACATCCGTCAGCGCGCTGGAAAACGCATGCGCCCTATACTCATCTTGTTGATGGCACGTAATTTTGGAAAGGTTTCCAGTGTTACCCAGCATTCTGCGGTAGGTCTGGAACTTCTTCATACCGCTTCGCTGGTACATGATGATGTGGTTGATGAGAGTGGGGAGCGCCGCGGACAGGCTAGCGTGAATGCTACTTATAATAATAAGGTGGCTGTGCTTGTGGGCGATTTCATTCTTTCCACCGCCTTGCTTCATGTATCTTATTCGCATTCAGAGGAAATCGTGCGTTATCTTGCTGAGTTGGGACGTATCCTGTCTAATGGTGAGATTCTTCAGCTCAACAGTATCAGTAATGAAGAGATATCGGAAGATATTTATTATCAGGTGATTAAGCAGAAAACGGCTGCTCTCTTTGAGGCTTGTGCCGGTATCGGTGCGATGTCTGCCAATGCTTCAGAACTGCAGATTGAAGAAGCGAAGCGTTTCGGTCAGAACTTGGGCATTATCTTCCAGATTCGTGATGATATCTTTGATTATTATGATTCTAAGGAGATAGGTAAACCTACTGGGAATGACATGGTTGAAGGTAAGTTGACTTTGCCTGTAATATATGCTTTGAAGTCTACCGGTGATGAGGAGATGATGAAGCTTGCCAGAAAGGTAAAGGCTCATACTGTTACGGCTGAAGAAATAGCTCAGTTAGTGGCATTTACAAAGGAAAACGGAGGTATTGAATATGCGGATAAGCGTATGTGGGATTTCCATGCCGAAGCCATGAATTTCCTCGATACTTATGTAGAGGATAAGGATATCTACAATGCCTTGAAGGCTTACCTGGATTTTGTGATTGAAAGAAAAGCTTAATATAAAAATTGAAGAAAAACATAATATAAAAAGGGTTGGTTCTCAGAGAGAATCAACCCTTTGCGTTTTTGTATTCTGTTGATAACCAGTTACTTTTCTTTAGAAGTATTTAATCTCCTTGCCCAGAATTTCGCTCAAGAGGAGGTTAGTCAGGCGTGATGTGCCGAGGCGCAACCACTGGTTGGTCAGCCATTTCTCGCCCAAAACTTCCTTCACGATGGTGTAGTAAACTACGGCATCATGAACGGTATTGATACCACCTGCAGGCTTGAAACCAATCTGAATGCCAGTCTTTTCGTAATATGCCTTGATAGCCTGGCACATAACGTAAGCTGCCTCTGGGGTAGCAGAAACCTTCTCCTTACCAGTTGAGGTCTTGATATAGTCTGAACCTGAGTACATTGCGAGGATAGAAGCCTTCATGATGTTGCTGCAATTCTTCAGATCGCCTGTCTCCAGGATGCACTTCATCTTATGCTCACCGCATGTTGACTTAAGTTCCTGAATATCATCGCAGAGACCCTCGTAATCTTCGCTGAAGAACTTGCCAACAGGCATTACGATATCCACCTCTGTAGCACCATCCTTGATAGCCATAGCGGTTTCTGCAATCTTTACCTCGATAAAGGTCTGAGAGGATGGGAAATTGCCACTTACTACAGCGATTTCTACGCCGTCAACCTCCAGACTCTGGCTGATAAGGCCGGCAAAGTTAGGGTAGGTACATACGGTTGCTACGTGAGGAAGCTGAGGATAATCCTTGGCAAACTGGTTCACCTTTTCAATCATCTTCAGGATGCTTTCTTCTGTATCTTCTGTATGGAGAGAAGTCAACTCGATGCTACCGAAGAGGAACTTCTTGACCTCCATGGTCTCGTTCTCTGCTACCTTCTCATCGAGAATCTTCTTTACTGCGGCAGCTACTTCCTCATCGTTGAGGTTGCAGTTGTACTGCTTCAAAACTGATAAATACTTGTCGTCTGACTCTTTATACTGTCCCTGCTGTGCAAGAACCTGTTCTTTAATACTGCTCATACTTAATGTTATTTATATAATTATTAAAGTTAAGTTTTTATATGAATAGCAATTTTAATTCTTGTTGCTCTGTTCTTTATCTTCCTGATGTTCAGACAGTTTTGGGTTGTTCTTATGCCTTTCAGAATCCCTTTTGGTCTTCTTGTCAAAACTCTTCTGGAGTTCTTCTGTCAAGTCAACTCCTGTCTGATTTGCCAGGCAGATAAGCACCCATAGAACATCGGCCATCTCTTCGCCCAAGTTAGGTTTCTCGCCTTTCTTGAAACTCTGGTCACCGTATGTTCGGGCAATGACGCGTGCCAGTTCGCCCACTTCTTCTGTGAGGCAAGCCATATTGGTCAGTTCGCTGAAATAGCGTACGCCATATTCTTTAATCCACTGATCTACAGCTTCTTGTGCTTCTTTTATAGTCATAACAGATGATCTTTAATCATGAAATAAGTCAAACTTAGCCATAATCCAGTGATGAATATAGCGGCAATGGTGTTGTAGATGCCGATCTTGCCATCTTCTTTTTTATCGGTGAAGAAACCCATATTCAAGCCAATGGCGACGAGGGTTTCGCCTGCGTATTCTGCCCACTGATTGGCTAATAACCTTTGAGAAAAGGTTAATATCAGAATCATTCCTATAATCAGGAACCAACTTCTATATTTTAAAATCTTTTCCATTTGTTCTCTTGAATGTTTTGTTTCTTACTCCTTATTATGGGTGTCCATCATGATGGTAACAGGACCGTCATTCAGTAATTCTACCTTCATATCGGCACCAAATTCGCCCGTTCCAACGGGCTTGCCCAAGGCAGAGGACAGCTTTGTGCAGAACTCCTCGTAAAGCGGCACAGAGATGTCGTGTGTGGCAGCACGCAACCATGACGGGCGGTTGCCTTTCTTGTAAGAAGCGAAGAGTGTGAACTGGCTAACCACTAATGCCTCGCCGTCAACATCGATAAGCGAACGGTTCATGACGCCATTTTCGTCGTCGAACACGCGCAGAGCTGCCACTTTTCTTACCAGCCAGTCTACGTCTTCGCTGCTGTCGCTTGCTTCTACACCTAAGAGAATAAGGAAACCGTTGCCAATCTTCGACTTCACGTTTCCGTCTATTGTCACCGATGCATGGGTGACGCGTTGTATAACTGCTCTCATTATTTTGTGATTGTTTTTTTTATTTCTTTGCATCGCGATTGTTTTTGCTTCTTTGCATCGCGATTGTTTTGCTTCTTTGCTTTGCGATTGTTTTGCTTCGTCGTTTCGCGATTGTTTTGCTTGTTGTTTTTCTCTGTTACGGGCATTTTCCGCCATAGCCCTTTTCATACTGTCTGTTATGGTATCGGCATAGAGTATTGCTTTACTGTTAACATTGCGGGCTGCCCTTCCTATGGTCTGTATCAATGCCCTGTCGCTACGCAAAAAGCCTTCTTTATCGGCGTCTAAAATCGCCACCAACGAACATTCCGGAATATCCAAGCCTTCACGCAAAAGATTGATTCCC
>OQVO01000423.1_pt1 | contig 13608 bp, 10 predicted proteins | sample 1691511 | NCBI WGS metagenome assembly OQVO01 (sample SAMN03418254, study PRJEB22391) | human gut metagenome | biome: human-gut; feature: organic feature; material: feces | host: Homo sapiens | place: Tanzania | collected 2013-01 | reverse complement strand
AAGAGTACCGCTTGCGTCTGTTACAGACAGAATCCTGTTTGCCGCGCCATGCGTGTCATCCGCGCTTCTCTGGATGGTTGGCGGCCTTTCCGCACGCAGCTGGCCGCAGGTAGAGTCGCTTTTCCCGTACACCATTTTGGGACTTGTCTTTGCCATCTGCGGATGCAAGGCGCTGACCATTCTCTCTCTTGGCGATGAGACGGCCCGCGGGCTCGGCCTTCCGGTCGAGAAAGTCCGCTTCACAATGACGGCCGTCGCAGCGCTTCTTGCTGCTGGTGCGGTCAGCATCGCGGGGCTCATCGGCTTTGTCGGCCTCGTTGTGCCGCATATAGTCCGTCTGATCGTCGGGACGGACTATAAGTATGTCGTACCCGGCTCCGCTATCCTAGGGGCGGGGGTGCTCGTCTTCTGCGATACGCTGGGACGTGTCCTCTTCTCGCCGATAGAAATCCCTGCGGGCATCATCATGGCCTTCCTTGGTGCTCCATTTTTCCTGTATCTGTTAAGGAGGAGCGCATGATGGGTGATATTGCAATCCAAATTTCTGACATCCATGTGACCTTCGGCGATCATAAGGTACTGAAGGGGGCGAGCGGCCTCATCAGAAAGGGCAGCATCGTCACCTTCCTTGGAAGGAATGGCTGCGGGAAATCAACGCTCCTGAAAGCAGTGACAGGGAATCTCAAGCCGGATAAAGGAAGCGTGGAAATCGCGGGAAAACCCCTTGGTGCCTACAAAGCGGATGAACTCTCGCGCGTCGTTGCCTTCCTGCCGCAGTTTCATGAGATCCCGAAGGATATGACGGCGGAGGAGCTCGTCTCCTGCGGACGATATCCGTACCAGCACTGGTGGTCGGGCGTTTCCACCCATGACAGAGAAGTCGTGGAAGAGGTCATGAGGAAGACGAATACGCTTCATCTGAAAGATCGCCTGGCAGCGAGCCTTTCCGGCGGCGAACGTCAGCGCGTGTGGATCGCGATGGCTCTCGCGCAGGAGCCGAAGATCCTGATCTTGGATGAACCGACTACATACCTTGATATCTGTCACCAGCTCGAGGTCATGGAGCTTGTCTCGAAACTGAATCGCGAAGAGAATCTGACGGTCGTGATGGTTCTGCATGAAATTAATCAGGCCATCCGCTATTCGACAGACCTTCTCGTCCTTGAAAATGGCGTCATCGAACGCTCGGGACCACCTATGGAAGTCATGACGCATGAAGCCATTGCGGAAGTCTTCGATGTCGATGCGGATATAGAGATGAGAAATGGCCGTCCGAGTATCGCCATCAACGGACTGCTTCAGAAATAAGGAATACGAAAACCGCAGCAGAGCTGCGGTTTTTTGATGGGGAAGGGGGCGGGTCACCCTTGGATTGTGGGTGAAAGAGGTTCAGCGGGTTCTGAGGGTTAAAAGGGGGCGGTGCGGCGCATAAAAAACAGAAGCGCCGCGGAGTATAAATAATGGCAATACTCAAAAGTGGCATAAGTCACTAGTCACCAGTCACTCGCGGCTCCTAATCCTTAGCCACTCATCCCTAATCCTTGCTTTCAAACGCAATCGAAGGGCAGCACGCCCCAGGGATTCATTCTGTTTCTTAAAAAAATTTGCATGCCTTGCCCAAGTCAAGTATAATGTAGAAATACTTTAAGAATCACTAAGGGGGTTTATCATGAAAGGCAATGACATTCGCGAAAATTATCTTTCGTTTTTTGAAAATAAAAAAGACCATCTGAGACTGAAGAGTTTCTCCTTGATTCCAAAGGATGACCCCAGCCTTCTCCTGATCGGTGCCGGCATGGCGCCACTGAAGCCGTACTTCACCGGCAAGGTAGAACCGCCGAAACACAGAGTGACAACCAGCCAGAAATGTATCCGTACCGGAGATATTGAAAACGTAGGCCGTACCGCCCGTCACCATACTTTCTTCGAAATGCTGGGGAATTTCTCCTTCGGCGATTATTTCAAAAAAGAAGCGATTTCCTGGGCATGGGAATTCCTGACGGAAGTCCTGAAGCTCGATCAGTCCCGCCTCTACGTCACCATTTATCCGGATGATAACGAAGCGCATGACTACTGGCACAAGATGGTGGGGCTGCCGGAAAACCATATCTATCCGCTTTCCGATAACTTCTGGGAAATCGGGGAAGGCCCATGCGGCCCAGACTCTGAAATTTTCTTTGATCAGGGCGAAGAATTCGGCACGGATCCGGAAAACCAGATGGGCGGAGACGGAGATCGTTTCCTTGAAATCTGGAACCTTGTATTCTCCCAGTTCGACCGCCAGAAGGATGGCTCCTATCTGCCGCTTGCCAAGAAGAACATCGATACCGGCGCAGGTCTGGAACGTCTGGCTGCTGTTCTTCAGAAGAAAAAGAACAACTTCGAAACCGACCTGTTTTTCCCGATCATTGAAGAAGCTTCGAAGCTCTCCGGCGTATCTTACGGACAGAGCGCCGAGGGCGATGTGGCACTGAAGGTCATTTCCGACCATGCGCGTGCCATCACGAATATGATCGCTGACGGCATCCTTCCGTCGAATGAAGGCAGAGGCTATGTCCTCCGCCGCGTGCTGCGCCGTGCTGTTCGTTTCGGCAAGCTCCTTGGCATTCAGGATGCCTTCATGGGGCAGATGATCGATGTCGTCATCCAGATGATGAAGCCGGCCTATCCGGAACTTGTTGACAAGCAGGCTTTCATCAAGAAAGTAGCCGGCGTCGAAGAAGAACGCTTCCATACCACGCTGAATGCAGGCTGCGATCTGCTGTCTGAAATGCTGGAAGATACGAAGAAAAAGCAGCAGACCATCCTTTCCGGCGATCAGGTTTTCAAGCTCTATGATACCTATGGTTTCCCGTGGGAACTGACTGATGAAATCGCCAAGGAACAGGGCGTCACCATCGATGAAAAAGGCTTCGAAGCGGCTATGGCTGAGCAGAAGGAAAGAGCAAGAGCCGCGCGTGCGAAAGTCTCTGCGAAAGTCGCTACACCGGATACCACAAAGCTGGATGCGAAAGCGCTCACCACCGAAGACAAAGATGGAGAAACGACACTGCTTCTCCTTGGGCAGGATGGCAAGGAAATCATTTCTGCCGCAGACGGCACCGAAGTCACCGTAGTCCTTCAGAACAATCCGTTCCATGCAGAAGGCGGCGGACAGATCGGCGATTCCGGCACCATCGTCGGCGAAGAGGGGACCATTCAGGTCGAAGATACGAAGAAGCTGCCAGATGGTATCGTCTATGTCATCGGTACCGTTTCTGAAGGTATCATCCGCGAAGGGGAAACGGTCACTGTCACCGTCGACCGCGTCAGAAGAGAAGACATCGCGAGAAACCATACGGGCACACACATGCTGCAGGCCGCACTCCGCCGCGTACTTGGCGATCAGGTCAATCAGGCCGGCTCTCTTGTCCTTGCAGATCGTCTTCGTTTCGATTTCACCTGGCCGGAACCGCTTTCTGAGAAGCAGCTTGCTGACGTCGAACAGATCGTCAATGAAGAAATCCTCAAAGCGACACCTGTCGATATCTGTGAAATGCCGATCGAAGAAGCTAAGAAATCCGGTGCTATGGCACTCTTTGGTGAAAAATATGGTGATGTTGTCCGTGTCGTCAGCATTCCCGGCTACAGCAAGGAACTCTGCGGTGGCAGCCATGTGAAGAATGTCGGAGAAATCGGTTCCTTCCGTCTGCTTTCCGAAGGCGGCATCGGCTCTGGCATCCGCCGTATCGAAGCCGTCACCGGCAAAGCAGCCTATGAAGACATGAAGAAGGATAGAGCGCTCCTTCGTGAGGCTGCTGCCCTCTTGAAAGGCAAACCGGAACAGCTGGCTGAAAAGATCGAAAAGACGCTGGCACAGATGAAAGAGCTGGAGCGTGAGCTCGACAGCCTGAAACAGCAGCAGGCCAAGAATGAACTGGGCGATCTGATGAAAGATGTACAGGAAAAGAATGGCATCCCGTTCTTTGGTGCTATCGTTCATGCAGGGAATATGGATGAACTCAGAAAAGCAGCTGACGTAGCGAAAGCAAAGCTCTCTGGCGGATGCTTCCTGCTCGGCGCAGTCTGCGGAGATAAAGTAAACCTCGTCGGTATGGCTTCTCCAGAAGCCATCAAGGCGGGTGTCCATATGGGCAAAGTCATTTCCAAAGCTGCTAAGATCTGCTGTGGTGGCGGCGGCGGCAAGCCGGCTGTCGCACAGGCAGGCGGCAAGGATCCGTCCAAGATCAATGAATCCATCGCTGAAGGCGTGAAAGCTATCGCAGAAATGATAAAATAAATCGGGTTCAGGTTGATGGAGTTTCCGTTTGCTTCATAACGAAACAGGCGCAACTGGGTTCTATAGGTTCTTCGGATGCAAAGGTGCGGCGCATACATAATGAAAGCGCTGTCGAATTTTAATCAGCGTTTCCTTAAGCGTGAGCGCGAATACAGTACCCACCCCAAGCGGAGAACCCATTGAACCCGTTAAACCTTTTTCTTCCTCATTTCTCGTGTGCTGAACTGTCAAAGGAGGTATACCCATGTCAGTTTCTGATGAAACGATTTTATTCAATACGAATGTCGATGAAGGTGAGAATCGCCAGGCTGCCATGATCCTGCAGGAAGTGTACAGTGCTTTGAAAGAAGCCGGACACAATCCGACCGTGCAGCTGGTGGGATACCTGGTTTCTGGCGAACCGACCTATATCACCAGCCGTCATGATGCAAGGCGTCTGATTTCCGGCATCGAAAGAGATGAACTGGTGGAAGAGCTGGTTCGCTTCTATGTCAAGCACAAAGGACTCTAATATGCGGATCATGAGTCTTGATGTAGGGTCCCAGACCATCGGCGTCGCGGTGAGTGATCTTTTCGGCTGGACGGCGCAGGGACTGGAAACCATCCGTCATACGACGAGGGAAAAAGATTTTGCACGGCTTCGTCAGCTGACGGATGAATACAAGGTCGAGGAATTTGTCCTTGGCATGCCGCTCAATATGAATGGTACGAAAGGCATGCGTGCTGAGCGGACAGAGGAATTCGCTGCTGAGCTCGCGGTTGCTTTCCCCGATATTCCTTATCACTTCTGGGATGAACGTCTGACAACGGTGATGGCGCAGAAGCAGCTCATCGCCGCGGATGTCAGCCGCAAGAAGCGTAAAAAAGTCATCGATAAAATGGCCGCCGTGGTGATCCTGGAGGGCTATCTCCAGCACCTGGCTTTTAAAAACAGAGGATAAGCCCATGGCAGAGAAAAAAGAAGAAGCGATCATTATCACCATTACCGGTCCGGATGGTGATGAAAGAGATTATGCACAGGACGTGGTCATTCCTTTCCAGGGAAAAGAATTCGCCGTCCTGGTCTCCATTCCGACATCGGAAGATGATGAAGAAGAGCCGGATATCATTCTGGCGCGCATCGATACCGATGAAAATGGAGAAGCAGAATACGTTCCTCCGACAGATGATGAATATGATGCAGTCGCAGATATCTATGATGCGATGTGAGAAACACTACAAAAGAGCAGCTGATGTGTCAGCTGCTCTTTTTATTAAGATGTGCTAAGGAAACTTTGATGTCGCATTCCTCTGAACCTTGAACCCTTCTCCGGCATGCGATATAATGGAATCAGGAAAGCCTGTATTTTCATAATTCTCTCATTTAATAATAAGGAGGATTCAAATGGCAAAGGTATATACAAGAACGGGTGACAAGGGTAAGACCTCTCTCTACACGGGAGAACGTGTATCGAAAGGATGTCAGCGTGTAGAAACCTATGGCACCATCGATGAAGTGGATTCTGTATTGGGCGAGGCGCGTGCTTTTGCGACCCATGATAATGTCAAGAAAACGATCTATGCGCTGCAGAAAGAACTGTGGCTTTTGATGGCGGATGTAGCGAGCGTCGGCAAAGAAGCAAACATTACGCCGGATCATGTGACGAAGCTGGAACAGATCATCGATACCTATACGGATGAGCTGACACCGATCGATCATTTCCTGGTGCCGGGGGATACCCAGAGCTCCAGCTTCCTTGATGTGGCACGCACTGTCGTTCGCCGCGCAGAACGTGACATGTGGCGTCTTTCTGAAGAGGAAGAGGTACATGAAGTAGATATCCGCTACCTGAATCGTCTGTCTGATCTTTGCTTCACTCTTGCCCGTTACGAAGCTGAAGTGAAATAGGTTGCTGGTGACTGGTGACTTGGAGTACTTGAACCGCCAAGCGGCATTTGTCCGCTTGGCGGTTTTAATATGGGGGATTAGGCAGAAAAAACACTTGTCATTGACCGCCTTTTTGCTTATCATTGAAACTATTCGGCTATTAGTATACAATAAGACGAGTTTATTTATGGGGAGAGAGCTGGGGTGAAACCCTCTCAGCAGAAATGCTGCGCCTATCACAAAGCCTCTTTCCTTCGGGAAGGGAGACTTTGCGATTTCTATTTCCAAGTCCCAAGTCACTAGTCACCAGTTACTTTTCAAAGGAGAAATATCATGGAACTTTTAGCACCAGCCGGATCTCCGGCGCATCTCATCGCTGCGCTCGATGCAGGCGCGGATGCTGTGTATCTTGGTGGGAAACGCTTCAGCGCACGAAAATTTGCGGGCAATTTCTCTGATGAGGAGATGAAAGAGGCCGTCCGCATGGCGCATGGGAAAGGGGCCTCGGTGTATGTGACACTGAATACATTGATCGGTGATATGGAGAATCAGGATCTCGCAGAGTATCTTCAGTTTTTGGGGACGATCCCAATTGATGGACTGCTGGTGCAGGATTTCGGTGTTGTTTCCATGGCCAGAAAGATCGCTCCGCACATCCCACTCCACGCCAGTACACAGATGACGGTGTCAAATCTGGATGGCGTTCGTTTTCTCGGGGATCATGGATTCCAGCGTGTCGTGCTTTCGCGTGAGCTTTCCCTTACGGAAATCAAGGAAATCACCGACCAGACGGACGTAGAAATCGAAGTTTTTGTCCATGGGGCGCTCTGCGTGTGCTACTCAGGGCAGTGCCTCATGAGCAGCTTCATCGGAGGGCGCAGCGGAAACCGCGGCTCGTGCGCGCAGCCCTGCCGCATGCCCTATGAGCTGGTGGATGATGCGGGCCGTCCTCTTGCGCAGGAGAAGGGAAAGTACATCCTAAGCCTCAAGGACATGATGGGGCTTCCTCGGATCCCCGACCTCTTGGCTGCTCATGTGGCCTCTCTCAAGGTGGAAGGCCGCATGAAGAGTGCGGAGTACGTCTATAATACCGTATCAGCGTATCGAAAAGCGATCGATGCAGCGAAGCAGCATCTTCTGATCGATACCGAGCCGTTGAAGCTCGATCTGGAAGAGGAATTCAACCGCGGTTATACGACGGCATATCCGGATGATACCGCAGGACCGTCTATGATCACGGAGTACGCGCCGGGAAATCACGGCGTCGAGGCAGGACGCGTAGAAAGCATCGGGCGCGCTGCCTTTGTCTTTAAAACAGGGGCAGATAGGCGTCTTGCGGATGTGACAGGTATTTCCTATGAGACAGAAGAAAGAACAATCGCCTTTATTCCTGTAGAACAGCTGTCTTCTCTGAAAAAAGGAAAATATCGCGCTCTTTTCGAAAAGCGCCCTCTCGCGCGTGCACATGTCTACTGGAATGTGAAAATACCGAAGAAGTCACTTGCGATGAAGGATCTGCAGGGGAAGATCCCTCTCTATCTCTCTCTGTCGGCGACTCCCGGGGAAGCGCTGTCTTTGACTGCTGCCGATGATAAGGGGCATGCGGTGACAGTTCTGTCCGATGTCCTCATGGAAAAAGCCAAAGCGCGAGTGACGAGTGAGGAAGAGATCATAAAGCAGATGGGCCGACTTGGCAATACATGGTTCACGCTGGCAGACATATCGGTATCCAATGCCGGATGCATGGTGCCGAAAAGCATTCTGAATCATCTGCGGCAGGAGGCTGTGGAGTTGCTTTGGGCAAAGCGCATCGAGGCACATGAGGCTGGCATCCCGCGCCCACTCCCTGCCTCGATGGCGCCTGCTTTTTCGAGGGTTCCTTCTGAGGAGGGGGCGCATGTGACGGTCAGGACGACGCTTCTTTCTCATGTGAAAGAGGCGCTGGCGGCCGGTGTACGTCAGGTGATTTTTGGCGGAGAATCCTTCTCGCATAGGCCGATTTCATGGAAAGACTATGAGGAGGCGGTGCGTCTTTGCCACGAGGCGGGGGCAGAGATCCTCTTCCCCACGCCGCGCGTGGTACGAGAGAAGTATCAGGCCAGAGCGCAGGCGCAGCTGCGAAAGCTTTTGACGCTCCTTCCCGATGGCGTGGTGCTGGAATATGCTGGAGCCATTGAATGGGTGAAGGGGGAGGAAAGCCTCGCTGTCTGGGCAGGACCGTCCATGAATATTTTCAATAGAGAAGCTGAAAAAGAAATCGAAAATCTTGGCTTTTCAGGATGTTTCCTTTCACAGGAGCTGACGATCCCGCAGATCCGTTATATTGCGAAAGGATCGGATATACCGCTCGGAGCCTATGTGTATGGACGGACGGAGATGATGATTTCCGAGTACTGCGCGATCAATGCGGTGATGGGAGATAAGGATAAAAAGCACTGCCCTATGTACTGCATGCGGGGGCGCTTTGCCCTGAAGGATGGGGAAGGACGGCGCTTCCCTATTCATACCGATGAATGGTGCCATATGCATATCGCGAACTGCCATGTTCTGGATATGCGTCCGTACTTTGATGAATTGAAAAAAGCAGGCCTTTCTGCGCTGACACTGGATGTTCGCGGAAATGAAGGCAGTATCCTCTCGCTTTGTAAGGATGCCTGTGATATACTGAGCGGCCGGAAAGAGGCCCCCGGAGCAGGCAGGGGAGACGATGTCACCCGTGGTCACTTCTTTAGAGGAGTTTTATAAATGAAACAAGATGTACTGGAAACACTGGAGTTCGACAAGATTCGCGAAAAGCTCGCAGAACTTGCCCCCTCGCAGCTTTCCAAAGCCATGGCACGGACGCTCATGCCGTCCGTGGAGCCGGAAATCATAGAGAAAAAGCTCACGGAAACAGAAGAAGCATCGATTCTTCTGGAGCGCGAGATCACGACCCCTTTGGGGGAGACGCATGACATCACTGAGACACTGGAGAAGGCCGGGAAAGACATGATCCTGATGGCGAAGGAATTCATCGATCTTGCAGCAACGCTCGAAACGTATAAGAAGATGCATCACTATTTTGAAGGAGAGCGACATCTGGTCTATCCCGCGCTCGAAGAGCTTGCTTCGCTCATCATTCCGCAGGAACAGCTGATTGCAAGGATCCATCAGGTCTTCGATGAGCATGGCGAGGTCAGTGACCGCGCCTCCCCGCGTCTTTCCCGCATCCGCACGGAGAAGGAAATGATTAAGAATCGGATCCGCAAGACGATCCAGCAGATCATCCAGGATAAGGATCAGTCCTCCTATTTTCAGGACGCCATCGTGACGCAGAGAAATGGCCGCTATGTCGTACCGGTCAAGGAAGAATACCGGTATAAATTTGAAGGGATCGTGCATGACCGTTCATCCACCGGGCAGACGCTTTTCATGGAGCCGATGGTCTCGGTGCGCTTGAATAACGATCTCGCCGAACTCACAGCTTCAGAAAAGCAGGAAGTGCAGGAAATCCTCCGCGCACTTACTGAGCAGGTGAAGAAGACACGGGAGGTCACGAAGAACAACTGCCACCTTGCGACCGAGTTGGAGTTTATTTTTGCGCGTGCGAAATTGGCTCTCTCCATGCAGGGGGTGAAAGCCATCCACTCCGCCCATGCGCTCGACCTTCGCCGTGCCCGTCACCCGCTCATTCCGGCGGATAAGGTGGTGCCGATATCCTTGACGCTGGGGATGGATTTCCAGATCCTCATCATCACCGGATCGAATGCGGGCGGCAAAACCATCGCGATTAAAACGGTGGGGCTTCTATCGCTCATGAATCAGTCCGGTCTCTTCATACCTGCGGCTGAGGGCTCGATGCTTCCGATTTATAAAAATATCTATGCCATTATCGGTGACGAGCAGAGCATCCAGTACAATCTTTCGACCTTTTCTTCCTACATCACGCAGCTCACAGCCTTTCTTTCTCATGTGGGGACAGAAGATCTGGTGCTTCTCGATGAACTGGGTTCAGGCACAGACCCTGTAGAAGGGGCCGCGCTTGCACAGTCCGTCACCGAGTATCTGCAGATGCAGGGCGTACCCGCTATCATTACGTCCCATTTCAGTGAAATGAAAAAGCTCGCTTACGAGACGCGCGGCATCGAGAATGCATTTGTAGAATTTGACGAAGAGACACTGACGCCGACCTACCACCTCATCATCGGCGTCGCGGGGAACAGCAATGCCTTCAGCATCTGCAAGCGACTTGGCATGCCGGCCCTTGTCCTCTCGCGCGCCAGAGAGCTGAAAGAAGGCTCTCCGCTTCATAATATGGAGGAAGTCATGGCGAGGCTGAACCGCCAGACGCGGGAAGTCGCGCATGAAAAAGAAGAAGTGGAAGCCCAGATGAAGAAGGCTGAGGAACTGCGGAACGAACTCAAGACAGAGACGGATGCTTTCTATAAAAAGAAAGATCAGATTTTAGAGAAAACCAGACAAGAAGCGGAGACTATCAAAAGGGATCTTAGGAACCAGTCGGAAGCCATCATCAAAGATCTCAAGAAAAAGGCCTCAGCGATGGCGAAGGATGACCTCCAGCAGCATGTTTCCAAAGTGCGTGGTGCGATCGATGCCATGGAGCTCCCCGGAAGAGAAAACCGAAGAAATCCGCTTCCCAAAGAGCAGATCAAAAAAGGCACCTATGTCTATATCGATACGCTGGACAGTGATGGCACCATCACCAAAGTGTCGGGAAATAAAATCACCATCGCCTGCGGTCTGATGCATGTCACTGTGACTCCCGAGCATTGCTTCGAGACAAAGAAACCGGTGAAGAAGGCCAGGAAGCCGGTCACTCGTCCGTTTGCTGCCCGGGGCGCGGCGAGTGTTCGTACCGTTCATACCACACTCAATGTCATCGGGAAAACAGTCGATGAGGCTGTCCCAGAAGTGGACCGTTTCCTGAATGAATGTTTCATGGCAGGCGTTTCGCCGGTGCAGATTATTCATGGCAAAGGGACCGGCGCACTGCGTCAGGGGATCCAGGAATATCTCCGCACACTGAATTTCGTAAAAGAATTTCACGAAGCTGACTATAGAAATGGGGGCGCGGGCGTGACAGAGGTCTTCTTCTGAGCGTTTCCCTCATTTAACCCGTGGGGCGGCGTCTACAAATAAGAAGCGCCGCAGAGTATAAATAGTGGCAATGCCTGAAGGTGGTATTTACTCACTAGTCACTAGTCACCAGTCACCAGTCACCAGTCACCAGTCACTTGAGACACTTAGTCCCTGGTTACTCATCCCTGCTTTCAAACCTCACTCCCAAACGAGCCTTTCCGGCTCGTTTTTTGCGTTATATTTTGCACTGCGTAAAGGAACGTGATAAAATAGGTAAAATATTTTTGTCAGCACGGTTCAGCTTGGCAGACCGTGAGTGAAATGAGGAGGAGTATCGTGGGCGAGCTCAATTTACTGCAGAAGAAAATTATGAAAGACGGCGTCATCAAAGCGGGAAATGTACTCAAGGTCGACAGCTTTCTGAACCATCAAATCGATGTCCCTTTCATCAGCGAACTGGGGAAGGAGTTCAAGAAACTTTTTGGTGACCGTCAGGTGGATAAGATCCTGACCATCGAAGCGTCCGGTATCGGCATTGCCTGTCTTACTGCAGTATATTTCGGCGTTCCGGTCCTCTTTGCCAAAAAGTCGGCAGGCAGCAATATGGATAAGGATGTCTATGCGACCGAAGTGAAGTCCTTCACACACAATAAAGTGAATCATGTCGTAGCCTCCAAGAAATATCTGAATGCCGGCGAACACATCCTCATCATGGATGATTTTCTGGCAAACGGCTGCGCTGTGCAGGGGCTGATCGACCTTGTCAAACAGGCCGGCGGTATCGTAGAAGGTGTCGGTATCTGTATCGAGAAAGGATTTCAGGGCGGCGGTGATGAGCTCCGTGCATCCGGTGTCGATGTGAAATCGTTGGCTATTATCGAAAAAATGGATGCAGAAACAGGCTCTATTACTTTTAGATAATGTGCGAAGAGGCAAAGCAGTGAATTTATGTAGGGATTCCAATATTTATTACAGTTAGGAGTGTATTGTGGAAAAAGATCCGATTTATGAACCCAATGGGAAAATCACAATCAGAAAAGCGGTTCCTTTCGGACTGCAGCATGTACTTGCCATGTTCGTGGCCAATATCGCACCGATCCTCATCGTTGCCGGTGCTGTCAAAATGGATCCGGCGGAGTCGGCGGCACTCGTGCAGTCTGCGATGATCGTAGCCGGCATCGGTTCTCTTCTCCAGCTTTTCCCGATCTGGCGATTTGGCAGCGGTCTGCCGATCATCATGGGGATCAGTTTCACCTTCGTTTCCGTGGCCTGCATCATCGGCACCAAGTATGGCTACGGCGCAGTCCTTGGTGCTGCGCTCATCGGCGGTATACTGGAAGGGATCCTTGGCCTTGGCGCCTCCTGGTGGAGGAAATTTATCCCGCCGATCGTGTCTGCGTCCGTCGTGACGGCCATCGGTTTCTCCCTGCTTCCCATCGGGGCCAATTCTTTCGGCGGCGGCTTTGGTAATCCCAATTTTGGCGCCCAGAATTACCTGATTGTCGGCACCATCACGCTTGTCGCCTGCCTTGCGTGGAATCTTAAAGCACACTCTTTCTATAAGCAGCTTTCCGTCCTCTTCGGGCTTGTCGTTGGCTATATCGCCGCCTACTGCTTCGGCATGGTCGATCTGTCTCGTCTGACGGAAGTCCCGCTCATTTCCCTGCCCGGGATCATGCCGATTTCTTTGGAATTCCATGGAGATGCTATTTTCTCCTTCTTCCTGATTTTCCTCGTCTCTGCAACAGAAACGCTAGGGGATACCAGTGCTCTTGCGATGATGGGATACGGCCGTCAGGCGACGAGCCGTGAAGTCTCCGGTTCCATCGCCGTCGATGGCTTCGTGAGCTCGCTGTCTTCCCTTTTCGGCTGCATGCCGATCACATCCTTCAGTCAGAATGTCGGTCTTGTTGCTATGACCAAGGTCGTAAACCGTAAGGCTATCGGCTGCGGCGCAGCACTTATGATTCTGGCTGGCATCATCCCCGGCCTCGGCGTCATTCTAGCGTCTCTTCCGGATGCTGTTCTCGGTGGCTGCACGCTCATGATGTTTGGCTCTATCGTTGTCTCCGGTGTCCGTATGCTCGGAGAATGCGGCTACTCGCAGAGAAATATGAGCATCGCTGCCCTCTCTCTCAGCATTGGTCTCGGTTTCACACAGACCCCGCAGATTTTCCATATCTTCCCGGAACTCTTCCGCAGTGTTTTTGCAGAAAACTGTGTGGCTGTGGTCTTCGTTGTCGCTGTTATTCTGAACCTCGTCTTCCCCAAAGAAGAAAAGGAAAATCTGATTGTAGAATAATCGAATTTAGAAAAGCCGCCCGGTCTTGATATGATCCCCCTAAAGCAGACAAGGTAAATAACCAAACTGCTTTAGGGGGAT
>OQVO01000421.1_pt1 | contig 13641 bp, 7 predicted proteins | sample 1691511 | NCBI WGS metagenome assembly OQVO01 (sample SAMN03418254, study PRJEB22391) | human gut metagenome | biome: human-gut; feature: organic feature; material: feces | host: Homo sapiens | place: Tanzania | collected 2013-01 | reverse complement strand
AGACGATTTCGTCCAAGAAAATCTGCATACCGTCTTCCCGCCGCTAAAGATGCCACCCACTTTTTGGGCAACGTGCAAAAAATGGAAGCGGGGCATGAACTGCGCGGAGAAAAAGAATTTAACTTGAAAGCGGACCCGTATTTGGCGGACCACGCCATTGAAGGCACGCCGTATGTGCCGGGCGTCATGGGCATTGAAACCTTTATGGAAACCGCCAACGCCTTAATGGGCAAAGCGCCGCAAGGGTTGGAAGATGTGCATTTCTTCCTGCCTATTAAACTGTTGCGCAACCGCCCGCAGGCTGTTCGTATTATCGGCACGTCCGACGGCACGCAAGCCACTATGGAAATTGAGTCCGATTTTATCAACAGCAAAGGCGTTAAAATGGGCAACACCCGCCGCCACTTTACGGCCAAGACGTTAAACGCTTTTACCTCTACCTGGGACGAAGTGAAAAATGATATTCATTTGGACGTAAACGCCGCGCCGGTGGTGACGAAGGAAGAAATTTACAAAAAATACTTCCACGGCCCCAGCTTTCAGGTATTGGGCGGCATTTTGCGCGTAAACGAAAAAGAATCTTTAGCCGTTTACCACACCACGCCCAAGCCCCAATGGCCGGAAGCCAAAACCTTGTTGGCCAACCCTATGCTTATTGAGGCGGCTTTCCAGTGCTGTGGTTTCCAGGATATGTCCGTAGCCAACAAAATGACGTTGCCGGACGGCATTAAAGAAGTGGCCGTTTTCAAGCGTGAAGTCCCGCCGCAAACGCTGTATTTGTACGGCGTGAACAAAGGACTCACGGCCGACGGCAAAACCCTGCATGACGCCTATGTGTTTGACGAAAAAGGCAATGTGTGGGTGGAAATCCACGGGTATCAGGCCATCGGCCAATAACCCCGGGGTTTCATGTTGTATCAAGTAAAGTTTGTTGATTTATCCAGTCTGCCCCCGGCCGACCGTGTTTTGAGCGAAAAGGAGTTGGCGTTTTTCCAAACGTTAAAATTCCCCAAGCGCAGAACCGAATGGCTCGGGGGCAGACTTGCGTTAAAAACATTGGCGGCACAAGCGGCGCGGGTGTCTTTAACGCAAGTGGAAGTCCTCCCGCAAGAAACCAGCGGCAAACCGCAGCTTTTGGTGCGGGGGGAAAGCGCTACATGGGCGTACAGCATTACGCATAGCCACGGTTGGGCGGCGGCGGCCATCAGCCAAGAGTGCCGCTTTTTGGGGATTGATTTAGAAAAAATCCAGCACCGTATCAGCGCGTGGGCGGAAGATTTTTTCCACCCGCAAGAGCTTACGGCCATGGATGACGCTTTTTTAACCGCTTTATGGACCCGCAAAGAAGCCGTGGTAAAACTGTTGGGCACCGGGCTGACCTTAAACAGCTTTGATTTGCGCTGTGCGGGCCAACAGATTGCTTTTTACGGCAAAGCCTTGCAGGTGTACCAATGTTTAGGCGCGCCGCAAATCACCCTGCAAACGCACGAAGAACCCGCCGGATTTATGTTCTCCGCCGCGTATGCGCGCTGATACAATGCCGCAGATTTGGTAAAATATATACATAACAGCTTTTGGAGGGCACATGATTGAACTATTTGAAGACCCCAGAGAGGATAAAAAATCAGACCGGCCCGCTCCGGCCAGTTTGGTTAAATTCCGCCAGATTTCTCAAGACGCGCTGAAAGGTGCGGGCGAAGCCCGTATCAAAGCCCAAAAAGATAAGGGCAAGTTTACCGCGCGGGAACGTATTTCTTATTTGTTGGACCAGGACAGCTTTTTTGAAATCCGCAGTTTAATGGAAAGCTCCTGCAGTGATTTTGGTGTAAAAGACAAACACATTAAGGGCGACGGCGTAATTACCGGTTTCGGCCGCATTAACGGGCGCGAAGTAGCCGTTTACGCGCAGGATTTTACGCAGTTGGGCGGCTCGTTGGGGCTGGCGCACGCGCGCAAAATTGCCGATTTAATGGACCGCGCCTTGGAAGCCAAAGTGCCGGTTATCGGCCTGTTGGATTCCGGCGGTGCCCGTATTCAGGAAGGGGTGGACAGCTTAAACGGTTATGGCGAAATTTTCTACCGCAACGTCAAAGCCTCGGGCGTAATCCCGCAGATTTCCGTTATTTTAGGGCCGTGCGCGGGCGGCGCGGTATATTCCCCGGCGCTGACCGATTTTATTTTTATGGTGGAAGGCATTAGCCACATGTTCGTCACGGGGCCGAGCGTGGTAAAAGCGGCCACCGGCGAAGAAGTGGATTTTGACACGTTGGGCGGCTCCCACCCGCATAGCGAAAAAAGCGGCGTGTGCCAATTTGTAGCCAAGTCCGAGCAGGACTGCTTCCGCCAAGTGCGCGAACTGCTTACTTTCCTGCCCCAAAACTGCTATGAAAAAGCCCCGCTGGAATCTACGTCCGATGTTATGGACCGCCCGGTACACGTTTTGGAACGTGTGTGCGAAATGGACCCCAAAAAGGCGTTTCGTATTCATCATGTTATTTGGCGGTTGGCGGACGACTTCGGCTTTTTTGAAATCCACCAGAATTTTGCCAAAAACGTCGTCACCGGGTTTATCCGCATGGGCGGCGAAGTAGTGGGCGTGGTAGCCAACAACCCGGCCTGTTTGGGCGGCGCGTTGGATTGCGACGCCAGCGACAAAGCGGCCCGCTTTATCCGCTTCTTAAATGCGTTTAATATCCCGCTGTTGACGTTGGTGGACATCGGCGGTTATTTGCCCGGCGTACAGCAGGAACACGGCGGTATTATCCGCCATGGGGCCAAACTGCTTTATGCGTATTCGGAAGCGTCTATCCCCAAAGTGACGCTCGTTTTGCGCAAAGCGTACGGCGGCGCGTATATTGCCATGGGCTCCAAGTATTTGCGCGGGGATTTCAACTTTGCGTTCCCCAGTGCGGAAATTGCCGTTATGGGCCCGCGCGGCGCGGTGGAAATTTTGTACTCGCGCGATTTGAAAGCGGAAACCGACCCGCAGAAAAAAGAGCTTTTGAAGGAAAAACTGACCACGGAATATTCCAACAAGTTTGCCTCTCCGTATCAGGCGGCCTCCAACGGCTCTATTGACGAGATTATTGAACCGGCGGAAGCGCGCGGAAAAATTATCCGCGCTTTCCAGGTGTTGCGTCACAAACGCACGCCGTCCAAAAATCCGTTAAAAGGCAATATCCCGCTGTAAGCCGCCCTGCGGCCGATTTGCAAACAGGGCTCTCCAAGGGCCCTGTTTTTGTATGCGGAAAATAGGTTATAATATTCAATATGAAAATACATACTTTATTAGCTGTATTAGGGTTTTGCGTGTGCGTGGGCGGGTGTGCCGGGCGCGCCGCCTTAAAACCGCAGGAAGAACTTGCCAAAGCGCAAGAGGCCGCCACCCTGTTGGAAGAAGTTTCGGCCCGTATGCACCGTTATTATCACAATACGGATAAGGTGCTTTTTGAAACCTCCGCCGAGCATGTGCTGGATTTGATTGATATGCAACTGCCCGGCTATGCGTTTGCCGGTTCGGATGCGTATACGATGGATTATATTTTAAGCCTGAATATGCAAACGGACAGCGGCAATTTGGTGGGGGGAACCACCGCTACTTTGTGGCGCAGAAACCCTCAAAAAACGGCCCAAGGCGCGGCGGCGGAGTTGTATTCTTTGGGGATTCAAACCGTACACCAACCGCACATTGTGTATAAATACTGTCACCCGGCCAGCGCCGTCGGGCGCCAAGTGTGCGACGCCTTAAAAGCGCGTGGTTTTGAATATAAAGAGTAAATTTTAAGCGCTCCCAAAAAGGCCCCGGATAAGGGGTCTTTTTTTGTGGGGTTTGCCCGGCAGACCTTGTAGCGCTAAAAAAGAAGATTTTGCTTTTGGGGTGTAAAATTATAAAACGGGCGGAAAGCGCGCTAACCGCCCGCAGGAGCCGCGTAAATTCAAACGCTATAAAGGGGTTGCCACGCACCAATAACGCGCCCAATGCTCCCATAAGCGCGCTGCTCCCGGGCCTTACAAAAACAAAACAATCCGGCAAATTAGGGTTTTACAAAAAAAGTGGGGTCCCTTTTTACGTTTTTATTTTGAGCCTTGCGCCAAAGTATGATATGATTTAATATATGGAAAACGAATCTCTGGATAGCGTAAACGAATATTTCAAGCATTTGGGCCAAGTGACCCAAGAGCTGAACCGCGAAGAAATTGCCGCGTTGTGGAAACGCATTAAACAAGGTGATAAAGAAGCCAAAAATAAAATGATGGAATTAAATTTGCGGCTGGTTATCCCCACGGCAAAACGCTTCCAGCGCCCCGGTATGGATTTAATGGACTTGATAGAAGAAGGCAATTTGGGCCTTTTGCAAGCCATTGATAAATTTGAGCCGGAAAAAGGCTACCGTTTTTCCACCTATGCCGTGTATTGGATTGAGCAGTACATCCGCAAATATATAGAGGAACAATCCGGCTCTATCAAAATACCGTCGCACGCGTGGGGAAATTTGAAAAAATGGTTCCGCGCGTGGAACAACTTAAAAGAGGCCAACGGGCGGGACCCGTCCTTGAACGAAATGGCCCAAGAGCTTAATTTAACGGCGCGGCAGGTTAAGTCCATTATGGATACTTTAAGCGCGGCCAAAGGGGTGGATTCTTTAACGTCTTTGGTGCATGACGAAGAAGAACTGACTTTGGAAGATATGATTTCCGACGACGGCAAAGGCAACCCGCATGATGTGTTTTTGCAAACGGAAAACCAGGAAACTATCAAAAAAAGTATGGAACTTTTGAACCCGCGCGATAGGGAAATTTTAATTATGCGCTATGGCCTGGCGGATAACGAGCCCAAAACCTTGGGCGAAGTAGCCGAAAAGCTGGGCCTGTCGCGCGAGCGGGTGCGCCAAATAGAGGAGCGCGCCGTAATGACGTTGCGCCGTGCGGCCCAAAAAGCGGGCATTTTGGAAATGAACGCAACGGATTTCCGCACGCGCAAACTGCATAGCGCCATGCACACGCACCATCAAAAGACCAATATTTTGGGCGAAGTAATTGACCGCAGCCCCTTGGCGCGGCTGATTAGAAAGCGCATGGCCGAGGCCGCCCGCGCCGCCCAACAAAAAAGTGCGCCGCTTAAAAAATCCGCGCCGGCTAAAAAGACCGGCGCGCCGGCACAAAAAGGCGCGGCAAGCGCTCCGGCTAAAAAGGCAAGCGCGCAGGGCTCCAAAAAACAAGCAAGCACTGCTGTTAAAAAGGCAAGCACTCCGGCGGTAAAAAACAAATCCGCCCGCGTCGCCGGAAAAGCAACGGCCCCCAAAGCCGTTAAGCCCGCCCCAAAAAGCGGTGCTAAAAAAACCGTTAAAAAAGCGGCCAAAAAGCCGGCCCAAAAGACACTTAAAAAGTAAACCCTTTACGCCCCCGTAGCTCAAATGGATAGAGCGGCTCCGTCCTAAGGAGAAGGTTGCGAGTTCAACTCCCGCCGGGGGTATTTCTTCCTAATTTTTTCCATTTCGTTGTTGTTCCTCCGGTCGGATACCTCCGCGCTACCGCGCGTGTGCCCACGGTATCCCTCCCGTCGTCACGCCTAGAACTGAAAAAAATTAGTTTGAAACCCCTTGCACGCTTGTAATATTGCAAGAAACTTAAAAGTATTTTTGAGGCGTAAAGATTTATTCTCCGCCGGGAGCATTTTTTATCGTCGGAATGCTGACAAAATTGCTGACAAATTATTTTATTGCCGGCAATTTTTTTATGGTAATAATAAATCCGCCGCCCACGGAAAGTTTTTTTATATTCCGCGCTTTGGGGCGGTTTTTTATTTTGTGTCCGCCCCGGCACCCTTATAATGCCTTCAAATGTGCCCCATATCATAAAAAACCCCGGGCCAAATAAACCCGGGGGCTTTTCATTCGTTCAAAACAACACTTATTTTTTAGCTTTGGCCGGTTCCTGTTTAGCAGGTTCCGCCGTGACGGCCGGCATAGGCACAAACCCGGCCGGCACGCCATACGGGGCTACCGTGGACGGGCGCCACACTTCAAACGCATTGGTAAACGCTTGCGAATAGGAGCCGAACAGCCCTTTGGATAGACCGAATAACCCGGTAGGCAACACTTTGGGGAGCAGCCCGATACTGGGGCCGGCCAACGTCATACTGGCCCCCAAAGAGGTCAACGGAATCCATAACGAGGTCCGCGGAACGTCGCTACGCTCTTCAATGCCCGCCCGGATGTGTTTATCCGTATAGTGGCTGACGGTAAGCGGAATAGCCGCAAGCCCCGTTTGGGAAAGGGAAAATACCGTCATAGCGGTAGTGGCGGCTTTGTCCCGCACCACGGCGGCTTCTGCCGCGTTCAGGCCCGCAGTGCGTGCGGCCACATACCCGCCGCGTACCACGTTCATATTTGCCAATTTCTGCAAGGATTGCGTCACGTTGGCCGTACCTACGCCCACCAGCGCAATACCCAGGAAACCGGGGCTATCAAAACCGTCAAAGCCGTAGTGCATCATCATCGCACTGCCCGTCATATTCATACCGTAGGAAAGCATCAACATCCGTTGGTATTCGGAGCCCATTTTGGCCGGGTCTTTCAAGGCCGCCAACATGGGTTTGGCGCGCAAGCGGGTCAGCAGGGGGAACAAAACCACCGTGCCGCTGGTCACTAACGCCACCCAGTTTTTGCGGTTTTCTTTTTGCATATCGTTAATCCAACCGAAGTCGGTCACTTCCGGGCGGATTAACTGGTTGGCCGCTTTGTTAAAGGTGGCGGCTTCAAACCCGGTAAAGGCAAACGCCGCGGCCGTTAAGGGGAGGAGTTCCTTGCTGGCTAAAATACGCAAGGAGCCCCACGTTTCGCCCCAGCCGTCCCTAAACAAGGTGCGGGCATTTTTAGCCAAAATGGCGGAGCGCATGGCAAACCCGCCGGACATAGGCGCGAATTTCATAAACCCGGCCACTTTGCCGATATTCGGGTCAATGCGGGAAAAATACAAGCTGGCTAAAGAGCCGGCGGAAATCGTCCCCAACACCGGGAACGCGAGCGAAAAGTCCGTCGCCCCCGGGGCAAACAAGTTTGCGGCCACCGGCGGAACCAACATAGCAAAAGAACCAATGTTCTTAAACGCCATACTGGTTAATAAAGAACCGCCGCCGCCAATGCGGTCAATCAGCAAGTTCAGGCCGGAGCGGTTAAGCGCGGAAGACATACCGATTGCCGCACCGGAAACAAACAGCGGCCAAATGGGGGGCAAGTTGCTTTCGTTTACTTTGCCGTAAAAGCCGGAGGCGCCCGCAAAAGCCATACCGAAAAGCGCCGTACCCAAGGCCATTTTTACCGTTTTTAAGGCGCCGATTTTCATCACCAAGGGGGAGAACACCGGGGTCAGTAAAGACGGAATATACGGCAACGCCAGGGAAATCATGGTTTTATCGGTTTCCGTAATGCGTTCGCCGTAAATGTTTTCAAGCGGCGCAATCAAACTGGAGGAAGCCGAGCTTAAACTCAACCCCGTAGCAATATACAGCGGGATTAATTTATTGCCGGTGCGGCTTACATTCATATTAAACCGCAACCCTTGCGGCGCTTGGCGCGCGATAGACAAGAACGGGTTTAACTGCGTTTTGCGCACGCCGTACGAGAACGGCGCCACATTAGTAAGTAATTGTCCGTCGCGGTAGAAATTCAACGCGCCGGTGGGGGACATAATCATTTGGGCATTTTCCAACCCCAAATAGGTGTCCGCTTTCAACGTAAGCGGTACGGAAACCGTTTCGCCCGATTCTAACTGTCTGAGTACAGGCACGGCCGTGGCGTATTTTTTCTCTTTGCTTTGCGGCAACCAATTCTTAAAAGAGAAAGACGACGGTTTTTTATAGGCCGTTAATTTCAATTCAAACGGCGTGCTTAAACCGGCTTTTTCCGCCGCCAAAATAAATTCCGGCATTTGTTGCGCGTCTAAGGTTAATTTGAAATTTTTAGCATTAGCGGTTTGGCCCAAATCGTTGCCGAAACCAAAGGTAATGCCGTTTTTGCCCTGGGTAAACACGGCGCGCTGATAAGTATTTTTACCAAGGCCGCTGACCCCGTTGGCCGCCACCACATTTAAGGGCAGTTCTTCGGCCGCGCCGCCTTGCACCAGTACGGCGGAGCCTAACTGCGTGGTTTTGGTTTTTTGCGCTTTGGGCTCTTTTACCGCCGCCACGCTTTCCAGCGCGCTAGGCGCTTTAATGCGTTTATCCGTATTGACGGCGCTTAATAAAGCCTGGCCGATTTTGCCGTAGGCGGCATCATTAAAAATGCGGCGGTCGGCGTCCATCATTTGGGTTAAATTGCTCACCAAAAGTTTTCTGTAAGAACCGCGCGAGAATTTGCGTTTGAGCCACCCGCGCCGCGCAAATTGGCTATTGGCCGCGGCGGTGGCATCCGCCAACATTTGCATAGCAAAGGCCGATTGTTCGGCGGTGGGCGCTTGCCCCAACACGCCGGTTAAAAGCGCTTGAACGGCGGAGCCGTCCGTCTGGCCGTTTACCAATAAAGAGCGGGTTTCAAAAGCCGCAATATTCTGCGGCACTTGAACCGTTTTAAGGTTTTTTATATCCGCCGCCAACGCCGCCGTTTCGCCCGGTTTATAACCCGGCAAGCCGGAAATTTTGCCAATTTCTTTAGACAAAACCGCGCGGTAGGCGTTATCTGCATTGAACGTGGTTAATTGGGCCAATTTGCCGCGGTTGGCAAATTCTATATTTGCCCGTTGGGTGGCCGCGCTTAACGCTTCGTTAATTACCGCTACTTGGTTTTCACCCAACACCGTGGGATGTTTGGCCGCTTCCGAGCCGACGGATAACGTACCCGCCGCCGTTGAAAATTTTAAATTTTCAGCCACTAATTTGGACGCCGCCGGCACAAAACCGCCCGGTACTTTTAATAATTCTGCCGTCGTGGGCACTTTGGCAAATTGCGGCATTTGCGCCAGTACCACGGGTTCCATTCCTTTGCGGATACGCACCGGGATATTGCGCAATGTGCGCAAGGGTTTTACCACATTTAAGCGGCGTAGCATAACGGCCCGTTCCGCCACCGTGGCCCCGTTGCGGGCCATATTCATAGCCTTGAACATGGCGCGCCCGACCGTGGCCCCTTTGGCGGCCAGTTTAGTCAAATCCACCAAACACCATACCAAAATGGCAATATCGCCGTATTGGGCGGCTTTTAAGAACCAGTTGGAGCGGTCTTGGCGCACGCGCTTGGCGTTATACGGGGCACTGCCTTTTTGATAGGCTTTAATGGCGTAGCCCGGTTTGGGAGCGCGCACTTTGGCACTGGCCTTATATACTTTATAGAGTTTGCGGTCTAATTCCAGTTCGCTGTCCGCGCTTAAATCACCCATACTTTGGTTGAACAAGTGGCGGGCAATCGCGCCGGAGGCCGTCAGCCCGGTAATAGATACATATTTATTAAATACGGCGCGGCGGTTATTCCACTCCGCGCGGTTGGCGGCCGCTTGTGCATCGGAAACAATTTTGGCTTGGCCTTGGGCGGTTAAATACCGGCCGGCCTGCAAATACTGCCCCTGCGGAGCGTAGTTATCCGCCCCGCTTTTGCCGCTTTCCAACGCACCCACTAAAAAGGGTTGAATGCCCGAACAGCCCATCTCGTAAATGTTTTTAAGCTGAACGGTCTTTTTGCTCCACGCCGCACAGCGGTCCACCCCAAATTCCTTTAACATAGCCAAACTTTGCGCACTGCCTTCGTTAGCCAGTAGCAGGGCCACGTCTTCCCAGGCGTTGCCCATGGGGGCGGTTTGGGAGCGGTCTTTCGTCAACGGATAAACGGTATGTTTGGAAACTTCGCCCAAATACTGCCCGTTTATATTTTTGAAAACCTCAACCAGCGTGGTAAGGCTGAAAAAATCTATATTGGAAATATCGCGTTCCTGTTGGGTAGCACTGGCAATAAACCCGCGCAACACGCCGTATTGCTTCATGGCCAGCAGGGCGCTCACCCCGCCCAAAAGCGCCGGAACGGCATAAATGCTTTCGCGTTGGGCCGTCATAAAATCTTCTATTAAATTGGCATCTTCGCGCGAAGAAGAAATCATCCCCAACCCCATAACGGCCGTCAAATGGGCGGAGCAGTCTTTGCAGTTTTTTTGTTTTAACAGGCGGGTATATTCCCGGTGCAAATACTGTTTTTGCTGTACTGTGAAAAAGGATTTTCCGTCCGCCGTTTTAAGCGGCAAAATGCGCACGGAATAGGAAATTAATTTGCGTTTGGCTAACAAGGCTTTGTCTTTCAGCGCAAACAGCGTTTTTACGGCCGCGGCAACCTGGCGCTCCGCTTCCGCCCGGTTTTGTTTTTCTAATTCAGCATAATAATCTTTGCTTAATGCGTCGCGCTGTTTACCCCACGCGCTCACCTTTTTGCCGGACTCCGCCGCCCAACTGTCCACGGCGGCCACATTTTGCTTGAGCCATTCGTCCACCCGGTCTTGGGAATAAGAGCCGCTTTTTTTAAGGGTATCGGCGCGGGCCTGTAAATCTTTTTTGGCTTGGGCGGCCATTTCTTTTACTTTAGCATGTTGTTTGGCGGCCTGTTTGCGTGTTTCTTTGGCAAATTCCGCGCGGAAAGCCGCATACGTATTTTTTTGATGGTTGACCACCGGATTAAATAAATTATCCGCCTGCGCTAATTGCTGTAAATCCGCATCCGTCAAAGAGCCACGGTCCAACCGGGCCTGCGTGTCTTGCATTTGGCGGCGGATGTTTTCACCCGGCAGGGCGGTGCTTTCCCGCACGGCGGTAAACGCTTTCTTGTGCAGGGTGCGTTCTATATTATCGGCCGTTTCTTGGGAAAAGCGGACTTTGCGCCCTTTAGCAACGGCTTGGGCGAAAGCGGGGGTAGTCAAATTGACCAGCAAACTCATGGCAACAGACAGACATGTTAATCTTTTTAACAAGTCATTTATTGCGGGAATATTTTTCATGTAGAGTTAATTTCCTTTGATATTCACAATACAAGCCGCTTAAAAGAGCGGCTATATATACATATATTTTCCAACATAATCAAATTATTTGCAAGGGCCAAAGGACCTAGAAAACCGCCCGTTTTTATAGGCCCTTTGACAGGCCCTTGCGGGGGTTTACCAATACAGGAAAGGAATTTTGTATAATAATTAAAAGGTTTTTTATATTTATAGGAGAGAGTATGCCTTGCAAAACCAAATCCGTTTGTTCTAAGTTGCAACAGCACCGCTGCAAATACCAGCCCGTGCTGCCCGCTATTCTGCAAAAAGGCCCTGCGGCCGTAAAGGCTAAATTGGGCAAAGCCACCAAAAGCGTGGCGGACCAAGCCACCGTTAAAAAGATGTTCCCCAACACTTACGGCCTGCCTGAAATTACCTTTGTAAAAGGCGCCAATTCCGCCGTAGCCAAAAAGGCCGTGCGCGTGGGCGTGGTGCTTTCCGGCGGGCAAGCCCCCGGCGGCCACAACGTAATTGCCGGTTTATTAGACGGGCTTAAAAAAGCCAACTCCAAAAACAAATTATTTGGTTTCTTGGGCGGCCCCAGCGGCATTGTGGATAATAAATTTATTGAAATTACCCCGGCCTTAATGAAAGACTACCGCAACACCGGCGGGTTTGACTTAATCCAATCCGGCCGCACCAAAATTGAAACGGACGAACAACTCTGCGCCGCCAAAGACAATTTGTTAGCCAATAAAATGGACGCTTTGGTAGTAGTGGGGGGGGATGACTCCAACACCAACGCCTGCGTAATTGCCGAATACCTCAAACAACAAGGAGTGGATGTCACCGTTATCGGCGTACCTAAGACCATTGACGGGGACTTGAAAAACGCGCAAATTGAAACCTCCTTTGGTTTTGATACCGCCACCAAAATTTATGCCGAAATGGTCGGAAATATCTGCCGCGACGTAAACTCCGCCCGCAAATACTGGCACTTTGTGCGCCTGATGGGCCGCAGTGCTTCCCATATTGCGTTGGAAGTGGCGTTCAAAACGCAACCCAACGTGGTTTTGATTGGCGAAGAAGTATTAGCCAAAAAAATGACCCTCGCCCAAGTGGTAGATTATTTGGCCGGTATTATTGCCAAACGCGCCGAAATGGGCAAGAACTTTGGGGTCTGCCTGGTGCCGGAAGGGTTGATTGAGTTTATCCCGGAAATGAAAGAATTAATTGCCGCGCTCAACGATATGCTTTCCGACCACGAAGCCGAACTGGCCAAAATGAACACGGTTGCCGAAAAGAAAGAATTTATCATTTCCAAACTGCCGGCCAAATTGGCGGCGCTGATGAAATCTCTGCCTGCCGGGATTGCCAGCCAATTAATGTTGGACCGCGACCCGCACGGCAACGTGCAGGTTTCCTTAATTGAAACCGAAAAATTATTGGTTGAAATGTTGCGCGTAAAACTGGCCGAAATGAAAAAGGCCGGCAAATACAACGGCAAATTTTCCGCCATTACGCACTTCTTCGGCTATGAAGGCCGCTGCGGCGTGCCCTCTACCTTTGATGCCAACTACACCTACGCGCTGGGCTACAACGCCGCCGTGTTGGCGCTGAACAAATGCAGTGGGTATTTGTCCTCCGTACGCAAACTGACCAAAAAAGCCAAAGATTGGGAATGTGGCGGTATTCCGCTGACCATGATGATGAACATTGAACGCCGCAAAGGCAAAGAAAAACCGGTTATCCGCAAAGCCTTGGTGGAACTGAAAGGCGAACCGTTCAAATTCTTGGCCAAAAACCGCGGCGAATGGGCCCTTACGGAATCGTACATTTTCCCCGGCCCTATCCAATACTTCGGCCCGGAAGATGTGACGGATATGACCACGATTACCTTGGCTTTTGAACAAGCCAAAAAACGCAAATAAGCGTTCGGCGGTCTTATTTTACAAGGGAGCCCTTGAACAAGGCTCCCTTTTTTATGTTTGCCCCTTACCGCCACGCATAGGGGTAAATTTTATAAAATATAAGTATGAACGCTAAAAATTTTTTCTGGTTTATCGTCTTAAATACGGCCCTGTGGGGGCTGGTTTCTTTGGTGTACTTTTTTACGGGGGGATTTTATTGGGATGCCCCCGGTTTCTTTTTTGGTTTATCGTCGGTGCCCGGGCACTTACTGCTGTTTGCGCTGGGGTTAAGCGTACTCGTGTTGCCCTTTCGCCTGGTGGGCCCCAAAACCGGGGCCGCGGCCGCGGTGGCTTTTGGGGGAGCTTTCACACTCTTTTTTGCGGCGGATGCGTTTGTATTCACGCAATACCGCTTTCACATTGGGGTTGCTATGTTGGAGCTGTTTTTCGGCCCCGCCGGGCGGGAAATTTTTGTCTTTCCTGCCATTACTTATGTGATGTTGGCCCTGGCGGTGGCGGGCGTGTTTGCGCTCACTTACGGCCTGTTATGGGCGGCACGCAAAATTACGCTCGGCAAAAAAGCCGTTTGGGCGGTGTGCTTGCTATGGCTGGGCGCATTTTTGACATACCACTCCTTACACGCCATGGGTGAATATGTTGGCGGGCTTGTACCGTTGATCTATTTTGCACGGAAAAATAACAGCAGCCGTCTTCGCCTTGTGAAACCTGTCGCTATCACAGGCGTGTCAGGCTCTGGCAAAAGCTCGCTCATCTTGCAAACCCT
>OQVO01000420.1_pt1 | contig 13664 bp, 10 predicted proteins | sample 1691511 | NCBI WGS metagenome assembly OQVO01 (sample SAMN03418254, study PRJEB22391) | human gut metagenome | biome: human-gut; feature: organic feature; material: feces | host: Homo sapiens | place: Tanzania | collected 2013-01 | reverse complement strand
TGCAAAAGGAAAACCATTCTGGTTAATCCATCGCTCAGGCAAAGTGGTTATCCCGCCATTGTCGCCCGTGAACATTGACGATTTGAATAACGATTTGGATACCTTATTGAGTATATAGCTTATGGCGGATAAATTACAGTCGACAATAGAAAAAATCGTTCAGTTAAGCAAGCAGAACGCTGAATTTAACATGGAACTGCGGAAGAGATTAGATATGTCTTCCGCGAATTGTGTGCCTATTGACGATGACCGTATAGATCAAATTTACGAATACTGCATCGAGAAAGTTGTTCGCCAGCAGGCACAAGAGTTTTATAAAGATTTCCCAATTAAAGAAATCATCACGGGACTTGTTGACGACTTCTGCAGAATGGAAGCATTTAGACGAAGAAACAATTTCGGTGATTTTTGCTTGTCATTATATCAGCAATTGGAACGTGTTACAAACAAGCTATGTGTAAGCCCTGATTTAAACGAAATTGCAAACAGAATGTGGGGATATCCTGCCTATGTAAAGACTGGAAAGGACATTACACCTTCAATAGAAAACAGAATCGAGGGAGAATACTCAATAGCTTCACTTGTATTTCCCGGCAAAAACAAGAATTCCGGATTACTATATGCTGTAGAAAAGTCAAAAATATCGCTGCAAGCTCAATATGCAATAGACAAAATTCGTTCTATTGTATATTTTGTTGGCTATAAAGGAATGATGAAAGGCAGTGATTATGACGGATTCGTAGAATTTACATCACTTATAGCGGATATATATCAATGCAGGAATACAAACCATCGTGGCAATAAGCTCAGCACTTGGGAAGAAGATACGTTAAGTCGCATTCTTCCACAACAAGCTGTCTATTATTTCAAATTCTTGGGAGCGCTCACTCAATTTATGGAACAAATCAAAGATAATTGGAACGATCTTCCTGAGATTAAACGATGTGTACTGAAGCTTCCTCCTAAGGAAGTAAAATTGCCGGGGCTAAATATTTTAGGTAAGATTTCTTTGCCAGACGATGGTAAGAAACGCTTCAAATAGTACTTAAAACATAAATTGAAATAAGTAGAAGAGAAGTTGGCAATTAACAGACATGGTAAAACCAAGTTAACAAAAACTTCAATCTTCTCGAAAGGCTCTACAGCACACAAAAAAATTGATTTAAGATAAACTTACTCCTGTCTGAAGAAAGGGGGTACATTATAGTTACTACCATACAGTCGGCATACCGTATGGAGTCTGACGAGAAAATAAAGCAGGAACAAGCTTCTTTGCTGAAAGTGGATGATTCATTCAAGAAGATCATCGTTATCGGAGAAGAAAGTCCGGTTATAAGGGATGAATCCGGCATCACAACCATAAGCATTTATGATTTTCTGCTGAAGGACAATTCATTGGAATTATAAACCTTCTAGTAGCTCAGGCCGACTTAAACCGACAGCTTGCGGCTAATAAGAAGAGCTATTTGTCATATGACAATGTGGAATCACGACTCATACTCGTCATCCATCGGCAGAATAGTCTCCGGTGCGGCATCCTCGACGATTCCGTCAGCCGGCCCAGTGCATTGTTCCTCATCTTCTTCATGAACCTGCGGTTGACCGGCATCCGTCGAGACTTCTTCCGCCACGCCCTCCACGCCAATTCCATGCGACTGGAGTGTCATTGATATATCGTCTTTATCCTGTGATAGTTATCCTCGATAACGGAATCTATATACATACGGATATATGTCTCTGCATAACGTCGTCAGAAAAGTGCTGCAATACGGAGGAGATGTATAGGCAAACTGCCAATAATTGAGAATTGGCCTTTGGCGTTTTCGAAATTTACTGTAAATTTGCAGTAGATTTCGAAAGTGGAATATTATGAATGCTTACGTAAAACGGGATTTGTATCTTAACCGACTGATTGTCAGGAGGGATAATGGGCAGATTAAAGCGGTTACCGGACCGAGGCGTTCCGGTAAATCCTTCCTCTTGGATCCCATATACAAGGATTATCTCCTCTCCAAAGGTGTTCCCGAAGATAACATTATCATCATTTCCTTTGATATTGAGGATGAGGACACTCCCCAGGAACTACTGGACCGCGAGAAGCTGAAAGAATACCTTTATTCCAGAATTGCCTCGCAGACTGAGAATTACTACGTCTTCCTGGACGAAATTCAGGAGGTCGATGGATTCGAAAGGATTGTCAATGGCCTTAATAAGCGTCAGAATGTAGATGTGTATGTCACCGGCAGCAATTCAAAGTTCCTTTCTAGCGAAATCAATACCATCTTCCGCGGGCGCAGCGACGAGGTCAGCGTCCTTCCGTTCACTTTCCGCGAATTTTGTCAGGACCGACAAGAAAGTGTCAATGACCTGTGGAAAGAGTATTACACTTATGGAGGACTTCCCGCACTTAGGAAAATGCCGACGGCTGAACAGAAGACCACCTATCTCCAGAAACTGTGGAAGAAGACCTATCTGGACGATGTAGTCGAGCGCCACAACGTTGAAAATCGGGAAGCGCTTGAAGCCATAGCCGATGCTTTATGCTCATCCATCGGTTCCCTTACCAATACGTCACGTATCACCAATACGCTGGGAAGTGTCCGCAAAATCAAGATAACGGATGACACAGTTGCAAAGTATATCGGCTATCTGGAAGAGGCATTCTTGTTCAACGAAGCCCGACGTTATAATATCAAGGGCAACAAGTATTACGAGAACATCAAGAAATACTACTCGATAGATGTCGGTCTTAGAAACGCAAGGCTGAATTACCGCCAATTGGAGCAGACACATCTGATGGAGAACATCATCTTCAATGAATTGCTGTACCGTGGTTATGTGGTGGATGTGGGAGTCGTTGAGCACCGTAAAATGGTCGATGGCAAGTCTGAATACAAACAATATGAGGTAGATTTCATTGCTACTGATGGGAACGAGAAGTACTATATTCAGTCGGCCTACGAGATAGAAACCGAAGAAAAACGTGAGCAGGAACTGAATTCGCTCAAACGCATTGATGATTCCTTCCAGAAGATTGTTATCGTCAAGGACGACATTATGCCTTACAGGGACAATGATGGAATCCTGTTCACCGGACTGTTCCAGTTCCTCTTCAGCGACAAATTCGTATAAGACTTCTCGAATTTTATTGTAAAAACACAGTGTTTTTCGACAGTCCTCCAGACCAGTGTCGACCTAAATCAGGGAAGGTCACATTCTTTTTATAATAATGTTGGAAAAATGTGTATATTTACACAAAACACATTGAAAAATGTGATAAGCGCAACAATCGTGACAAATATGCAATCGTCAACGTGGCATATTTCAACTTTGATTCTTCGGAGGAATTATGCCGCGAATTTGGTCATTTGGATATGAAAAGATTTTTGACTCTTATGACAATTGTCGCTGCGGTGGCACCGGTACAGCGGTCTTGATGTGGAGGTTTGATGCAGAGGTTTGATGCAGAGCCTGACGTAGAGGCTTGATGTAAAGACTCTGGTACGGAGGTGAATGCGGGCATTGTAGTACAGTGAAATAGAGGATGTCAGTTATTATGCGTAAGGAATATGCTATTCCCCGATATGGAGTGGTGGCGGCGTTTGCGCTGTTTATATTTCAGCACGCGCTGTACCTGCTGGGGAACGCGCTTGCGGGTGTTGTAGGCAACGAGCCGTTCTGTCCCAAGACGGTGGTGGATTCGTTCATTCCGGTCATTCCGGTATTCATGATAGTATATATCTGGTCATATCCGTTCTGGTTTATGGCCCCGATGGCGGCATCGTTGTGCGACAAAGAGCATTTCAGGCGGTTTGTGACGGCATATACGCTGGCATTGGTGATTGGCGGAGTGATTCTGGTCGTGTGTCCTACCAGTATGGACAGGGTGGCTGAAGGACTGACCGATCCGTCGCGGCCCGGGCCGTTTGCTGCGCTGATGAGGTCGTGGTACAATATTGATGGCGGAAGATATGCCTATAATTTGCTTCCGAGTTTCCACTGTCTCAACAGCACCATGGCTTATATTGCCGTGGCTGGAAGGCCGGAAGTGGGAAAAGGCTTCCGTTGCTATTCTTTTGTGACCATGCTGCTGATTTTCTGCGCTACGGTCTTTGTCAAGCAGCATTTCTTCCTTGATGTGGTAGCCGGAATAGGGGTGGCGCTGGTCAGTTGGGTGTTGGTCAGGTATGTTTTCAATAAGAAAAGTTATGATTTTTTATTTTTCAGGCACAGGCAATAGCAGACTTATAGCGGAGAAGCTTGCCGCGGAGCTTTCGGAGAAGCTGATATTTATCCCTGAGGCTGCTTCCCGGGGAGATTTCTCGGTGGAGTTGGAGGAAGGGGAGTCGCTTGGATTTGTCTTTCCAGTGTATTGCTGGGCCCCGGCGACGCCGGTGTTGGAGTTTGTCGAAAGGATGCAGCTGAAGGGCAGGCGTCCGGAATATACGTACATGGTGACCACCTACGGGGATGAGGCCGGACAGACGGAGAAGGTGCTGCGCAAGGTGCTTGATAAATATGCCGGACTTAAGCTCAATGCGGCGTTCGGGCTGGTGATGCCTGAGACTTATGTCAATTTCCAGAAGATGGATGTGGATTCTCCGGATGTGGCCAGAGCTAAGATTCGCCGCTCGCTTGACCGGATCCCTTCAATAGCGGCGCGTATCCGTTGCCGTACGGTGTGCTCGGATGTTCTGGTAGGCAAGATGGCCTGGCTCAAGACTCATCTGGTACGCCGTTATTTCTATCGTCATCTTGTGGATGACAGCAAGTTCTGGCACACTGAGGACTGCACCGTATGTGGCATTTGCGAGAAAGTGTGCCCGCTGGGGAATATAAGAATCATGCGGGACGGCCCTCGCTGGATGGGGGAGTGCGTCACTTGCGATGCATGCTACCACAACTGTCCGTCTCATGCCATCCGGTTCGGGAAGGTCACCGACAGCAAGGGGCAGTATAAGGTGCTTAAGGAATTTGCATCAAAATCTTGTCCGCTTTTATAGGGGAGGGCTACTCTTCCCTTTTTCTTTTGACGGCGGACGGTGCTATGCCGAACTCCTTGGTGAAGCAGCGGGTGAAGTATTTCGGATCGTTGAATCCCACTTCGTAGGCTACTTCCGAAACATTCATTCCTCCGGTCCCCTGGGTAAGAATCTGCTTGGCGATATTGAGCCTGTAGGTGCGGATGAATTGCCCTGTAGGCTGCCCGAAAGCGTTCTGTATCTTGTCGTTGAGGACGCTGCGACTCATTCCCATTTCCTTGCATAGAGTATCGACGCTGATGTCAGGGTCCTTGTAGAGAGCTTTTATCTTGGTCATAAGCCTGTCCATGAACGCTGTATCCCTGTCTTTGGTCGTGGATTCCTGTCCGAGGTTGATAATCATCTTGTTGCCTGCCAAGTCCTCGTTGAGGCGAAGAAGGGTCTTGTTCTGTTCGAGGAGTTCCTGCGCTTTATTTTCGAGTTCCTTTTTCTGCTCCGTGAGCAGTTTGGTCTGCTTGGCTACCTCTTGCTGGAGGATTGTCCGCTGGCGGACTATTTGTTGTGTTCTTCTCCTGAACGCAAACACGATATATCCTGCTATAAGAATTATGATGCTTAAGGCAAACCACCATGTCTTATAGAAAAACGGAGTTACGATGACTTCTCTTTCGTCGGTGGCAAGGCAGTTGCCCCGGGAGTCTTCCGCTTTTATCTGAAGCTTATATTTCCCGCCCGAGAGGCATTCATATCTTACATGCTTGTTGGTACTTTTGACTTCACTCCATGAGGCGTCTATAGGAAGGAGTCGATAGAAGTAGCTTTTGCCGTAGGAGTCGAATGACAGGTCCGCGAATTCGAAGGTGAATGATTTGTCGCTTTCGTGGAGTCTGATGGTATTCTCGTACGAGAGGTTGATGAGATGCTCACCTACCGTGGCTTCTGTGAATGACAGGCGTGTGGCATCTTGGCTTTTCTGTTTTATCTCGTTGGAAGAGATGACGGAAAAGCCTTTTTTGTGTCCGAAATATACTTCTCCGGTATCAGAAGCGTATGCTGCGTTGTTGCTGAATATCATGGATTTGAGTCCGTCGTCGGTGGAGAATGAGAGAATCGTGCCGTTGCTGGTGTCGATGCGGGACAGTCCGTCATCGGTCCCGACCCATAAGTACTGTCCCGAGACTACGGAAGAACGCACTTTGTTGTTGGATAGCCCGTCTTTGGTGCTGAAAAGCGTGAATTCTGGGTCTTCTTCCTGATTTACAGGAGTATTGGAGCGATAGATGCCGTTGCCGAAACTGCCTGTCCAGAGGTGTCCGTAGTTATCGATGCTTACCGCAAAACACGGTCCTATCCCCGAGATGAGCCTGGAATTCATAGTTCTTGGGTTGATGCATAGCAGTCCTTGCTGGCATCCGAACCACAGATACCCGCTGCTGTCGATGCAGGAGGTGAAGAATTGCATTCTTTTCCCGGGTTCGAACAGTTCCAATCTTTTTGTCTCCACCGAGTATGTGTAAAGTCCGGAGCGGGAGCATATCCAGAGGAGGTCGTTGAAGGAATCGTATTTCAACTCGTTTATGTTGTCTATTCTGTTGTTCGGTGTCCTGTTGATAATAGGTACGTCGCTTATGATGTCCGGCCGGTGGATATTTATCATATTAAGGCCGCCTTCACGTTCTCCGATCCATAATCTTCCGTGATTGTCCTCTTCCAGGGCCGTGACGGAATTGTGGTGGAGTTTGGAATTTCCGATATTGAAACTTCTGTAGTTGTGGAGGTCTCCGTCGGTGAAATAAAGACCCTGCTTGAGCGTTCCTACCCATTTGTTCCCTAAGGCGTCGATGTGCAAGGCGCTTACCGGAGATTCCGGAAGCGAGCGGGCGTCGTTTTCCCGGTGCTGAATATTGGTGATCTGCAGCTTTTTGGAGTTGAGAATGGTGATGCCTTCCAGTTCGGACCCTACCCATATCTGGTCACCGATGACTTCCAGACTTCTTACAATGTCATCCGCCAGAGCCTTGTCTCCGTTTGCATCGGTGTTGGAGTTGAGCCAGATGAAGCTGTCCGTCACGGGATTGTATATGTTCAGTCCCTTGATGGTACCTATCAGGACGCGGTTGTCCGTGGAGACAGCAAGTTCGGTTATCTGATTGCTCGAGAGGCTGCCCTTGGCCGGAGAATACCGGTATTCCTTTATGGTGCCCGTGATGAGGTCGTATCTGAACAGTCCGTCGTTGCTGCCTATCCAGATTTCGTTGCCGTGTTTGAGAAGATCGCTGGCCTTGTTGCCGTCTCCGAGAAACAGCCTTGGAAGTGCCGGGGATTTGATGAGCCCTTTCCCCTCCACAAATCGTACTCTGTATATATATCCTTCGAGCGAAGTCCATACCGAACCGTCCTGATCGAGATCTCTGAATTTGAGCCTCAAACTCCCTGATTCGTTTCCGCAGTCCAGGGAATCGAGCCTTTCGATACTGCCGTCTCCCTTGAAAGCTACTCTGTACAGACTGCGGTCCGTGGAATACCAGAGATTGTCCTCATGATCGGTGGTTATGAAGTTGCAGTGCCGTCCGTTTGTCGTGTTGGCAATCTGGGCCGGGAGTTCCATGAGGGTAAAATCTTTCTGACTCAATATATCAATGCCGGATGTCTCGGCTATCCAGATTCTTCCGAACTTGTCTTCGCAGCTTTCGGTTACATAATTGCTCTTGAGATGCTGGGTCGGCTGGGTGGCATGGAAACTCAGAATCTGGCTTCCGTCATATCTGGCGACGCCTCCGCCAAAGAAACTTATCCATACGAATCCAAGGTGGTCTCTGAATAGTCCGTCCACGTTGCTGTGTGGCAGACCCTCGGAGGTGGACAGAAATCTTGAAGAATAGTCGCTCTCTCCCTCTCCGTACACTGGAGCTATCGCGCATAAAAAAGTCAGTAGAACTGCTGCAAGAGTTGGTTTGGCGTTCATTTTAGTGTCATTTTATTACCGTTTACAAAGATAAATAAATCATTCGATTTTTCACTTTTGGCGGTATTTTATCCACTTTGTGCGGTAGATTCTCCACTTTTTCTAAAGTTTAGTCCACTTCTTTTTAATATATAATCTTCACTTTTGCAAAAGAGCGATAAACACGGACTTACTTATTAAAACATTTTAATAACAACTAAAGTTTCAGAGATGAAAAAATTAATCAGTATCATTTGCGCTTTTACGACACTGCTGATGGTTCCTGCCTTGAATCTTTCGGGTCAGAATCAGGTGCAGGTTCGTGGTAAAGTGACTGACAACGCCGGTATTCCTGTCATTGGTGCCGGTATTGTTCAGAGCAGCAACAAATCTTTGGGTACGACTACTGATATTGACGGTAACTACGTCATTTCAGTTCCGTCCAATGCAACACTTGTGGTCTCCTGTATTGGATATAAGACCGTAAGTGTCCCTGTATCAGGCAAGTCTGTAGTGAATGTCATTCTTGAAGAGGACTCGCAGTTTCTTGAAGAGACTGTGGTTATCGGTTATGGTGTGCAGAGGAAGAGTGACGTTACCGGATCTGTGGCTTCAGTGAAAGCTACGGAGCTCAGCAACCGTTCCACTTCTGATGCTGCAGCTGCCCTTCAAGGTAAGGCTGCCGGTGTGCAGATTATCAATTCGTCCGGTGCTCCAGGCTCTCAGGCCAAGATTCGCGTGCGTGGATATTCGTCCAACTCAGGAAATCTCGGACCACTTCTCATCGTGGACGGCTTGAAGGTGGACAATATACAGTATCTCGATCCTTCCATGATTGAGTCTATGGAAATTCTTAAGGATGCTGCTTCCGCTGCCATTTATGGTGCCGCTGCAGGTAACGGTGTTGTGCTTATCACCACCAAGACCGGTGCCGCCGACAACGGAAATTCCAGCATTACTTATGACGTGAAGCTCACAAGACAGTCTCTTGGCAAGAGGGCTGAACTCTTCGGCGCCCAGGACTGGATTGCCTACAAGCAGGCTTCCGGATTTGATATGGAGAACGCCCTCAAGATGAACAACTACGACGGCACCGATACCGACTGGTTCGATGCAGTGTTCGCCCCAAGTTTCTCGCAGCAGCATGCGATTACTTTCCAGGGAGGCAACAACAAGGGACATTTCTTCACCTCTATCAACTATGTGAACAATGACGGTATCGTTCGCGGGGACAAAGACGTGTACAAGAGACTCTCCGCCCAGATCAATGCCGACTACAAACTCTATGACTGGATTACCGTAGGAACCAATACTTCCATTGAGAACTACAACACCAAATCCGTTTCGCAGCACGGACGTTACGGCAACCTTATGAACGCCGTGATGACCATCGACCCTCTTACTCCTGTATATTACTCAGATCCAAGCCAGTTCGCCAACACCATGAAGCAGGCTTACGATGAGGGAAAGAACATCCTTAAGGACCCTACCAACGGACTCTATTATGCCACTTCGAAATATATCGATGATGACAACGGAAACCCTCTTCTCCAAAGGGATAAGACCGATTCTTACAACAGGGGTATCAACCTTCGCGGAACCCTCTATGCCAACATCACTCCGTTCAAGGGATTCACTTTCACATCTCGCTTCGGATACAGGGTTGCACAGTCCAACTCCCATAGCTACAGCGTCCCTTACTATGCCAACAAGCAGACCTATTCCGACGAGTACAGCATTTCTGCAAGTGCCAACAACAGCTGGTACTACCAGTGGGAGAACTTTGCCAACTACAATGTGACCATCAAGAAGCACATGATCGGCGCCATGGCCGGTATGTCCTATATCGAGAACAACTCTGACAGCGTCAATGCAAGTGCTTCAGGTCCGGATATCCTCAAGGGCTATGAGCCTAATTTCCGCTATCTGAATTATGTGAATTCAGCCGCCGACACAAGAAGAAGCTTCGGCAATGCTCCGAGCCGCTCGGCCAATATCTCATACTACGGACGTCTTACTTACAATTACGACAACCGTTACAACTTCCAGGCTAACTTCCGTGCTGACGCATACGATTCATCCAAGCTTTCAAAGCAGTCCCGCTGGGGTTATTTCCCTTCATTCTCTTTGGGATGGACCGCATCCAACGAGCATTTCTTCAAGGATAACGTCAACAAGGACATCTTCTCTCATTTGAAGGTACGTGCTTCCTGGGGACGCAACGGTAACATCAACGTCCTGAACGGTTACCAGTATGCCGCTACCATCGACTACAACAGCAAACTCTACCAGTACGGTATCACCGATGGTTCTGTGACTTACGGTTCTGCTCCAAGCGGACTCTCAAACCCTAACCTCAAATGGGAGACCTCTGACCAGGTGGATTTGGGACTTGACGCCAGATTCTTCAACAACCGCCTCACTCTCGGAATTGACTGGTACGACAAGAGGACCAAGGACCTTCTCGTGTCCATCGCTCCTATTCCTGAAATCGGTGTCAACAGCACCTATGTAAATGCAGGTTCTGTGATGAACAGAGGTCTTGAGATTGAACTCGGCTGGCGCGACCAGATAGGGGATTTCTCTTACAGCGTTAACGCCAACATGGCAACCCTCAGTAACAAGGTTACTTACCTCGATCCTACTGTAGGACGTATCAAGGGAGCATATTTCTCCAACTATGAGCTTATCAATTACTTTGAGGCCGGTTATCCTGTATGGTACATGAGAGGTTATATCTATGATGGTGTGAACTCCGAGACCGGAGAGCCTATCTTCAGGGACCTTGATGACAACAATGTGATTGACAACAACGATATGACCATGGTCGGAAGCGGTATTCCTGATGTTACCTATGGTATCACCATCAACCTCGGATACAAGAACTTCGACTTCACTCTCTTCGGAACCGGTGCTGCCGGAAACGATATCTACTCTTGTGTATATCGTACCGAGCATGTCCGCATCAACTCTCTCAAGTATTTCTTCGAGAACCGTTGGACTCCGGAGAATACCGGTGCTTCAATGCCGTCAATCAGCAACATTGCCACCAACGTCAAGTTCTGGAGCTCTACCGCCAACGTATTTGATGGTTCTTACTTCAAGATCAAGCAGATTCAGCTTGGTTATACACTGCCTCAGAGCCTTCTCAGCAAGGTTCACATCAGCAGTCTTCGTGTGTTCGCCTCACTTGATGACTTCTTTACTTTCACCAAGTATCCTGGATTCGATCCTGAAATGGCCTCTACAGGAGCTGCCAACGGTATCGGTTTCGATAAGGGTTCATTCCCTACATCAAGGAAGTTTGTCTTTGGCTTCAATCTTTCGTTCTAGTAAAGTAAGAATTATTTAATGTATTCAAATATGAAAAAATATATTTCAGGTCTCCTCGTGATTGCCGCTATGGCGTCAGTGGCTTGTAATCCAGACCTCCTCAACGAGCCTCAGAAGGGTGTTGTGGATATGGATAGTTTCTACAAGACTCCGGAGGATGCTGAGTCAGCAGGGATTACTGCATACAAGGCAGCTAAGAAATGCTATGACATGGGATCAGCTTTCGATGTAAGCTGGTGTATCGCTCCGCCTCTCTTCGTTCTTGAAAATGCCCCTTCAGATGATATCTATTATGGTTCCGGCAACAAGGACGACCATGTTTTCGGCCTCGAAATCAACGAGTACCGTGACTCTTATACATCCAACAACACTGTAGTGGGCAACCTCTACTATGGCTTGTACCAGATGATTTATGCCTGCAACCTCGTGACTGACCATTTCCAGTATGGAGAGGATGCAGTCATCAACAGGGCTGTGGCTGAGGCAAGCTGTCTGCGTGCTTTCGCACACTTCAAGCTGTACTGCCTCTGGGGAGATGCTCCGCTTGTGGACCATGTTCTCGTAGGTTCTGACAAGCCTGGCAACACCCCTCGTGCAGAACTTCTCGACTGGGTTATCAGCGAATTCGGCACTGCTTCAAAATATCTTCCGTCCAAGTCCGGACTCAATGATTCCGACCTTGCAATCAGATTTACCAAGGAGGCTGCTCTTGCATTCAAAGGAAAGGCTGAGGTTTTCAAGGGAGATTATGCTGCTGCCAAGGAGTCTCTTGGTGCCGTAATCGCATCAGGAAAGTATGACCTCGTGCCGGGTGCCCAGATGCACGACCTCTTCCACATGGCCGGTGACGGTAATATGGAGAAGATTTTCGAGTTCAACTATGTCAACAATCCTGGCAACGACCCGGGTTTCTCTGACGCTCTTGACCATTTCCAGGTGAACCAGTCATGCTTCTGGAGAGACCTGTATCTTCCTTCCAATACGATTCAGGCTGTCGGTTGGGGCGGTATCAACCCTACCAAGGAGTTTGGTGACGCACTTATTGCAAACGACGGTATCAATTCTTTCCGTCGCAAGGCCTGGATTCTTACTTATGACGACCTTATCCTCCACATGCCTTATGCAAATGACGCTACGATGAACACCGACGCCAAGAAGATGGCCGACAAGAGTCGTGGTATCAATGCCAAGACAGGTGTGTTCGGAAATGCCGGATACTGGTCATACAAGCGCGTGCCGCTCAAGTCTGATCTTATCGCCAACCACTCTTATCGCACACAGGAGAATGCTGTGGTGATGCGTTATGCCGAAGTACTTCTTTTGTACGCAGAGGCATGCGCATGGAGCACGGATGATGCAGGCAAGGGTCTTGCAGCACTTCAGAAGGTGCAGCAGCGTGCCGGTTCAAATCATGTCTCTACCGCTCTTTCAAAGAATGAGGTGAAGAACGAGAAGAGGTTTGAACTTTATCTTGAGGGAAGCCGTTTCTTTGACCTTGTAAGATGGGGCGATGCAGCTACAGTACTTGCCAACAACGGAAAGTCTGTTCCTACCGCATACGACAAGATCAACGACGGCGGTGCTACTCACGAACTTGAAATCAAGTGGTCTTCCTACAACAAGACTTACGGATTCAAGGCAGGAAAGAACGAGAATGTTCCTTATCCGTTCGCTGAGACATCTGTAAACCCTAATATCGTGCAGAATATAGGTTGGTAATATCGATTACCTCTATATAGAATAGTTTAATTAGTAGTGTGTTTCGAGGGTGGCTGAAGGTCTATGGACCGCAGCCACCCTTATTTCTTGATAAATTGTCCACAAACTTTTGTGCATTAAGAAAAAAGTTGTATATTTGCAGGCTTTCTCTCAGAATAAGGCCGCTACATATCCGGAATTCAAGGCTGGTGACACCATCACTGTTACATATAAGATTCAGGAAGGTGACAAGTTCAGATTTCAGAGTTTCCGTGGCGTAGTTATCCAGATTTGCGGTGCTACCCCTTATACAAGGACTTTCACCATCCGTAAGATTTCCAACGGTGCAGGTGTAGAAAGAATTTTCCCTTTTGAGTCACCTGCTATTGAGAAGATAGAACTCAACAAAGTTGGTAAAGTGCGTAGAGCACGTATCTTCTACATCCGTGCCCTTGCCGGCAAGAAGGCTCGCATCAAGGAAGCCAAGCGCGGCCTTGTAAAGGACGTAGAGTAGTAATATAATACCGGTTCGCCGGTATGAGATTGGCGCCTTAGCTCAGCTGAATAGAGCATTTGACTACGGATCAAAAGGTCGTAGGTTTGAATCCTACAGGCGTCACCAAAGAGGTCGACTAGAAAGGTCGGCCTCTTTTTTGTGAAGTTCGAAGTTCCTCAGCGGCAGCCCATATAATCATAACTATCTTCTT
>OQVO01000419.1_pt1 | contig 13668 bp, 9 predicted proteins | sample 1691511 | NCBI WGS metagenome assembly OQVO01 (sample SAMN03418254, study PRJEB22391) | human gut metagenome | biome: human-gut; feature: organic feature; material: feces | host: Homo sapiens | place: Tanzania | collected 2013-01 | reverse complement strand
TGCATACCATGATAAAGGGTTACCATGTTCCTGTTTACATGACCTCCAAGCAAGCACGAGACAATGGAGCCTTGATTAAAAAGGGAGAGGCTTCTGTGCCTGTGTTTAAATGGGGACTGAGTGTGAAAGACGAAAACGGAAAGCGCATCAGTGAAGACAAATACCTTGCCATGGATAAGGAGGACCAGGCTAAATGCCAGGTTCGTCCCTATCTGATGGTCTATAACGAGTGGAATCTTGACCAAACCACTTTGGAAGAAGTGAATAAGAAAAAGTATGATGCCATTATTTCCCGTTTCACGCCAACCACATTGAGTGACGATGTGGGGATGTATAAGAATGAACCACTTGACAGAATGTTTGAGAAGCAGGAGTGGGTGTGCCCTATTCATGTTAATGAGGAAGTGCCTGGTGCAAGCTATAATAAGACCCGAGACTTCATTAAGGTACCGATGAAAGCACAGTTCAAGATTCATGAGGGAGAGGATGAGATCTTCAAGGATGGTCAGGAATACTATTCGTCTGCCCTGCATGAAATGGCCCACTCTACCGGTCATCCCTCGCGACTTGACCGTCTGCCAAAAAGCAAGTTTGGTTCTGAGGAATACGCCAAGGAGGAACTTGTTGCAGAGACCACTGCATTTGTGATAGGCAATGCACTAGGCTTCTCTAGCAGAATTTCTGATAACAATGCCGCCTATATAGACAGCTGGATTCAGACGCTGCGTGAAAAGCCAAAGTTCATTACAACGCTTATGTCGGACGTGAATAAGGCATCGCGCATGATTTTGGAAGAGATTGACAAGCAAAAAGTAGCATTGGGTGAAAAGCCGCTCATGGAGGGCAACCTCGATGGCATTGAAGAGCAAATCAAGAATGAGGAACAGCTGGAGAAGATCAAGCAGCAGAACGTGATGAAGGAGGAAAATGTATCTGATTCCATCACGAAGCCACTCTCCTCTCCAGAAGCTTACTTTTCATCCCTCATGACCCAGATTACGTCTGATAAAGATAGCGAGCATACAGTCCTTGCATTGGAAAGTCTTCCTGAACTCAGAGCGTATTTCCAGGACAATGAGGTACTAGGCAGTTGGATTGAAGAGGTGAGTGACGAGAAACTTCTCTCTTTAGGTGCTTCCCTTCTGCCCAATATAAAAGCGCAAGAAACAGTGGATAGTTCACAAAATACAGATAATAACATGAAGGATTCTAACGAAGAAGGCAAGACAAGCCAGGATAGTGTGACAAAGCCAAAGAATGAGTATTATTTCTCTTATCTGTACCTGCAGAGCGTGGATAATACACAAGAGTTTGATGATCTCTCCAATAAGGAAAAATGGGATGAACTCCTCACTTTGACCCAGCAATATGATCAAGGTGATAGTCTCTCACAGCATAACACCAGAAAAAATGCCACCAGTCAAAGTGGTGATGACCTGCTTGTTGAAAACGACCATTATGCCCTGGTTTATAACAATTCATTGGGTGGAACCTATGAACTCCTACGCAGAGTTAGTGAGGAAGATATTAAACTGGCTATAGAGCAATATGGTTTGGAGAATGATGCCAGTCAGGATGTGAAGGCCATAGCCCAGGACATGGTACAAAAGGAATTGGATACGATAAAGGCCAGTATTCCTGCCTTTTCCATGCCTAACGGAGACGTTCTCTATTTTGAATATAATAAGGAGAAGGATTCGCTAAACGTGGGAACCCTTACCAACATTGGCTTGTCTGTTCATTACAGTTTCCCGTATGACCATTCGGCAGGTTTAGATAAGAATTTGCAGAATGTTGAAGAGCAACTCTCGGAAATGCCTGAATATCAAATTCAGGAGGAGGAAAAAGACTCGGTTGTTGATACTCAACAGCAAAATGAGTACGCTTCCATTGCTAAGAAATTTTCTGAGCAGATTAATCCGGCATATCATATGCCTAATGGTGAGATTCTTGATTTCCAATATGATTCTGCCACCAACCTTGTTCAGGTTGGCAAAAAGGAAGAAGGAGCTTTCAAGGAAGTTTATAGCCAGGCTTATAACGTCAATCTGTCCATGGCAGAAAATATGACGCAAATTTATAAGGTATTGGCAGAAAAAGATGAATATAAGCTTCCTCTACAGAATGAAACTCCACATGAAGACAGCAACATCCAAACAGATGTTGTAGGCGTTGCTGAGCAAATCGAAGCCACTGGTGTTCCTATGCATGAAGCAGAGAAAGAAGCAAAGACGATCGTGGATGATGAGCAACATGTGAAATATCATGAAGAAAAGGCTCAGGAACAGGAGACGCAAAAGCACCAGGAAGGCAATGAGGAAGTCAAAAAGGAAGACAAAGCTTCTGTAGAGAGCGACCATGAAGATAAGGAAGAGAAGAAAAGTGAGACCAAGGCAGCTTCACATGCAGCCCTTCTTCTTACAGCATTGGAGATGGCAAAATCACATGAAGGCGTCTGGATGAATGAAAAGGGTAAGAGTAATGCTGAGTTTTTGGCCTCCAAGAAGCCAATCACAGCATTCAATAACATCATGATGAACCTGCATAGTGATCAGCAAGGCTATAAGACCAATCTTTACTCCACCTATAACCAGGCAAAGGAAAATGGCATGTCAGTCAAGAGAGGTCAAAGCTCGCTTCCATTCAACTGGACCAAATGGGAATACCAGCATGTCACGAACCATAATGACACCATTTCAAAGGAGCAGTATAATGCTCTCCCAGATATGGAAAAGTCCAATTATGCAGTCCATGCCCATCGCCAGCGTCATCATGTTTATAACATAGACCAAACGATTCTTTCTGCCAGTGATTCTGAGCAATATTCGGCATTACTCAAGGCCAATGGGCAAAAGATTGAGAAATTCGTGGAGACAGCTAAGAATGCATCTGGTCCACAGTCTGCTCTCCAGTTTATCAAGAATCAGGAAAAAAAGCATCCTGAGGTTGTAGTCTTTATCAAGAAAGGCAGCTCCTATGAAATCTATGGAGATAAGGCTAAGACGATTGCTCCCGTAATTGGTATCCAGGATAAGGAAAAGGAAATTGATGGTAAGAAAACATCCTACTTATCGTTTCCAAGCTATGCGCTTGATACGGTGCTCCCTAAAGTAATCAGGGCTGGAAACCGAGTCGCTATCTGTGACAATCCACTGGAGACGAAAATCAGTAAGGATGTAGCACCTGCCACCAAGATTCTCTCCCATGCCTACCAGATAGCTGATGCTGTTTGTAAGGCTTCCGGTATTAAAAATGAGCGAGTTCATGTACTACAAGATGCCAAATTCGATAGCAAGGAGAATACGCTTTTCATAAGTGGCATGAGCAAAACGGAAGGAAATGAGCAAGTAAATGCCATTATGAAGGCAAATGACATATTCCGTTCCGTAGTAGCAACCACTGGTGATGCAAAGCGTCTGGACCGCTCAGGGCGAAACAGCCTTTTACCAGCGGATGATGCCAAGCATGAATTACTCATTAGAGAACTTTCCGCCGGTGTGCTGATGGCAAGACAGGGACTCCCTGCCACATTGTCAAAGGAAAGCCAGCAACTTATCCCCTACTGGGAACGAGAGTTGAGAGAAAATGGGAACTTAATGGGTATGATTGAGCGTGACGTGAACAATGCCATCGAGACGATTGACAACCTTGTAGAAAAAAGAGAAGTGAACTATGATGCCATCCGAGGTCAGTTGCCAACAAAAGATGTTCTCTTAACAGGTAAAGATTATTCCATCTCGGCAGACCTCAACAAACTTCCTTCCATGGAGGCAAAGGAAATGGTCGTAGTACTTGACAGAAAGCAGCAAACTGCAGATGTCATCCTGCCATCGGGCGCCTCCTTGCTTGTGAATAACGAGGTGCAAGGTATGAGTAAGAAGAGAATTGGTATAGCTCTGAAGAAAGAAGACGTAAAAGAGGTAAACTTCTATAATGCAGGTGGTAGTCTTGCACTAAAGGAACCAAACAGTTATTATAAGGACAAGGAGGTGACTGTCAGCAAGCTCAAGCAGTTTACGCTAGAAATTCATCAAACCATCGATGTATCAAGCCAGCTTGCAGAAAAGCAGGCAACCAAGATTGAGAAATTTCAGGCTATCCAGGACTCTGAGGGAAAGTATGCCTTCTTCATCAAGCCAGAGAATGAAAAATCCTTCTCTATCTATCCGATGAAGGAACATCTCAATGCCTATTTCAATGTCATGGGCAAGGACAACAAGCAGGAAATGCATCAGGCTCTGGCTCAGAAATATTATGATATAGGTTACAGATATCCAGAATCCAAGCAGCAACTCATTGTGCCAAATACCGAAGGTATTGATATGAGCCGCATTGAGAAGGTTAGAATCTGTGCCGACAAGGATGACCCGAAGGTGAAGGTAGTCATTGCCACAGTGGATGGAGAAAGAATGCAGAAGCCAATAGCCAAGCAACAGTGGTACAATCTCTGGCTCGCTGATGACATGGCTGAATATAAAAAGGCTGTAGCTGCCGTTACATTTATTCCTCAGATACAACAAACTGCTGGAAATAATCAGCAGCAAGTTCTTGAAAATGAGGGAAGAAATGTGGCCGAAAAAGAGCCTGGAGAAAAGGAGGACTCCCATCAGGAAGCAAGTTCACATAGAGGATTTCATCGATAATAACTAGCCATGGGGAATACCCATGGCTATCACCAACCCAAATGATATGGCAATAGATAAAAATGCATTTTATGCAAAATATGCCCAGGTGGCCATTGAACAACAAATCAAATATGGCATCCCGGCATCCATCACCCTTGCTCAAATGGGATTTGAGAGTACTTTTGGTACATCGCGTCTTGCACGTGAAAGTTCCAATTTCTTTGGAGTGAAGCAGGGTGGGTCATGGAAGGGGCCTGTCAGCTACCATGTGGATGATCATGGTTATCCGGAAGCATTCAGAGTGTATTCTGGGGTAAATGCCAGTGTGGAGGATCATTCCAAGGTTCTTCTGTTGGACAGATACCAGAAATATTGTGCCTCAAAAAGTTCCCAAGACTATAGAGGCTGGATTAATGGCATTGTGAAAGGTGGATATGCGAGCAGTCCTACTTATAAGGAAAACCTGCTTGATGAAATTCAACGTTACCATCTTGACCGATATGATCAGATGGCAGTTCTGCAAGCCCAGAAACAAGGTGTCAATATCGGGTATGCAAGGAAGGGTGAACAGTCTCTTCCTAGAATGCCCACCACCCTATCCCTCCCCATTGATTTCAGAAATCTCAAAGTAACAGGTATGTTCCATGAAGATAGAGGAAATCATCTGCATGGAGGCATAGACATCGCAACAGGAGGCAAGAATCTGCCAGTGTATGCGACAGAAAATCAGGGCAAGGTCATTTCTGCCTGCTATGGAAAGGCTACCGGTAATATGATTAAGATCGCATATGACAAGGACGATGGAACTCAACTCCAGTGTATCTATATGCACCTGAGCCAAATAAATGTCAAGGAAGGTCAGGTCGTTCAGGCTGGTCAACAGATTGGAATATCGGGCAATACAGGTCGATCCACAGGTCCACATTTGCATTTTGAGACAAAAATCAAGGATGCTTCCGGCAAAATAGAGGCATTCAATCCGATTCATTATCTCGCAGCAATAGAAGGTAGAACCAGTAACGATACACCTCTTTTGAGAAATGGGCAAGACCTTCTGGCAGAGGAAAGAAGCAAATATTCACCCGTCGCTCATCCTATATCCCAGGAAGATAAGGCACAAAATCTTCTTGCCAACATTACTCAGTCCAATGATCCAACCAAATGGCTCGGATATTTGATGAGTCAAAATAGTGAAAATGGTATGGATAATAACAAAGATGCCTTTTCTGAGCTGATCTCCACTCTCTTTTCAGCAGCTCTTGTCATGGCAGCTAAGATAAAGGCCAATGAGATGCAGGCTGTAGTTAATAGGGAGGCCAGATTGACTGAGAATGACGAGGAAAAGACGGAATGCCAACTGGTAAAGAGAGAGAGGGAGAAGGTGGATGCATCAAAACTGCACGTCCTCGCAAGTACTATTTTTGAGACCGAATGCCCGGAAAATAAGCAGACTGTCGGTCTCAAACAAGCATAAATTTAAGAATTTTATCATCATTAAAATAAGAAAATATGATCAAATGTAATGTTACCGCGTGCGGCATCATTGTCAGCAGCGCAGTTGAAAAGCAGAATAAGGAAGGTGGAAAATTCCTTGCTTTTACCATCATCGTTCCTATTGAGGGAAAGGACAAGAGTGTCAAGGAACTTCATATTGGAGTAACGGCTGAAGGTGACCAGACTACAGTTGCCAACTATCAGGCAGGACGCCGTGTCACTGTTCATGGAAATCTCTTTATCAAGAAGGTGGAAGAGAATCTTTATTTCAATCTCCGTTCGGAAGGAGCCATTGAGCAGAACGACTCCTCTCTCCCAGACCGTCTAGAAGGAGCTATGGAGTTTAAAGGCAAGATCGGAAACAAGGGCATTGAAACCATGACCAGTAAAAAGGGCACTTCGTTCAAGGTATTCTCGGCCTTTTCTTCTGATAAGGATGGTGAGAACAGAGCCTTTACATGGGTAAAGTTCATTGTAGGCAAGCCCTTGGATATCAATGTTAATGCCGGTGAGTATGTGGAAGTACATGGTGACATGCAACTGGATGTCTATAAGAATAAGCTTCAGATCGGATGCCGTACCACCTCGTTATCACATTGGGATTTGAAAGTCAATACGTAGTCCAAATGTCATGTACTGAGAAGGAAATAAAAGAACAGATAGGAAAACATTGCCATATATGCTGGGCAATAACCTTGTATCTAGCAATGTTTTCCTATCTAATCATTCATAATAGAAAAAAGAATTAATGAATTATCAAACAAGTCAGAGCAAAGGAGACCGTTTCATGAAGGGATGGCAAACCCTTTTCTCTAAAAGTCAGCAAACAGGCAAGAAGCCGTTTCCTAAGGACCGTTTTTTCTCGCCAGAGGAATTGGAGTTCTTGGATACAACTCAAAGCGAGCTCTCATTGCTGGAGAAATGGGCTTTACAGCTTGGTAAGTGGGCCCGGGATAAGTCAGAAACGTCCCATTTCCCCCAAGTGAAATGGCAAGCAGGAAGATTTTCAACCTGGGTAGATAACATCGAGGAAATAGATTCCAAGAATAAACAGATAGAGCGCTTTCGCCAGTTAAAGGCAGATGGTTACGTTCTTCCCTCTGCCTATGAATCCATGATAGAAGATAAACTGGGTAAGGATTTGGTAGGAATGTTTTTCAAGCAGGGACATGGTAACAAGGAACGAATCTGTACAGTGGATGCCTATATTGGCGGTAATTATGCAGGAGAATCACATATAGCATATTCCACTTTCCTTTCTCCTTCAACACAACCAGAGCTTCATGAAATTCCTCTAGCGAGGTTTCAGCAACTCATTCAATCCAAGGAACTGGTGCAATTGACACCAGAAGAGACAAAAAGTTGGGTAAAGGGAAGAGAACTGGTGGAGGCCGCTCGTAAGGATTTTATGGCTTTGCAAAAAGATATAGGCAAAACTTACCCTTTGAATTTCGGGGGAGACTTTCCCGCAGTCTCGCGTAAGCAAATCTTCTCTCAATTCCTGCAAAAGAACATCACTCCATTGTCATGGAGTTTGAATGCAAAAGATGATATGAAGGTGAACTTCTATGTCAATGATAGATGGGAAAAAGTGCAGCAACTTGATATTACCCCATTGAATGCCCACCAGCACATGGAACTTTTGAGAGCTGTCAAAACGCAACTGGAAAGTGATAATTTGAATGCCCACTTGGAGAAGCTCATGTCCAGTTTGGGAAATAAGATAGGTGATAGCATCTTGTTCATCCCAACTTCTCCTGGTGGCATTCCTATCACAGAAGACCATGCTGACGGGGTGCTCTTATCCAACACTGGCAAATTGTCAGCTTTCAAGAATCCAAAGAATGTTGAAATACCTCTCAATACGGATGACCTCAAACTCATCAAAGAGGGGTTAATCAAGGAAGGTGTGACTAAAATTGCCTTGCTGCAATCCAAATCACCTGAGGAAACTGAGCAACTTGCTCAGCTCACCAAGGAATTGACCATGATTTTAGGTAGCAAGCAGGCTTTCAATCAGCATCTTAGCCATGTGCTCAGTTCTCCAGAACCATCTCAAAAAGAGTTCAAAGAAGCCTCTAAAGAAGATCATGTAAATGACCAGCAAGAAGTTGCGCTCATGAAAGACTATGTTCAATCGATGAAAGATGCTAATAATCCTTTTTCTGGAGATATGATGCTTCTTCCAGACGACACCGAGATCAAGACTCTGTTTCAAGAGCAAGAGATGTTGGAAGATGATTATGAAAGAAACATCTCTTCCATGGATCTAAAGGCAAGAAATCAGATGGAAGTTAAAATTCAGAAAAGTGTGGATCATTACGAGAAGAAGCTATCTTCCCTGATTGGTGATTATTTCTCACATGAGAAGCTTCAACAGAAGAAAAATGCTCCAGAGAATGAAGAAAAGGTTTATATGTCTTCAGAGGATAGTTTTTTCGAGCCCATTAAAGGTAGGTGGCATACAGAGGAACACTTTCATACGCAGACGTTCTCACAGTATGGAAAGCTTATTGCTGACCGATTGAGCTTGCAGGTTACCTATCCGGAACTTCCATGGATTAAAAGCGATTCAGCTCTTCCTCAGGGTATTAATGGAGACAAGTTTGACAGCAAAACATCCTTGCTCCTTTCCATCCTGACGGAAAAGGAGGGATACGAGGTTCCTATCTACATGACGCTTGATGATATTAAGAGAGATAATCTCAAGGTTGATATCAGCAAAGAAGGTTTCTGTCTGTCAGACGGAAAGACTTTGCAAACAGTATATAATATTGAGCAAACCAATTTTTCTATGGAACATCCTCAGAAATGGGAGCAACTTAGAAAATCATGTAAGGTTTCTGCATCGAAACAAACTTCTGTGATAGGCATGCTTACCGAAAAAGGCAAATATCCTGCACAGGTAATTTTTGATGGCAGAAAAGGTCTGGTCAGCTATAGTGCTAAGGAAGATGCCATTCACCTTGCACCTCATCAGTTATTTGAATCAGAGGATGACTATATGAGAGACCTTTCAATAGGCCTAGTGCGTAGTACTCGCAAGGAAGCTGCTAAATTTACCAGATATGAATATTTGGTAAAGGAAGAACTTCTAGCACATATGGGCGGAGCCATGATTGGCCAAAGATGTAAGTTTGACGTGAAAGGACTGGACTATAACAAATACTGGAAAGACCTTCTCAAACAAGATCCAGGATTCACAAAACATGCCTTGACATCTGCAGAACATGCTGTGAATATCATCTTCCAGTATGTAGAAAAAGCCAATCAAGCAGAATCCCCAGATAAGGGTATTGATTTAAGAACCTCAACCCCCATCGACATGGATGTAGATGGCAATGGCATTATTGAAAGCCAGGAAAACATGGCTGCCGATACCAAGCAAGGTGAGAATGAGCAAGCTCATGATCATAAAGAAGATACCATGCTGCCACATGCATCCAAAAGCAAGTGTTCCAGATAATACGGAGAGTGTGTCATAGTATATGACATACTCTCAAATTTCACCAAACAGCAACATAACGGGTACAAAAAAAAGTACAAACAAAACACACTGAACGGAAAGATAATGGTTTAAGCCACAAATAGTTATCTTAAAATTTGGCGCTTTCATTTATTTTTAGTATTTTTGCGCAAATATTTTAATTAACTTGAATCTTCGAAATAAATATGTATCAAGAATATTACGATAATGACAACTATCAGGATGATATGAATTATTCCCCAGTTGAAGAATACAACTGGAGTCCTAATTTATTTGCCAAGCTGGCATCCTACTTGAAAGAATCAGTCTCACCGGATGTAATCAGATTAGGCATTATTGCTGGAATAAGAAAATCATCATCCACAGAGGACGCACCTACCAATTGGGATAAAGTGGAAACCATGCGCCGTTATGTGGATAGCGTTAACAGAGGACTGGGCTTGCCAGAGGATGCGACTCTCATGTCTCTTCTCCATTCAACCCAATGGACGGGTTATGGACTTTTCTCAATGAGTTTTATCTCAGAAATGAATCTGGACTATCAAGGAATCTGCATGGATGAGCAAACTTCCCTATCCTACCCAAGTATGGTATTTCTCATCGCATTAGTGAAGGGAATGAGTATGATAAATCTTAAAAATCCGTCTTCAACTGAAGAAACTGCTAAAACATATACCTACCTCGTTCCAAGTCAATTCTCAACATTTTCATACGCATCATTCCTCAATGTAGCCAATAATCGCCTCTTTAATAAAGAGGAAGTCACCCCACAGGACATAGAAGAACTTACCGGCCTAGCATTCAAGGGACGCTATTGGAAACAGGGAACCTCTTTAAAAGGTAAAGATAGCGAACTGTTTATCAATGTTCTCAAAAGTATCATGTCCGATATCCTGGGACTCACGCTCAATGTTGATATGGAGTCTTTTTCCAAACAGGCTAAGCAGGTTGAACTTATTGCAGCCACTCCAAAAGAGGTCACTCTTACAGAAAAGGAGCTATCTACCCAAAAGTTGAGTGTTGCAAAAGCAGTGGAAATTGTACTCAACAGATGCTCTCTCCCTCTTGAAAGAGACCAACTCCTCTTAGAAGTTCAAGAATTAAGACCTTCTACAAGAGAAGATACCTTCAATACCATGCTTTCAAAACTCCATAAGGACGATGTTATCAACTTCTTCGAAGGTGGCTTAATTGGTGTCAAAGGAAAACGATACGGAAGAGGCTATAAAAAAGTTGATCGTTTTAAGAAAAAAAAGTTAACAATATAAAATAACAGCGGTTTTCCATTAAGGAAAAACCGCTGTTGTCTTTTACAGAACAATTCAAATCGCACTACTCATCACAAGCGATGCGATTTGAGAATATAATTATTCATAATATGCTATGAGTCGGTTCAAACTTTTTAAAAACATCTGTTACTTATGCTATTCTCACGAATGACACAATAGTACTAACAATTGGATAATAATTTAAAAGCTTATCTATATATGTAGTTGGCAAACATACAAAATCGCCATTGATATGGATTCTTCGTCCAACCTTATTGGCTGATAATTTCCTCCATGTTCAAAATTCAAGAAATCCACTACAGACCACCATTTCTCAATTTCCCCTGTGGAAACATCCAAGTCATGGGCAAATTTCTGCTTTTCTGTGGAACATGGATTCTGATATCGCCAGAGAGTCACATGAAGGGCGGGCTTAGATGAATATAGCTCATCCAAAAACTCGCTGTTCTCACACCATTGATGAAACATAGAAGTATCTGCTGCAGTTGAATTCTCATTCTTACTGACTACAGTGTCCAAGAATAGTCCATTATATTCATCTAAAAAATCCTTGGCAGATTCTTCATCTTCACTGCTTCCACTCTCCTGACACCACTTCTTGAAGCGGTTGATCATACCTATTGAATGATGTTCAATATATTGCAGAGCAGAGATTGAATCCTGCTCATACCAATCGAGAAGCTGATGCTCCTCTTGAAATCCACTTAGTATCATACCTGTTATCCTTTAAAAATGAATACTAGCGATGGAATGCAGCTCTCTTTACCTGGTTCACTCTCTCAGCCAATGCATCTAACATGTCCTGAGTATAGTCTTCTTCCTTCACATAGGAAAAATGCCCATCATTCACCCAACAACCGCTGATGCCAAAACTGTAAAGAGGAAATTCGTCTCCAGTGAATTCTCTCTGCCACTGTTCTTTATCTCCATTCACTACACGAATACCTATATCCTGCATCAGGTCAATTCCCAACGAAATTGGTTTGTCTCCCTGTATCAGACAAAGAACATCCCCTTCTTTAAGTTGCTCAAAATCTGAGGCTTCCATATCCAATTGTCTGCCTAGTACACGCATGTTATGCTGTATTACATAGGCCGGCATGGAAACAATCTGCTGGGTAGCATAATCCAACTGATAATACGCATTTTTTTCAGCTGAATATAGGGCTCTTCCGTTTTTGAGAGCCTGTTGCTGCTGTAATTCAAACTCTTCCAGCAATTTGCTTTTCCAGCAGGACATGAAGATGACATCAATGCCATCTTCTGTCCTCACTAGAGAAAGTCTTGCGAGAGAGTTATTACAATTTCCATTTTCATCTACATTGCAAATCGGCAGAAGTGGAGTTCGTTGCCCAGAGAGCAACTGCTCCAATACCTTCTGTGGAAGGTCATCTACCATTTCTTGCGAGAGTCCAAATGAAGCTAGAAGCTCATAAGGAATCTCATTATCCTGAAATCTTTCTACCTTAGTCATACCTTATCTAAATTTTTCGGCAAAGGTAATACTAAAAAATGAATTTTTCCTCCTCTGCATAATTAAACTTTATTTTTAACATATCTATGACAATATATTAACAATAGAACTACTTTTGTGTTAAAAAATAACTTCAATTCATTTTCTACCTATAAATTCAATCTTTCCATTTACCTTTGCACCCTGTATTATATAAATAAGGTAGAAATGATGAAAAGATTGAAATGGATGATTACAAGCTTGCTCTGGCTGCCCATAAATGTTCTGGCACAAGGATCTGCTGAAGCCGCGAACTATTGGATAGACAAGTACCAAAGTGTCTGCTATCCCTTAAAGAGCATTCAAATCTGCTCAACATACGGAATAAGGTCTGACCCATTCACTGGGAAAAAAAGGAATCATCAAGGCATTGACCTAGTTGCTAAATATGAAGAGGTATATGCCATGTTTGATGGTTTTATCAAAACAGTGGGTTATGATCCTATCGCAGGACATTACATCACCTTGCAGGCAGGCAACTATACATTGAGTTATTGTCATCTCTCAGAAATCTGGGTAAAGAATCAGGAAATGGTATATGCTGGTGATGCTTTGGGAAAAACAGGTGCATCCGGAAGGGCTACCGGCCCTCATTTGCATCTTACATGCCGCCTCCTGGGGAAAATAGAGAATCCCTACCTGCTTCTGACTTTTGTAAGGGACACCCAACAAAGAGCAGTAGAAGTTTTAGGTCTGGACAAAAAAGATAAATTAAGTCCGGCGGATTTCTTGAAGCGATATGCCCCACTAGCCATGAGCCAGCAACGTAAATATGGTATTCCATCTTCGGTTATCTTAGCCCAGATGGCCTTTGAAAGTGGTTGGGGAACAAGCAAATTAGCCAAGGAAGGAAACAACTTCTTTGGCATCAAGGCTAGCAAGAGCTGGTTGGAAAAAGGACTACCCTATAGTCTGCATAATGATGATAAGCCAAGTGAGAAATTCTGTAACTTCTCTTCTGCAGAAGAAAGCATGGAATATCATTCCAGGCTTTTAATGGGTGAACGCTATCAGAAATGCCATAAATATGATTCCACTGACCATCATAATTGGCTCAAAGGGATTAAGGCTGCCGGATATGCCACAAATATTCATTATGTCAGATGCTGTGAGAGGATTATCAGCAGATACAAGCTTTTCCTCTTCGATCATCTTGCTGAAAAGATGTGACTCTGCTCAACTACACATTATAATATATATATAACCACTGCTGTCCCGTTTAGAAATCATCGGGCCTGAAAAGGCTAGGATATAGCCAAT
>OQVO01000418.1_pt1 | contig 13685 bp, 10 predicted proteins | sample 1691511 | NCBI WGS metagenome assembly OQVO01 (sample SAMN03418254, study PRJEB22391) | human gut metagenome | biome: human-gut; feature: organic feature; material: feces | host: Homo sapiens | place: Tanzania | collected 2013-01 | reverse complement strand
GACTGGAAAAAAGGTAGAACGTTACAATTAATAAAAGGGGGTAAACCTTATAAACCACATCCAGTAGAGCATAAAAATGTTTATGCTGGCAAAGAGATGGTTGAAGTACCTGTTGTTGGAAGAATAACAGCTGGAGCTCCAATATTAGCAGTAGAGAATATAACAGATACATTTCCTATACCTTTAGATTTTATAGGAAATAGCTCTTGCTTCATGTTAACTGTAAGAGGAGAAAGCATGATTGAAGCAGGTATATTAAATGGGGACTATATTCTAGTAAAAAAACAAAATACTGCAGAAAATGGACAAATAGTAGTTGCATTAATTGATGATGAAGCAACAGTAAAAACCTTTTATAAAGAAAAAGATCATATTAGGCTTCAACCAGAAAATAGCACCAGGACCACCAGTCAAAATTGCACCGCAGGCACCTACGATATTACCAGTACCAACCTGAGCAGCAATAGCAGTAGCCAAAGCCTGGAAGGAACTCATCTGGCCCTCCTTGGCCTTACCGTTAATGGAAAAATTACCAAATACTCTCCGCAGTCCTTCACCAAAGCAGCGAATCTGGACAAATCTGGTACGGATACTGTAGAACAAACCTACACCCATCAACAGGAACACCAAAATGTAGTCAGACAAACAGGCATTAATAGTCTGCACCACTGGCAACAAATCATTAAACATCAAAATAACCTACCTCCATTTAGCATAAAAATAATTGCACAAAAATAGGTGCTTCCACATACATGGAAAGCACCCTGGAGTACAGGACCAAAAGCCACACAATGTAAATAAATCATCGCATCACCATTAGCTCCGTCTTTTTACCTGAGAGATTCGAAAGGTTACGGCACAGCACCGCCACACAATCTTGCACCTTCGGTACCCATTCTGTTGCAGATTTTGCCTGTCTGCAAGCCTATGGGATTCTCCAGAGATTCCTCCACCATCAGTCTTTGGATAAATCCTAATGGCTTCCTAGAAAATGTCAGCAATGTCATTATACGGCAAAAATATCTATTGGTCAAGGACATTTATACATTTTAAGGAAAAATCAGCAAGAGCATTATTCTGTCCTTGCTGATTGCAACTTAACTATATTTTAATTACGCTGCTGATAGATTTTCATAACATGGTTCAGAATGATATAAGCTAAATCCTTCTTGCTCATCAAAGGCAGCTCCTCAATGGAGCCATCCCGCTTCAAAAGCTTGATAAGATTAGTATCCACATTAAAGCCTGCCTGAGGCTTGGATACATCATTAGCCACAATCATATCCAGATTTTTCTTTTCCAGCTTGCTTTGGGCATACTGAATCAGATTCTGGGTTTCCGCAGCAAAGCCCACCAATACCTGGCCCTTTTGCTACTTCTGGCCCAGCTCTTTCAGAATATCAGGATTCTTCTCCAAAACCAGAGTCAATTCCTCATCATTCTTTTTAATCTTATGATCCGCTACATTCTTTACCCGGTAATCCGCCACCGCAGCAGCCTTAATCACAATCTGGCTTTCTGGGAAGTTTTCCAGTACCAGATGACGCATATCTCTAGCAGATTCCACCTTAAAGAAATTTACCCCTGTCAAAGGTGGCAAAGCAGATGGCCCCGAAATAAGGGTTACATTTGCCCCCAAATCCCTAGCCGCCTCAGCAATTGCATAGCCCATTTTGCCGCTGGAACGATTGCCAATATACCTAACAGGATCTATTGGCTCTCTGGTGCCAGCAGCTGTTACCAGAATATTTAGACCGCTAAAGTCCAACTCCTCAATAAGATGCTGGAGAGAATCAACCTCATCTGGCTGAGCAAGTTCCTTACCTGTAGCAAAGAAATTTACCAATATTTCCACCAGCTCCTGTGGCTCAGGCATTCTGCCTACACCACTAGTACCACAAGCCAAATGACCTGCAGCCGGTTCTATAATATGACATCCCCTTTCCTGCAGAGTATGAAGATTCTGCTGGGTTATGGAGTTTTCATACATATTGGTGTTCATAGCCGGCGCAAAAAACACTGGCGCCTTGGTAGCCAGCAAGGTGGTGGTCAGCATATCATCTGCCATGCCACAGGCACATTTGGCAATAACATTAGCTGTTGCCGGAGCCACCAGCACCACATCAGCCAGCTGCGCCAAGGCAATATGCTCCACATCATACTGCTGTATTTCCTGCCACATGGAGGTTACAACAGGATTACCGCTGATTTCCCGCATAGCAGTTTCCGTAACAAAATTCTGGGCACCCTTGGTGAGAATCACATGCACATTAGCCCCCTGCTTCCGCAGACGGCTAACCAGATCCACACATTTGTAGGCGGCAATACCGCCAGTTACACCCAAAATAATATTTTTATCTTTTAGCATAACACTGTCCTATGATTATTTAATACCGCTATTCAGACGCTTGTAGGTAATTTTGCCCTCGTAAATCTCCTCCATAGCGTTGGTTACATCACGGGTAGAGGTTCTATCCGCAGTAACAGGATGACTGTTATCCATAATATCGCGAGCTCTCTTAGCAGCCAAGGTTACCAGTGTGTAGCGGCTGTCTACCAATGGAGTCAGCTGATCCAGATTTGGGGTTACAATATTGGTAATGGTGTTTTTGCTCATTATTTATTCTCCTTCCACACCTGCAGCTTTGCCAGCAGGCTTTCATTCAAATCACTGCGATGATGCTCTGCCTCAATAATATTGGCAATAGTTTCCTGAGCATCCTCTACCTTGTCATTTACTACCACATAACGATATTTAGTGGCCAGCTTGATTTCATCTACAGCAGCCCCTAAACGACGGTGCAGGCTTTCCTCTGTTTCAGTGCCTCTGCCTTTGAGGCGGGCAGCCAGTTCCTCCAGAGAAGGAGGCAGCAGGAAGATAAACAATCCCTCTGGCATAACCTTCATTACATTCAAGGCACCCTGGGTATCTATCTCCAGCAGAATATCCTCCCCAGCTTCTAATCTATCCAGCACCTTCTGCTTGGGAGTACCATAAAAATTGCCATAAACCTCTGCCCATTCCAGCAGCTGTCCCTGGTCAATCATTTCCCGAAATTTTTCCTTGGTGTAAAAATAATAATTTACGCCATCCTGCTCTCCCGGTCTTGGCTGACGGGTAGTGGCAGATATGGAATAGGAAATCTCTGGATGCTTTTGTCGCAGCAAATCACAGACAGTTCCCTTGCCGGTACCGGAAGGACCGGAAATCAATATTAATAATCCTTTACGCATACGCTCAGGCCTCCTCAGTCATACGATGGGACATAGTATCAGGCTGGACAGCAGAAAGAATAATATAGCCGCTATCCGTAATAACCACTGCCCTGGTGCGTCTGCCATAGGTAGCATCAATCAGCTGACACCTGTCTCTGGCATCCTGCACCAAACGCTTGATAGGAGCGGATTCGGGACTAACTATAGCCACAATGCGATTGGCCGAAACCACATTGCCAAAACCTATATTCAGCAGCTTAATTTCCATTGGCAGAACCTCCCTCGACTATTCAATATTCTGAATCTGCTCTCTGATTTTCTCAATTTCGCTTTTAACATCTACCACGAACTGTGCTGCCCCGGCAGAATTTGCCTTAGAGGCTACCGTATTGATTTCCCGATTCATTTCCTGAATCAAAAAATCCAGCTTCCGGCCTACTGGCTCACCAGCAGTAATAATCTGGCGGAACTGATCAAAATGACTTCTCAGCCGTACTGTTTCCTCAGTGTAGTTCACCTTGTCAGTAAAGAGAGCTACCTCCTGAATAATTCTGCTTTCCTCAATATCCTCCTTAGCCAGATATTCCCTAAGGAGATTTTCTAAACGCTGACGATAAGCAGCTACAATCTCAGGAGCCAGCTTCTCCAGCTCCCCGACAAAATTCTCCAAAGTACCGATCCTGGCCAGCAAATCTCTCTGGATATTCTGTCCCTCAGCCTCTCGCATAGCTACAAAGCTTTCCAAGGCCTGCTCCATAGCCTGCATCAATACCGGCTGAGCAGCCTCCAAATCAGCATTTTCCTCATTCAGCTTCAATACATCAGGATAGCTGGCAATCTGAGCCGCAGTTACTGGGGCAGACAGCTCCAACTGACTGCTAATCTCCTGCAATGCCTGACCATAGGCAGCAACCAAGCCCTTGTCAACCTTTACGGTTACGGCCTTATCCCGCAAATCCTGAAAACGTATGTTGATATCCAGCTTGCCCCTGGAAGCATATTCCTTAATCTTCTTAGTAAGCTGATTCTCAAACATATTCACGCTATATGGCATATGATAATTGGTTTCCAAAAACCGCTGGTTTACAGCCTTTACTTCAATATGAACCTTGAAATCAGCAGTTTCGGCATCCCCGGCCCCAAAGCCAGTCATACTTTTAATCATGAATAAATCCTCTTCTTTACAAAATTTAGCTTTATCATTATATCACTAAATAACAGTAACATTCAACTTACAAAAGAAAAACCCTGCTTAATCCTTGATTTCGTAGGTGCCGGTATAAACCTCCAGAGCCGGGCCTGTCATGTACAGATGATTATCCTCCGCCCATTCCACCACCAGCTTGCCACCATCCAGTTGAATTTCCGCCCGGCGATCCGCCAAATCATTCAACACCGCTGCTGTCAAGGTTGCACAGGAGCCAGTACCGCAAGCCAAGGTAACTGCTGCTCCCCGCTCCCATACTCTCATGCGCAGATGCTGACGATCCAAAACCTGCACAAATTCCGTATTAGTCTTGCGAGGGAATTTCTCGTGGATTTCAAAGGAATGACCAATTTCAAAAATAGGGAAATTCTCTGCATCCTCTACAAACACCACACAATGAGGGTTGCCCATAGATACACAGGTCATTTTGAAATTCTGTCCCTCCACCTGAATATCCTCATTTACCACCCGGTTCATGCCGTAGCCAGCCACAGGGATTTTATCTCCCTCCAGAATAGGCTCTCCCATATCCACCTGAATCATGGCAATGGCGTTGTTTTCCTTAATGATTTTTGGCACCAGAATCCCGGCCCCGGTTTCCACCGTAAACTCATCGCTTTTCACATAACCCATTTCGTAAACATAGCGGGCAAAACAGCGAATACCGTTACCACACATCTCTGCCTCACTGCCATCAGCATTAATAATCCGCATACGAATATCCGCCTTATCAGAAGGCAGCACCAATAAAATGCCATCAGCCCCAATACCGTAGTGACGGTCACAGATTTCCTTGGCACAATCCACCGTAGCTATATAAGCAGGATTCTTCAAGCAATCTGCCATTACAAAATCATTACCTGTACCCTGCCATTTGCTAAATTCAAATTTCATAATTCATTCACTCCTTAGGCACTACAGCCCTACACTATGCAATGTCACAATCTTCCTCACAAGGGAAATACGGACATTCCATTACACTAATTGCTTCTGAATATCCAGCAATATTTCTACCGGCACATCTCCCTCCAGGGCAGCTTTGCTGGCGACAAAATTCTCTGCCAAACGGTTCTGGAAACGCTCCTTTACCTGGCCGAAAACCTTCTCTACCCCTCGGCTCATTTCCTGAGCCAGCATTTCCTGTTGCTGAGCCAGATACTTATCAGCCAGTGGATGCAAAAGCTTCTCCAAGGCATCAGCCATTTCCCGACTACCTCCCCCTTCAAAGAAGGCTTTAGGATTTTTATAGATAGCCAAAGCAGATTGGAAATATTTATCCTCTGCCTGCTGAAAAGCTGTGGCAAACTCCAAATCACAGCTATAAGAAACATCCTGCAGAGAAAGAGGCAGTTCTCCGCTAATTTCCCGCAATTTATCATTTATCTGCTGCTGCAGCTTCACACCTTGCTTCTGGAGAAATTTTTCCAACCGCAGACTGGTTGCCCGCAGCTCCTGAGCAAAGTCAAAGCCCATGCTGTTGAGAAGCTCCCCTAGAGCCTTGGCCAGCATTTTGCTATTATTGCCCTTTTTCTGCAAGGTAGCAGGATTAAAGGACTCCCGATAGAAATCCATATAGCGAATAAACACCCGCTGGTTGACATAATATATCAGCTCCTGCAGTTCCTGCTGCTGGCGCTTCTCCATTTCGCCATTATCCAACCCAGCCAGTATCACATCAGCCTTTTTCTGCTGATCCTCCAGTTCCAGACGGCGCTGCTGTTTTTCCTCAGCATTCCCCTGACTTAGAGCAATCAGCTCCTGCAGACGCTCCTGAGCTAGTTTGTACTCACCAGCTGCAGCATTTACCGCAATCTCTGTCAGCTCATGGAAAACAAAATTGTAAAAGGCATCCTCAAAGGCAAAGCCCTGCGTCTGTCCCGCCACCTTGCTTTTCAGAATTTCCTGACTGGACAAACCAAACATTCTTGGCTGACCTACTCCGAATTTCCGAAGCTGGTCCGCCACATAGTCTATTACGCCCTGAGCTTCCTGCTGATTCTCTGCCAAATCAATGGCATTGACAATAAAGAACATCTTGTCCAAGGCAAAGGAATCCTTCACACGGCCCAGCTGAATCAAAAATTCTCTATCCGCCCGGCTAAAGGCATGATTGTAATAAGTAACAAACAGCACCACATCAGATTGACGAATGTAGTTAAAGGACAAATTGGTATGACGGGCATTAATGGAATCCGCTCCCGGCGTATCCACCAAAGTAATACCCAATTTGGTAAGCTGGCAATCATAATAAACCTCCAGCCAATCCACAAAGCATGATTTTTCCTCCTGGGCAGCATAAGCCCCGAAATCCTCTAGCTGACACCAAATCTCCTGACCTAGATGCTTGGAAGCCTTTGGCAATCCCTTAAGAAAAGCTCTCAGGAAGGATTTTTCCCGCTGACGATCATTGCTATCATCCTCTAAAGCTATCCCAGCCTGCTTCTCCGCCTCAGCTATACTGCTTCCCTGTAGTTCAAAGGCTCCCAGAGCACGGTTAACATCCGCCAACAGCATGGCTTCATCCTTTAGCTTTACCACCACTGTACCATGAGGATGGTTTTCATCCACAGGACAAATCTTATTAATGGCCGCCGTAGTAGGATTTGGCGATACAGGCAACAATCCCTCCCCCAACAGAGAATTAGCAAAGGAGGATTTACCTGCACTAAAGGCACCAAAAAGAGTTACCATAAAGCCCTTATTATCCAACCGCTGAGCCCTTTCCGCCAACTCCTCAGACAGCTTTTTCAGCATAGGAATATTCTGTATCAGCTTGCTGCCCTGCCGCAGCTTATTCCCCCAATAGTTCAAAGCCTCATGGCCAGACATATTATTCTCTGCCTTAACCGCCTGTGCTTCCTTAGACTCAACAGCCCCTGTTTTTTCTGTCTGCCTGCCAGCATCCACATTTTCCTGATTTCCTGAATCAGCTATTACTTCCCCAGCAGATACGCCTTGGTGAAGAACAGCTTCTACCTTACTTATAGGTGGAACGATTTCCTCCTCCAAAGGCACTGTAGCAAAAACCTCCTGCCAATTTTCTGGCAGTTTATTGACCTTTTCCAGCTCCCTCAGCTCCAGAGCTTCCTCCTTGGCAACCAGCTCTGCCTGCTTTATCTCCTCCCAGGCTGGCCCATAATCTGCCAAGGCCTGCAGTTGTTTAAGAATTTCTGCCCCTCTGGCCTTGCGCCGTTGTTCCAGCAAAGCCCCTGCCTTTTCTTTATAGGTATAACAGAAGCGCCTAGCCACCGCCTTGGTGCCCTCAGCAAAATTAGCTGTATAATTCATCACATAGGTGCCATCCTGAGTAAGCTTGGCTCCTGAACGCATAGCCTCTGTTAGTAGTTCCTCTGGTGGCAGAATCTCCATCTTTTCCACAAAATCCAGCAAATCCGCTTCATCAATATGCTTTTTTCTGGCAAAATCCACCAAATAGCTTTTAATATGCCAAGCCAGCTGGGTTTTCGCCTTTTCACTGGCATCCTCAAAAAACAGCTGACGACGCCTTGCCATTTCTGCCAAAGTTTTCTTGCCTCGGCCAAAGAATCCTACCTTGAAATCAGGCTGACAGGCCTCCAGATAATCCCTGGCCAAATCTCTGGTAGAGGTTGGCATCAAATAGGCATTATCCATAATCTTCTGTACAGCCTCATCCAGCTCCTGCTCCCAATTGGACTGCAAATTCACCTGCTCCTGCTTAAGACGGAAATAATCCTGCCGCAGCTGTTTTTCCCTTTCCGGTTCCAACTTTGCCAAAACCGCCACAGCCTCAGCCATATTTTCCTGCCTCAGCTGTATCTGCTCCTGCTGATATTCCTGCAATATTTTATGCAAAGAAGCCTCAATAGAGGTAAGCAAGGTATTTTCCCGCTGGGCAATCTGCTTTTGAAGCATTTCCTGCAACTGAACAAATTGATTATCCGGATGGTCTGGATAGCGAAGAGAGGTAAAATAAAAGCCTGCTGGCTGAACGCCCCAATTCAGAAAAGCCTCCCGTACCCCCTGACAAAAGCTGTCAAAGGACAGTTCCGTTGCCACATGCTTATCTATCTGATTCACCACCAGATAAACCACCTTGCCTGCCTGAGTCAAATCCCTGGTAAAGGAAAGATTCAGCTCCGCCTGCACATGATTATAATCCATAACATAGAAAATAATATCTGCCAGATGCAGTGCTTCCTCTGTAGACTTTCTATGGGCATCATCAGCCGAGTCTATACCAGGGGTGTCCATAACGATTACCTGCTCCGGCAGGGACAAATCACTGCGGCAAAGCTCTATTTCCCGAATGGCATCCCCATCCCGGCAGAAACTGCGCAAAAGGTCATAATCATAGGGAGCCAGATATTTCCTTGGTTTATCCTGATGAAAATAAACTCTGGCATAATCCTCCCCCGGCTTGCCCCTATGCACCCGTACCAGATTGGCACTGGTAGGAATCGGACTGGAAGGCAATAGATTCTCCCCTAAAATGGTATTAATCATGCGGGACTTGCCAGCAGAAAAATGACCAGCAAAGGCAATGCCATATTCCCCCGTTTCCAGCTTTTGGGCCAGCTCCTTGATTCTCTGCATATTTTGTAGATGGTTGCGGTGATGAAAATAATTATAGGCTGCTGTTAAACGAGCCTGTAAAAGGGTTTTCTCCATAGATTATTTCTTTCCTTTATCCAATAATTTATCTTATCAAGAGGTAGTCAAAGGATCTATATCCACTGCCACCTGCATATTGCCAGCCATTCCCTGCTGCCGCAGGAAATCCAAAACGCCCCAGATATCCCCTGTTTTCAAGAGAAGTACATAACGATATACCCCCCGCAGACAGGACATCATAGCCGGGGCAGGCCCTACAGCCTGATAAATGGTACTATCCCCAAAGACAGCCTGATAGGCATCTATAATGTCTATGGCCATCTTCTTGGCCTCCTGCTCCACAGGACTATGAAAAATCAGCTTTATCAGACGGCTATAAGGAGGGTTAAACAAAGCCTGCCGCAGACGCATTTCCTGCTTGAAAAACTCCCCATAATTCTGGGCCATACCGGTTTGTACCGCAAAATGCTCTGGATTGTAGCATTGCACCACTACCCGCCCAGGTATTTCCCCTCTGCCTGCTCGGCCTGCTGTCTGAGTAATCAGCATAAAAACCCGTTCCGCCGCCCGAAAATCCGGCATATTCAGAGTAGAATCCGCACTAAGGATACCTACTCCTGTTACATTGGGAATATCGTGGCCTTTCGCTACCATTTGGGTGCCTAATAATATATCATAATCTCCCCGACGAAATTTGTCCAATATCTCCGTATGGGCAAATTTACGACTGGTAGTATCCCTGTCCATCCGAACAATTCTGGCCTGGGGCACAAGCTGAGACAGCTCCTGCTCCAGCTTTTCCGTACCAGAACCAAAATATTTAATATAATGACTGCCACATTTAGGGCAAATATCTGGCACCGACATCTGAATATCACAGTGATGGCACAGCAGACGGCCATCCCGATGATAAACCAGAGGCATGGTGCACTGAGGACATTTAATAGTCTCCCCACAGGAACGGCACATTACAAAGGTGGAAAAACCTCGCCGATTCAACATCAGGATTAACTGCTCTTTTTTGGCCAGCGTATCCAATATAAGCTGTTGCAAAGGCTGGGATATTACGCTCCGCCGTCCCATTTTCAATTCCTGCCGCATATCCGCACACTGAATCTGGGGCAAAGGCATATTGCCGATACGCTTGTTGAGCCTCAAAAGGCCATAATCACCTTTAATGGCATGATAATAGGTTTCCAAGGAAGGAGTAGCACTGCCTAACAGCAATACAGCTCCATGCAGCTGAGCCAGCTTATCAGCCACCACTCTGGCATGATAGCGAGGAGATTCGTCCTGCTTGTAGGAATTGTCCTGCTCCTCATCCATAATAATGATGCCTACATTCTCAACAGGCACAAAAAGAGCTGAACGGGCACCAATAATAATACCAGCTTCTCCGGTTCTCGCCCGCAGAATAGCATCATTCCGTTCATTGATAGAAAGACGGCTATGCATCACGATAATATCCTGACCAAAATAGGCCTTAAAGGCTTGCACCACCTGTCCCGTCAAGGCAATTTCCGGTACCAGCACCATAGCAATTCTGCCCTGCTGGCGCACCTGCTTCACAGCCTCTATATATACCCGGGTTTTGCCACTGCCGGTAATGCCATAAAGCAAATAAGGCTTGTAAACCTTTTCCGCTAGCTGGTGGGACAACTGGGCTACAGCCTGTTGCTGTTCCTGGGTTAGCTCCTCAACGGTGCCAGCCTGACCAAAATTTCCATAGCTATCCCGCAATACCCGTCTTTGCTCCAATTCTGCCAGACCAGAACCACACAGCCCCTTGATAACCAGCGGGGAAAAGCCCTGCTTTTTTAACTCCGCCAGAGAATACTCAGATCTGCCACCTTGATACAGCCACTGAGCCAAAGCAATCTGTCCCCGTTTTTTCTTCTCTATGGATTGTAGCTTTGCCTCTGTCATAGGAGTAGGCAGCACCAGATAGGGGGCTGTATTTTCCTTGGCTCGCTGGCTGGCCTGATAAACCCTTTTAGCCAGACCATGCCGCAGCAGCCCCTCCAGAACTCTATCCAGCTGGGCGGCTGCCTCCTCCCTGCCAGCCTGCAACAGACCTTCTCTTAGCTGTTTTTTGCTGGCAATTCCCTGCTGTAATACTTCATAGACCTGACGATATACATCCACCAGAAGCAGCATATTTTCTCCCTCGGTCTGCACCGCCTCATATTGAAGCTGGATTCTCAAACCGCTTTTCCCCGGCATAAACAACCGCATGATTTCCCCGGGCGAGCAAAGATAAAACTTGGCCAGCCATTGGGACACCTCCAAGACCACAGGATTGAACCAAGGCTCCTCATCCACAGCTGCTTTTACCGCCTTTAGTTTCTCTAGGGGATAATTTTCCTTTTGGCTATATTCTGTTTCCGAGTACACCTGCACCACAAAGCCCTCTATATCCCGTCCCCCAAAGGGCACCAGAACCCGCCAGCCTGCATTTACATTGGCCAGATTGGCTGGCAGAATGTAGCTAAAGGCCTGTGAGATGCTTTTTATTGGAATGTTTATATATACATCTGCAATCCGCATAATTCAAATCCCAAAGAAAGCTGCAGTCCTGCCATAACAGTCTTGCAGCTTTGCACTTTCCCTATAAAAATATTTGTCTACTCCATCTGAGGCAAATCCACAATCTCCACCTCATTGCCGTGGTTTTCCACCAGATTCTTCAAATCATCCGCCTTCAGCCATACGGTAGCCGTATTGTCATTAGGATGAATACCGATGATGCCAGGCTTACGGAAGAAATCACCATCCAGATACAGCTTTACATTGCACTGCTGGTTGTTCAACAAACCCAAGGGAGATACGGAACCAGGCTTGATATGAATCAGTTCCCAGAGATCCTCTGCTGAGGCAAAGCTAAGGCGTCTTGTGCCATGCTCCTGACGAAATTCCTTTAGATCCACCCGCTTAGGTCCGCAGACCGTAATCATATAATAATTTCGCTTTTTATCATCTCTTATAAAAAGATTTTTGGCATCACACTGAGGATAAGGCAGTTCCACGCTGATAGCTTCCTCCATGCTGAATACAGCCTCATGCTCTGTTATTTCATGCCAAATATTTTTCTCGTCCAAATAGTCGAAGATTTCCTGTTTATCCAATATTTACACCTCAATAATTTACATTTAGTCATATTTTAGTATATACTATCTCCTTATTATAGACAATTTATTTTAGAAAAAAAGACAGATGAGAAAGAATATGGTATATTTAGTATAAGATATTTTTTATAACAATGGATGTGATAATATGGCAAAGAATACATTGAAATTTCCTTTTTTTACTGCTGATTTTTCCTTTCCCCTCCCCCAGGAGGAGCTGGTATTGGCCACTGGCGGCCGCAGTCCTAGACAGGAATGGCTGCTAAAGCTGGTTCAGGACAGACGGCTCTGGTGCATTGACCACGGCCTGGAGTATTGTTATGCCGCCAATCTCCTGCCAGAGCGGTTGATTGGTGACGGAGATAGCGCCCATACCGAGGCTTGGAACTGGGCTAGGGAGCAAAAGGTTAAAATCGACCAGTTCCCCCCAGAAAAGGATTACACAGATACTCAGCTGGCCCTGCATATGGCTGCCAAGGAAAATGCCACTGTAATTCTCACCGGCCCCTTTGGGGGACGACTGGATCACGCCTTTAGCACAGCTTTCAGCTTTGCCTACAGCCCCCTCCAGGGACTGCTTATTGACGACAAGGAAGCTCTGATTTTTATCAAGGATTATCAGTCTGTTTCTCTGGATTTTCTGGTTCAGCCCAAGGTTCTTTCCCTCCTTGCCTTCACCGAGGAAGCCCATTGTGTAAATATTAACAATGTAAAATGGCCTCTGATAAACAAGGATTTGAAACAAGGATTTCCTTATTCTGTCAGCAATGAGGTAAAAGAAAATCCCGTTCATATATCTGTAAAGAACGGGATTCTCGGTGTTTATATTTGTTGGGATTTTATTTGATAGCTGCGAAGCCCTTTTCCAAATCCGCAATAATATCATCAATATGCTCAGTACCAATAGACAAGCGAATGGTATTCTGATAGATATTCTGATCTGCCAGCTCCTCATCAGTCAGCTGAGAATGAGTGGTAGTAGCAGGATGGATTACCAGGCTCTTTACATCTGCTACATTGGCCAGCAGGGAGAAAATCTCCAGGTTATCAATAAACTTGTGAGCTTCCTTCTGGCCACCTTTTATGTTAAAGGTAAAGATGGAAGCACCGCCGTTGGGGAAGTACTTCTCGTACAGGGCGTGATCCGGGTGATCCGGCAGAGAGGGGTGGTTGACCTTTTCCACCTGAGGATGGTTTGCCAGGAATTCGACCACCTTCTTGGTGTTCTCCACATGGCGCTCGATGCGCAGGCTCAGGGTCTCGGTGCCCTGCAGCAGCAGGAAGGCGTTGAACGGAGAAATGGTTGCACCGGTATCACGCAGCAGGATCGCACGGATGTAGGTGACAAAGGCTGCGGGGCCTGCTGCATCGGCAAAGGAGACGCCGTGGTAGCTGGGGTTGGGATCGGCGATGTTGCCGAACTTGCCGCTTGCCTTCCAGTCGAACTTGCCGCTGTCCACGATGATGCCGCCCAGCGTGGTGCCGTGGCCGCCGATGAACTTGGTGGCAGAGTGCACCACGATGTCTGCGCCGTGCTCGATGGG
>OQVO01000417.1_pt1 | contig 13732 bp, 21 predicted proteins | sample 1691511 | NCBI WGS metagenome assembly OQVO01 (sample SAMN03418254, study PRJEB22391) | human gut metagenome | biome: human-gut; feature: organic feature; material: feces | host: Homo sapiens | place: Tanzania | collected 2013-01 | reverse complement strand
GTACACAGATTGGCAACGGCGACCAGGAGTTCGTCTTCACAGGCAAGCAGACTTTGAAGAAAGGTACTTATCTCCTCAAGGGATGGGTATATATTGCAGAAGGTGCTGAACTTACTATCGAACCGGGAACTATCATCAAGGGCGACAAGCAGACCAAGGCGGCACTCATCGCAGAGCGTGGCGGCAAGCTCATCGCCAAGGGTACAGCCACAGAGCCTATCGTCTTCACATCTGAAGAGGCTGCAGGCAGCAGAAAGCCTGGCGACTGGGGTGGCATCATCCTCTGCGGTAAGGCTAAGAACAACCAGACTGAGCAGCAGATTGAGGGTGGTCCTCGTACCAAGCATGGCGGCACAGACGATGCTGACAACTCAGGAGCCTTGAGCTATGTACGCATCGAGTTTGCAGGTTATCCATTCCAGAAGGATAAGGAAATCAATGGTCTGACCTTCGGTTCTGTAGGTTCAGGCACACAGATTGATCACATTCAGGTATCTTATTCTAACGATGATTCCTTCGAGTGGTTTGGTGGTACCGTAAACTGCAAATATCTCGTAGCCTACAAGGGTTGGGATGATGATTTCGATACCGATAACGGTTTCTCTGGAAAGGTGCAGTATGGTCTTTCTCTGCGCGACAGCAAGATAGCCGATACCTCTCAGAGCAATGGTTTCGAGAGCGACAACTGCGCCGATGGTGCAACCGTAGATCCTCGTACCAAGGCAACCTTCTCTAACATCACCTTCGTAGGTCCTAAGGTATTGGATGACAAGTTTCAGAACACCACAGACTATATCACTGCCGGTGCCTACAATCCGAACAACGGTTCAGCCCTCGGCAAGTTCCAGGCAGCCATGCAGATTCGCCGTTCTTCCAACCTCAACTGCATCAACTCTGTAGCCTTAGGCTGGCCTATCGGTTTGATTATCGATGGTGAGAAGGGAAATACCGTAAAGGATGCCAAGGATGGCAAATTCAAGCTTCAGAATGTATATTTCGCAGGTATGGATGCCGTTGGTACAGATGCTAACAAGAAGTATGAGGATTACCTCTACGATGCAGCAGCGAAGAAGGATCTCGACAAGAACCAGAAGTCATACAGCAACACCTTCTTCTTCTCTGAGCAGAGCAACAAGTATTTTGATTCATGGACCTCATTGGTAGGTGCTGATGGTTATACTCCTATCGCCGGAAGCCCATTGCTCGGAGCCGCAAGTTTCACCGGCTGGACCGGTTTCGACACCGTAAGCTACATCGGAGCCTTCGATGGCAGCAACAACTGGATGAGCGGTTGGACCAACTTCGACCCTCAGAATGCGAAGTACTAAAAAAAGAATAGCTAATTTCTATTTTGACTATAAGGTTTTCTTTTATTGGGGCATGGCGCAGCGATTTGCGCCATGCTTTTTTGTTGGGTTATGGAGGGAAGAATCTATCGTCTAGAATAACTAATTGAGTGGGCTCAAGACTTAACACTTTCTTTTGAACTTAGACGAAAGGAGTCATATAGAATGGTAGCAAAAGAGTGTTGCCATCCTTCTGCAAATCCTTTCCATAAAACAGGTACTTTTGCAAGATAACTTTCGAGAACTTCTCACTAAAGGCATCAAGTGAGGCATGCGACTTATACCCCGAAGATTTAACCTCTATCGGGCAAATCTTGGAACCACGAGACACCAAAAAGTCTATCTCATAATTGTGAGTAGCATCCTTAGGCCAAGTGTAGTAAAAAAGTTCATTGCCAGAAGCCGTCAGCATTTGTGCCACTAAGTATTTCCATGAAATATACGAAAATACGCAAATTTATTTCCATGAAATATACGAAAATACGTAAATTCATATTGCAAAATCCTCTAAAAATACGCAAATTTGGATATTTGAGTTGTAGCAGCACATCAAAAATAACCCAGTTCTTGAACTTCACGGCAGTAGGAAGCTTGGAGCCAAGCACCAAAGCATAGAAACAGCTCTCGTTGACAAAAATCATCTGTTGGCGGCGTTTTGATGAGGTTCCATCCTTACGAAGGCTTCCCGACACCTTGACTATGCTGTGGAGCTTGACTTGCAGGATCTGAGCGAATTCTATCTTTGGGCTGCAAAACTTGCGTGCATAAAGAGCCGCCTTCTTTTGCCTGTTGAAGTCCGATATGACGATGACGAAAGCATGGAAGATCCCCGCGAAGAACTTGTTGAGCAGCTTATTGAATATCAGCGTTTTAAAAAACTTTCTGTTTTAATGGAAGAGCAGGAAGAGCAGAGCGAATGGAGCTTTGAGCGTAAAAAAATAGAAAGAACGCTTCCGTTTGACGAAGATGATTCCCAGTGGAAAAAGATGGACACTTGGGCTTTGCTTCAGGATAAGCAGAAGATTTTTAGGAATCTTACAAATGTAAATCCAGACGAGCGTCTTTTGAACATGGGCGAGGATATTGCTCCGAATGAAAAAATAGCCTTGATAAACGAGCTTTTGGAAAAGAAAAGCGAATGCATGTTTACAGACTTGATAACTAGAAAAGGCAACGAACTTGACGTGATTTGCGCTTTTATGGCGATTCTTGAAGCAGTAAAATTGAATTTAGTTGAAATATATCAAAATAAAATGTTTGGAGATATAAAAATATGCAGGAAGCAGAAAGCGGCATAATTTCAGAGGAAAAAAAAGAAGCAAATGAAAATATAGAGGCTTTGGAAGATACCTTGGATGAAGCTGAAAACGACCTTGAAAAACGCCGGGCAGAATTAAATCTTGATACAGAAACTGCTCTTTTGGAAACTGTTCTTTTTTTGGAAAGCGAGCCTCAGACTGTTGAAAATCTTTCAAAGATAACAAAGATGGCTCCTAATGTAATTGAAGAATGCATAGAGCGTCTAAAAGAAAAATATTCAAATGCGGATTCAGGAATTGAGCTTTCGATGATTATCGGAGGCTGGACTCTTACGCCAAAAAGAGAATGCTTTGACTTTGTAAAAGAGCGGTATGGAAAAAAGAATGAAGGCAGGTTAAGCCGTGCCGCTATTGAAACTTTGTCGATAATTGCTTACAGTCAGCCTATAACGCGTGCGGAAATCGAAAGCATCCGCCATGTAAATGTGGACAACATGATGCGTGTTTTGCTTGACAGAAATTTTATAAAGGAAGTCGGAAAAAAAGATATTCCCGGAAAACCTGTCATGTACGGCACAACAAAAGAGTTTCTTGAATTCTTCCATTTACAGAGCATTGCCGATTTGCCGCAGCTTGATGAAAAAGAAAGCGAGAGGTTCGAACTTGCCCGTTAATAATTCAAAAGAGAAAAAAGAAGACGTTATGCGCCTTCAGCAGTATATGGCGAAATGCGGTGTTGCAAGCCGCCGTGCCAGCGAAGCGATTATTTGCGCTGGACGCGTTACCGTAAACGGAACTGTTGTAACAGAGCTTGGAACTAAAGTCGACGTCCAAGACAAAGTCTGTGTTGATGAAAAAGAAATCCACCTTGAAGAAAAAAAACGTTATGTTCTTTTAAATAAGCCTTCTGGATACGTGTGTTCCGCAAGCGATGAAAAAGGTCGGCCTGTTGCGGCGGATTTGCTCAAAGAAGCTTATTCGGAGCGTCTTTACAATGTTGGCAGACTTGATATGTTTTCAAGCGGCCTTATTATTTTTACAAACGACGGAGACTTTGCCGCAAAACTTTCCCATCCTTCCGCAGAACTTGAAAAAGAATACATTGTGGACACAAGTCTTCCTATGCCGCGTTTTCTTGCGGATGATTTTATGGACGGAATCAGAATCGACGGAGTTTTCTACCGCTGCAAAGATGCCCGCGAACTTAATTCACATAGAATGAGAATTGTTCTTGTTGAAGGAAAAAACCGCGAAATCCGCCGTGTATTTGAAAAGTATGAAGTGGGAATAAAAAGCCTTATGCGCATAAGAATTGGCTGCGTTGGAGTTGGAGAGCTTCAGTTTGGGCAGTTCAGGGATTTGACTCAAGACGAAGTTAAAGCCCTTCTTAGACTTTGTAAAAATTAAAAAAGAGGTTGTTATGGTTGTTGCTATAGATGGTCCTGCAGGAACAGGAAAAAGCACAGTTGCTGGAAAAGTCGCAAAAGACTTGAATCTTACATATTTAAACAGCGGAAGTTTTTACCGCGCGCTCACACTTGCTTTGCTTGATTCCGGGATAAATCTTGATGATGAAAAATCCGTAGTTGACTTTGCAAAGAAGCAGAGGCTTGACTATGTGAATGCAAGGCTGATTCTGAACGGAAAAGATGTTGACGATTTGCTTCATCAGGACAAGGTTGATGCTAATGTTTCAAAAGTTTCTTCTTTTGTTGAGCTTCGGCATTTTGTCAATTCAAGAATGAGGCAGATTGTAAAAAGCCTTAGCATAATTTGCGAGGGCAGGGACATGACAACTGTTGTGTTTCCCGACGCGGAATTCAAGTTTTATCTTGATGCCAGCATTGATGTTCAGGTGCGCAAGTGCTCCCTCTGGTGTGACGAGCACGGCCTCCCGGTCCTTGACGTTTTCGCCGACCTTGCCGTCTCCGGCATGAAGGATTCCCGCCCCGAGTATGACCGCATGATGGCGCAGCTCTCCCGCGGCGGGGCCGAAACTGTTGTTATCTATGACCAGTCCCGCATGTTCCGCAAGCTGACCGCGTGGTTCGACTCGCTGAGAATGACGGCGGCGGTATTCTCGGAAAAGGCGGCAGCCTGCGGGGTGAGAATGTACCTGATCCAGCCGACGTTGGGATTGAGCAGGTCGACAATGACAACGATTAAAACAACGATGAAGAAAGCAATGAGCAGGCTCTTCGTGCGCTCGGCACGCTCAGCACGGCGGCGCTCACGGCAAGCCTCGGCGCGCAGCTGCGCCTCCAGCGGCTCATTAGCCACGGTGATGATCCTGTCGCCCTGATGCTCAAGGCCGATGACGGCATCGACACTGCCGCCGCAGAAGACGATGATGTCACAGAGCAGCTCGAACGACGGGCTCTTGGCATTGGGATTAAGATTGCGCTGGATGGTCCTCGCATCCACGCCGCAATGAGCGGCGATCTCCGTATATGTATGTCCGCTGGCCTCGACCAGCGCGCATATTCGGTCGATCACGTCTTCTCGGTTAACAAACAAAAGCACATCCTCCTTCAAAAAAATTATATGACAAACCTGTCGGCAAACTTGGACAGGGAAAAGACAACAGTGGGCGTTGACGGCGGGCGAAAGCCGGAATAGTATGGGGACAGGAAAAGAAAGCTGCCGTTAACAGTTCATTAACAATATACGCCGTTAAGAAAAAAATGTCAAGGAAAGGGATGTGTAGCGCGATGTACAGACTTACATGTATCGGAATGTATGGATGCTGCGGGTGCTGCCGGAGACGGTGCTGCCCGGCATACAGGAGAGGCCGGAGGACATGGACGCAATGAGAGGACTGATAGAGGAAAGGCTCAACAGGGCAACGGAGGAACAGCTGAGGTACATACTGCTGATGCTTGACAACATGATGGAGTGAGAAAGAAAAACCGCCCGGCGCATTAAGCGTCGGGCGGTTTTTCTATTTCGGCTATCTCTTCGGCGAGGGGACGCATGATGTCAAGGAGCATGTTCCATTCCTTGACTAGATGCCGCGCGGAGATTGAAGGCCCCATATAGGCGGCGATAGCGTCCTTGCGGGAGAGCTCCTTGAACATCGGCCCGCCCTCGTCGCCATGCCGCAGCCACAGCTCATTGACGCCGAACTCACGGCAGATGTCCGAGATCGTGCGGTCGCTGGCTCCGGTCTCGCCCTTGCAAAGTTTAGTAATGAATGCAGAAGAGACATTCAATCTCCGCGCGGCATCTATCTTTTTTATTCCCACAGCCTTGAATACTTGCTCGATGCGGGTGCCTAAAGTATCCATACTTATCACCTCCTTCGAGAATCAATATAACAGTGAGAGAAAAGAAAGTCAAGAAAAAATTGAGCCACTTAAAAAATAATGCTTGACAAATTAACTAATTCAAATTATACTCTAAGTGACTTAAATAAAAAGCAGATTCACTCAATCGCCGTTTTCGCGCCGTGAGGCGATAGAGGCAATGACGATGGGGGCTACGCGAATCAGAACCCACACAGCAAATACAACAAAGAAAACAATAGACCACTTATCAATCGGCTGTCCAAGAGTGACGACGAGACCCCATATGTATGCAGCGAAAACAAGAACAGAGCCAAGCGACGGCCAGAAGAAACAGAGGAAGATGAGCACTGTGCTCACCCATCGTGGCAGCCCAATAGTTGAGACTGGGACGACAACAAATACAGCGAGGATAGCTATGTAGAGAACATAGCCGAACCATCCAAGGACAGATGAGAGTTTTTCTTTCATAGCTGATTATCCTTTCTTAACTTTTATAAACGAGAGAACGACGAGCGCGATACCGGACAGAACATACCACAAGTTAGGGAATGCTGCGCGGTCGGCAAACATAACGATACCGCAGCAGACGATAATGAGGACACCGACTGTTTGCTGAGCGAGAGCGGGATTGCCGCGCCGGCAGCATACGAGACGCGGAAGCCAGTACAGAAGCGCAAGGTCAGCACAGGCAATCAACAGATACGGCAGACCAAGCAATGCGAGCACGGACCAAAGAAGCAGACCGAGGATGAGCGAGAGGAAGACAGCAAGAGTAGTCATAGAGCAAGTATCCTTTCTATATTTTGTTGATCAGCGCTTGACGAAGGGCGGAGGCCGCGGGCGGAGAAAGAGCACGCCGGGCTGCTCTCCCGGTGCGCTCCCTCTGCTTTATGTTCCCGCCGCTGTGCAGACACCGGTTCAGCTATTCCGCAATGTGCGGCAGACAGGGGGCGGCCCCCACGGTGTCAATCGGAACAGACGATTGCTTAACAGCGGCACCGCCGACTTTCGTAAGCGACACGCTGGCGTCCGTAACCTTGGCCAGTATGTAGGCGGCTGTCAGATCAGACAGGGGAACACATGAAAGGAATCATTTTGCCGAAGAGGAATTCCCCCATAAGGCAACACCCCTTTCCGTCCGGACAAGAAAAAAATACCACAGGCCGCCGCCTTTCGTCAAGCGCCGATCAACAACATCATACCACAGCATTTACCAATAAACAAGGAGGAAAGAAAAATGGAAAAAAGCACAGAGGTCCAGCTGGTAGGGCGGGCAAGATACATTAACGGGGACGTGCAGGAATTCACGGACGCAGAAGAATTCCTGCGGTGCCTGCGGGAAGAGCTGCCGTACAGCAGCACAACGGGCTTCAAGGCCGAGGTGCTGACGGATGACCCGGCAGTGCGCAAGGCGGCAGACGACATTCTCTTTGACCTCTATGGCGAGGAGAACACATTGAACTTAGACTTTGCCATAATAAATTCCTCCAAAAAAATTATTTTTTGTTGTATTTCCCAAGATGTATGTGCTAAAGAGGAAATCAACATTTGATATAGTAATTATAACATATTTATGTAAAATATGCAAGGAAGTCTCATTATGAGGCTTCCTGTTTTGTGTTTATCTATTCACCATACAATTATTATTATCACTCATATAGAACTTCTTTTCAGCAAGTTTTTCTTGAACACCACGTAATGCTTCACCAAATCTTTGGAAGTGAACAATTTCTCTTTCTCTTAAGAAACGAAGAGGGTCTAATACGTCTGGTTCATCTCCAACTAAATCTATTAGTTTTTCATATGTGGCACGAGCCTTTTGCTCAGCTGCAAGGTCTTCCTGTAAATTTGCAATAGGATCACCTTTACAAGCAATATATGCAGCAGTAAATGGTGTTCCAGCAGCAGACTGTGGATATACATCAACCCCATGGTCTGTATAATAAGGTCCTAAACCAGCTTTCTGAATTTCCTCTATACTTGCACCATCAGTTAATTGATGGACAATAGTTCCAACCATTTCCAAATGAGCTAATTCTTCTGTTCCAATATCATTTAAAACTGCTTTAGATTTTTGATCTGGCATACCAAATCTTTGAGATAAATATCGAAGAGAAGCAGCAAGTTCTCCATCTGGACCTCCGGTATTGAGATATTATAACCTTTGCAAGTTTTGGATTTGGACATTTTATATTTATTGGGTATTGTAAAGTTTTATTATAAGTCCACATTAATAATTCCCCCTTTCCCAAGGCCATGGGCTTTCAAGCCATCTCCACTTATTACATGGATAATTTATAGTTAAAGGTCCATAAACTTTTTGATATTTATCTTTGGCATCTTTTAATTGCTTTGCATAAGTGTTATGCAAGCATAAAGCTTTTCTATCTTCTGGGTGAGTATTCAAATACAAAGCAAGATCTTCTACTGCAAAATCTAATTCTCTAACTTTCATAATCATTTCTTCACGTTTGCAGTCTCTAGGACATTCCTTTTGCATAGGCAATTCCATAGTAGGTAAAGTAGCTTCTTCAGTTTCTTCTTCACCACAATTACATTGATAATTACAATCTCTTGTATCATCTGAGTTTAACATTTATTACATCCCTCCCCAATAGTATTTCTTCTTCTTAAATATTCCATTTCAGCCATAGATTGACCTGGCATATATGGGCTAACAAGTTCAGGAAAAATAGTTCCCATTTTTAAACCAACACAAGGGATAAATGTTTTATCCATAGTTTGAATAGGAACATAACTTTGACCTAGAACAGGGTTATCAGGGAAAGCATTAAAATCATCAAAACCACAGTTACACTCATCATATAAACCTAAAGTGTTTTCAACGTCAGAACAGCTTTCTTCATAGCAATCTTCATATTCAGGAGATACAGCCATATTATTGTTACTCCAATTATTGCTACAACCACAATTACAGCATCTTCTATACATTCAAATTTCCTCCTTTTAATAATGTATAATACATAATATGCAAAATAAACATGAACAGTTACTAAAAATACTAAAAAACAACAAAATCTTGAATTATATTGAAATTATAAAAAACATTGTAAATCAAGAGAGTTTATATAGTATTGTTAAAGATTTTGTGTTATACTATTACTAGTAATTTATGAAAGGAGGCTTATATGTCACAAGTCAGAGAAAGATTTATTAAAATTATCGAAAATCTACCTTATGATTTACAAGAAGAAATATATAAGAGAAAAACATTTGATATATTAAAAGATGTAACCCAAAGATATTTTGATACCTATGGTGATGATGATTTAACTGCTGAAGATAAAGAAGTACTTCATAATGTTTTAGGCGATAATTTTATAGCAATTGAGAATAGGCATAATTAATAAAAAGAAAGGAAAGTGAAAAGATATGAATATTGAAAAGGAAGATGTTAAAACAGATTCAATATGTGAACTTCTAAAAAAATGTAAAGTTGATGATGGTACTTTTTCTGAATCACTATACAACCTTTATTTATGTATTGGAATAGCAAAAGGTATGGATAATATTAGAAATGGAAAAGGCACATCTTTAGAAGAATTCAAAAAGGAAAGGGAGGCATTATATGAGCGTTATCATAGACGATATGGCTAGAGAGTGTTTAGATGATATTTTTTATTATAATGCACAGTTTTCTTATGAAAATGCAGTAGAAATTGAAAGCAATATTTTAGATCATATAAGCTATTTAGAACATTCATCATATATTGGTCAATACCTTCCAGAGATTGAAGACAAACGTTTTCGAGAACTGTTGTATAAGAAAAATAAACATTCTGCCTACAGAATAATATATTATGTTTCTGAAAAAACAAACAACATACATATAGTTTACATATATAATTGTAAACAAGATTTTTATAGAATGTTGAAACAACATAATTTTTTTAATAACTATTTTAATTTTTAATCAAATTTATTTAAAATCTTATTTGGATACATTTCAAATTTATCCCATGTATTTTAAAATCATTTTAATTTATTATATAATAATATGGCTAAAGGAATATACTCATAAGCCAGAGAAAAATTCAGCTTTTCATCTCAAAGTATTGATTTTTCTTGCTAAATTGATTATAATAGAAAGGTAGGAAAAATTTTCAAGAAGAGAGGATGATAGTATGAATAGAGATATACTAATAGGTGGTGCATGGCCATATGCTAATTATTATATGCACATAGGGCACTTAGCTGCATTATTACCAGGTGATGTGCTTGCAAGATATTTTAGAGGAAATGGCGATAATGTCATGTACGTTTCTGGAACAGATTCACACGGTACACCAATAACACAAAGAGCAGTGCAAGAAAATACTACTCCTGAAGAAATTGCAAAAAGATATCATGAAGCATTTGTTAAAAGCTTTACATCAATGGGCTTTGAATATGATTTATATACAGCAACTTTTGCAGAAGAACATAAAAAAATAGTACAAGAGTATTTCTTAAAATTAATTGATAATGGTTATATATATGAAAAAACAATAAAACAAGATTACTGTGAACATTGTGGCAAATTTCTATCAGATAGAGAGATAGTTGGAACATGCCCAAAATGTGGAGGAAAAGCATCAGGAGAGCAATGTGATGATTGTTTAACAACCCTAAATGCAGATGAAGTTGAGGATAAGCATTGCAAAGCATGTGGAAATGAAACGGTTTTAAAAGATAACAAACATTTATATTTTAAACTATCAGCTTTCCAAAAACAAATAGAAGATTTAATACAAGCAAGTGAAAACACATGGAGAAAACAAGCAGTAGGAGAATCTAGAAAGTTCTTGCATAATGGTTTAATAGATAGAGCAGCAACAAGACAATTAGAATGGGGAATAGAAGTACCAGTAAAAGGCTATGAAGATAAAAGAATTTATGTGTGGATAGAAGCGGTTTTAGGATATTTAACAACAGCAAAAAGAGTAGCAGACTCAAGAGGAATAGACTTTGAAAAATTCATGAGTAGGGATAACCCAAATCTTTCAACATACTATATTCATGGAAAAGATAACATACCATTCCACACAATTATATATCCAGCATTAATACTTGGTATAGGCAATGGTTACCAATTACCTAAGTATATAGTTTCAAGTGGATATGTAAATATGAATGATACAAAAATGTCAAAGAGCAAAGGAAACCTAATTACAGTAGATGAATTAGTAGAAAAATTTGATGTTGATAGTATTAGATATTTTATGATAGCAAATGGCCCAGAAAAGAAAGACACAAATTTTACAGAAGAATTATATGTACAAGCACACAACAAATTCCTAGTTGGAATGCTTGGAAACTTTGTAAATAGAAACTTATCATTTATAAACAAAAAGTTTGATGGTATAATTAAAGAAGCTACAGTAGACCCAGAAATAGTTAAAATGACAGAAAACTTATATAAAAAGGTTGGCAACTTAATAGAACAAGCAGAATTAAAAGCAGCAATAGATGAAGTATTTGATTATATTGGATATGCAAATAAATACTATGACGAAAATGAACCTTGGAAAAAAGCAAAAGAGAATATCGAAGAATTTAACAATATAACATATACATGCACATATATTATAGCAAACATTTCAAACTTAATTGCTCCATTTATGCCAAACACATCAAAGAAAATTAAGAAAATGCTAAGCTTACCAGAATTCAAATGGGAACCAATAAACATAAAGGGTGATATTAAAGTAAACGAACTAGAATTATTATTTAACAGAATTGATTTAGAATAAAAATTAGGAACGACTAGAATTTCAAAGGTCGTTCCATTTTAAAAGGAAGTAAAAATGGAAGAAAGAAAATATTTAAAAAAACAATTAATTAAAAATATGATATATACCTTTACAGTGTTTACAATGCTAGTGCTAATATTCGATTGCTTAATATATAAAAGGGCAGAAAGACAGTTATATAAAGAAATTGATACAGAACTTCAAAGTTTTGTAAGCAGGGAGCCAAATAGTAAAGTTGTTATAGTAAATCCGAGCACAATGCTAGTTATAAGAGATGTAAGCTTAAAAAGTTTAAAAAGTAAACTGTTCTATATTAGTACAATAATAATTATAACTTCTGCCGTAGCAAGCTATGTGTTATCTAAAAGAACATTAAAACCAATATTTATGGCATGGGAGAAACAAACTGAATTTGTGCAAAATGCTGCACATGAACTTAGAACACCACTTACAATAATTCAAGCAAAACAGCAGTTATTATTGAAAGAACCAGAAAGCAAAATAATAGATAAATCAGAAGACATTAGACTTACAATAAACGAAACAAGAAGGCTTACTAAACTTGTAAAAGAATTAATGATTTTAGCAACAGCAGACTCAAATAAATTACAAATGAAAAAAGAACAAAAAAATATTGATGAGGTTGTAAAAGAAGTTTCAACACCATATGCTGAATATGCTAAAATGCAAAATAAGGAACTTACACTAAACTTAAATTGCAACAAAGAAGTAAATATAGATGTAAATAAAATAGAACAGCTAATAGTAATATTATTAGATAATGCAATTAAATACACAAAGGAAAATGAAAAGATTCAGGTAAATACCAATTACAAAGACGGAAAATGCATTATAGAAGTGGCAGATGAAGGAATTGGTATAAGTGATGAACAGAAAAAGCATATCTTTGAAAGGTTTTACAGAGCAGATAAAGCACGTTCAAGAGAAACAGGTGGAACAGGGCTTGGTTTGGCAATAGCTCAAACCATTGTAAAAGCACATGGTGGTTCAATAAGAGTACATAATAATACACCAAAAGGAACTAAATTTATAGTTAAAATATAAGAAGCTTCGGAAGCAAAATGCTTCCGAATTTGCTTTTGAGATTACTTTTATGATAAAATATAAATATGAGGTGGTACAAATGAGAACAAATAAAGAAGAAATTCAAATAGAAGAAACAATAAGATTAATAAAAGCAGATTTACGAAGAATTGAAGATAATCAATATGGAACCATTAATACTGATGTAACAGAAGAATATAAAAATCTAGTAATAGTAAACGAAGCAGAACTAGAAGAAAACTAAGGTGATAATTAATGATAGAAAGATTAGAAAGTATTGAAGCAAAATATAACGAAATAACAAAAGAATTAACAACTCCAGAAGTTTTAAACAATGTCAAAACACTAACAGAACTATCAAAAAAACAAAGTAGTTTAGAAGAAACAGTAACACTTTATAAAAGATATAAAGAAATCGAAAAAAATATAAAAGAAGATACAGAACTATTAAAAGATCCAGAACTAAAAGAAATGGCAAAAGAAGAGTTACAAGCTTTAGAAATAGAAAAAGAAGAACTAACTAGTAAATTAGAAGTTCTATTACTTCCAAAAGACGAAAACGATGACAAAAATATAATAATGGAATTAAGAATAAATGGTAAAGCAGTCCCAAGTAATTATGAAATATCAAATGATGCTTTAGTTCAAAACATAACTATTTCTAGTAGAATAGGTAGAAAGATTTATATAAAAGGTCTTGAGTTTGTATATTTATTAGCAGTACAAGAATTATATGGAGACTATACTAAAGTAAGTATTAAACACTCTCTTGATAAAGCTATTTATACAGAATTAAATCTAACTAAAGGTATAGATGGAAATGATGTAGCAGCAATTAAAAAACAAATGAAAAAAATAATAGATAAAGATTATGAAATAAATAAAATAAGTGCATCAAGAGAAGATATCATAGAATATGTTAATAAACTAGGAGAATCAATATAAAAGATGATTACATAAAAAACATAAATAAAAAAAACATTGAGAAAACAGGCGAAGATTATATACTAAAAGTGGATGAA
>OQVO01000415.1_pt1 | contig 13752 bp, 8 predicted proteins | sample 1691511 | NCBI WGS metagenome assembly OQVO01 (sample SAMN03418254, study PRJEB22391) | human gut metagenome | biome: human-gut; feature: organic feature; material: feces | host: Homo sapiens | place: Tanzania | collected 2013-01 | reverse complement strand
CCAGATGTTCGGTCACCTCCTTGCCATTCTTAAAGTAAAATTGGCGTACCAATCCCTTCTCAATGTACGAGATACCCATGCACTGTTCACCTTCAGGCAAGATCAGCTCGCCCTTGCCATACTTGATAGGCTCAAGGATATCTTCCACCACATCGAGCTCATCATGAGTCATCGTACTATATTTACGCGCCAATTCGCGCGCAATATCACGCTTAGGGGTAATTACTTTAAAGTCTGCCATAATACTTAACCTCCTTTTCCATTATACTTATATTAAATCATTAGTCGAGTTTGAGCACAGCAAGGAAGGCTTTCTGTGGAACTTCCACATTACCAATCTGCTTCATGCGTTTCTTACCCTTCTTCTGCTTCTCCAGCAACTTGCGCTTACGGCTCACGTCACCACCATAACATTTGGCAGTAACATCCTTGCGCACCTGCTTAACAGTCTCACGTGCCACAATCTTGGCACCGATAGCTGCCTGGATAGCAATATCGAACTGCTGACGAGGTATCAGGTCCTTCAACTTCTCGCACATTCTGCGGCCGAAGCTCACAGAGTTATCGCGGTGAGTCAAAGTACTCAATGCATCTACAGGTTCTCCATTCAACAGAATATCGAGCTTCACTAGGTCGGAATGACGGAATGAATCGATATGGTAGTCGAACGAAGCATATCCCTTAGAGATACTCTTCAGCTTATCATAGAAGTCGATGACGATTTCTCCCAACGGCAACATAAAGTGGAGCTCTACACGGTTTCCACTCACATATTCCTGGTTGATGAGTTCGCCTCGTTTATCCAGACAGAGTTTCATGATAGGTCCAATATAATTGGTAGCCGTAATGATGGTTGCCCGGATATATGGTTCCTCAATATGATCAATCAGAGTTGGGTCTGGCAATCCGGAAGGATTGTGAACCTCTTTCTCACCGCCCTGCTTGTCGTATACCATATAAGATACGTTAGGTACGGTAGTGATGACATCCATATTAAACTCACGGTCCAGTCTCTCCTGTACGATTTCCATGTGCAGCAAACCGAGGAATCCGCATCGGAAACCGAAGCCCAAAGCCACAGAACTCTCTGGCGAGAAAGTCAATGAAGCATCATTGAGCTGCAGTTTTTCGAGCGATGCACGCAGATTCTCGTAATCGCTAGGATCGATAGGATAAACACCAGCGAAGACCATAGGTTTCACTTCCTGGAAACCCGCAATCGCCTTGTCGCAAGGACGGGCGATATGGGTAATGGTATCACCCACCTTTACCTCGGTAGCATTCTTGATGCCCGAGATGATATAACCTACCTCACCGGTCCCCAATTCCTGGCGTGGAATCATATCCATCTTCAATACACCGATTTCATCAGCATCATATTCCATGCCGGTATTGAAGAACTTCACCTTATCGCCCTTACGGATCACACCATTCTCTATCTTGAAATAGGCGATGATGCCGCGGAAAGAGTTGAATACAGAGTCGAAAATCAAAGCCTGAAGCGGTGCCTTCTCGTCTCCTACCGGAGCAGGAACACGATTCACTACAGCTTCCAGTACTTCTTCTACACCCTCACCGGTCTTACCAGAAGCACGGAGGATATCCTCATGCTTGCAACCAATCAGGTCTACAATTTCGTCTTCTACCTCTTCAGGCATAGCCGAAGGCATATCAATCTTATTGATTACCGGAATAATCTCCAGGTCGTGCTCGATAGCCATATAGAGGTTTGAAATGGTCTGTGCCTGAACGCCCTGAGTGGCGTCAACGACCAAAAGCGCTCCCTCGCAAGCAGCGATGGAACGGGAAACTTCGTATGAGAAGTCAACGTGTCCCGGAGTATCAATAAGATTCAGGATATAGGTCTGTCCATCCTTTGCCTTATATTCCATTTGGATAGCATGGCTCTTGATTGTGATTCCACGCTCTCTCTCCAAATCCATATCATCAAGCATCTGTCCTTCAGTAATCTTGATGGTCTGGGTCTTCTCCAGAAGTCGGTCTGCCAAGGTACTTTTACCATGGTCTATATGTGCAATAATGCAGAAATTTCTTATTTTATTTATATTCTCCATATAATTTTTCTCTCTTTAGAGTGCAAAGATAGTATTTTTTTTCGTATCTTTGCACAAAATATTGAAAATAATAGGGATTTTTAGATAAAATATAGAAAAATCATGAAGAAAAAGTTGATTTACATCGGTATTTTTGCTTCTTTGCTCGTTTCTTGTACAGAAAGTCTGGAGGACAAAGCGGCTCGTGAAGCCAAGGAGTATACTGAAAAATACTGTCCTACACCATACGTTAACGACGCCAGAACGGACAGTGCTACGTTTGATAAATCCAGGAAGATGTATACGTACTACATCTCTTTGAGAAACAAGGCAGATAACAAGCAGGCGATTGATGCCAACAAGGATAAACTCCATAAGATTCAGAAGGAAGCCCTGGACAACAACCCTGGTCTGAAGAAATATAAGGAAGAGCACTTCACCTTCCGTTTCGTATATCATTCGGCCAAGAACCCGAAAGAGGTATTGCTGGATGATACCTTTAAGTATTAGAAAAGAGGGTGTGTCATAAGTCCAAATAATGGCAGCAAGGTCGGGCTGAAAGCCCAAAAGCTCCTAGCCCAGGGCATCGCCCTGGGTAATGTTGACAAAAAGCAAAGTCGCCCTGAAAGGGCAAAAGCTTTGATATTGAAAGCTTTTGCCCTTTCAGGGCGACTTTTTTGTATTTGTTTTAAAACCCAGGGCGATGCCCTGGGCTAGGAGCTTCTGCCCTTTCAGGGCGTATTGGATGTGACTTATGACACACCCTCACTATTTGGTTATCTTACAGGACGAATCACGAATTTGAATGCATAGTCCTGATAAGGAAGCATATATTTCTCAATAGGTAATGAGCCCCATGTATCGACACATCCCAATCCCATCTGTCTCTGACTAATGTGTACAGAGGTAAAGTCTCGTGGTACAAGGTCTCCAGAATGTTCTTGGTTCTTTACCGGTCCGCGGTAAAGATCTGAAGTCAGATAGTTCAGGCTTGAACACTCCATTGGCTCATTGGAGAAAAACTCCAGACCTTTATTGTCTTTTGTCAGAACCTTCCAATATCTTACCTGCGTCTTGTTGCCAGATTCCTGTGGACGGACGTATGGATAATACTGATCCTTTACCAACTGGGTAAAAATGCCCAATTTGTCGGAATTGTTACGGTCTGCATAATTCTCGTTAGGACCCTTTCCGTAGAATTCAACTCTATCAAACTCCTTAGGCATCTGCAATTCCATTCCATAGCGCAGAAGATTTGGCTTGTTCTCCGCATCAGGATTTACCTTCAGATCTTGTTCAACAGTCAGTTCTCCATTATTATTCAATGTATAGGTAAGAGTCAGTGTAGACTCTGTTTCTTTGAGATACAACTCGGCAACAACAGAACCATTCTCCTTACGGGTAAAATTCTTCAGTTCCATACTTGGCTTATTCCATGCAGCACTTAATGTAGTCATATGTGAACCAAAATCGTTGTCTGTGCATGCTCTCCAGAAGTCTGGAGTCAAATCAAATCCTCTTACAAGCATAGGTGTTTTGTCAACATCTAAATAAGAAACAAGTCCTGTTGCCTTACTGATGGTAACATCCACACCATTGGCAGAAAGAACGAGATACTTGGCATGATCTACAGCCTTGACTTTGGCTGTTTCAGAGGAATTCAATACAGGGAACTTATAGTTGCTAATCACAAACTGCTGGTGGGCGATTTCTTCATCCTTACTTAGAAGAAGCGAATCACTGTTCAATTTGTACGAAAGAGTCAGTGTCTTTTCCTTTCCTCTGTACTTCTTGTCTGCAACTATCTTTGCATATCCAGGAATTGCAATGGTCTTGCTTGTCTGAGGAAGAATATTGTATTTGCCAAGGTTGATTAAACCGTTTGCTATACTTTTTCCCTCTACCTCTATTGAATATACGAGATTTACGTTATTCAACGGAACAAAGAAGTTCTCGTTGAATACAGAGACAGTACCCTTGACCTTGTTCTCAAGTTTGCTCCAGATGTTCTGATGGAAGTATTTCACTTCGTAAGCATGAGGATTTGGTCTTCTGTCCGGACTAACCAAGCCATTGTTGTTGAAGTTCTCGTCAGACATAGGGAAACGACCATAATCACCGCCATAGGCATAGATCTGATTACCAGTTATCTTGCTCTTGTCGCGCAGACCCTGATCTACAAAATCCCAAATAAAACCACCCTGATACTGAGGATACTGACGGACCAAATCCCAATACTGCTTGAATCCACCCATAGAATTACCCATGGCATGGGCATACTCCTGCTGAAGAAGAGGTTTGTCACAATAGTCCTTTTCCAGATATGCTCTACAACTGTCGTAATCAGCATACATAGGACAGAAAATGTCAGTCTTGCCAGCCTTCAGACCAGCCAACTCGTATGACTCAACAGGACGGGTTTCATCATGCTTGCCTGTTGAACATGCCATTTCGTATTGTACCGGACGAGAACTATCATATGCCTTTACCCAATCGTAGGCATCCTCAAAGTTCTTACCATAACCTGCTTCGTTACCAAGACTCCACATAATGATACAAGGATGGTTTTTGAGAACCTTCACATTGTGCATGTTACGCTCAAGGTGTGTCTTGTTGAACAACTCATTTTTAGCCAGAGTCTCTTTACCAAATCCCATTCCGTGGCTTTCCAGATTTGCCTCAGCCATAACATAAATACCATATTCATCACACAAATCATACCAGCGTGGGTCATTTGGATAGTGGCTGGTGCGTATAGCATTGATGTTTAATTGCTTGGCAACCTTTATGTCACGAATCATGTTCTCAACACTGACAACATATCCTCCATCAGGATCTATCTCATGACGGTTCACACCCTTGATAAGAACAGGCTGTCCATTTACCAAGAGCTGTTTTCCCTTGATCTCGATCTTTCTAAAACCGACATTTTGGCGAATGACTTCCAATACTTTATCTCCATCCATCAGTGTCGCTCTGAGTGTGTACAAATTCGGTGTTTCTGCTGTCCATTTGGCTACATTCTGAATGGTTGACTCTACTGTTGAACTGCCACCCTGTAACTGTTGCTTTCTTTCAAAAACCGTATTGCCAGTTTTCTTGTCTATCAATTCTACCAGAACATTCTTTCCATCACATGATTCTGTAGAAAAATGAATGGCAAAGATACCGTCTTTATAATTATCGGACAAGGAAGAGGTTACGTTCAAGTCCTTAATATGTGACTTCGGCTGAGCATAGATATAGTTCTCTCTGGCAATACCGCGAAGTCTCCAATAGTCCTGATCCTCAAAATAAGAGCCATCGCACCATCTCATCAGCTGCATGGCTATCAGATTCTCTTTTCCTGGTTCTACATATTTAGTGATGTCAAATTCCGCAGCAACCTTATTGTCTTCAGCATAGCCAACAAACTTTCCATTTACATATAGGTTGATATTGCTGGAAAATTCGCCGATGTGCAGTATTATATTGTCACCATTCCAATTCTCAGGAATTACAATCTTACGTCGGTAAGATCCGACGTAGTTGCCAAGATCCTGCACATAAGGAGGATTTGATTCCCATTCATTTTCCCACTCATATCTTATGTTGGTATAGACTGGCACGCTATAGCCATTCAACTCCCAACATCCAGGAATTGGCATCTTACCCCAATTAGAATCATCAAGATTGAGAGAATAGAAATCTAAAGGACGCTCATTGGCATTCTGCACCCAATTGAATTTCCAATTTCCTTCAATAGACAAGAATCTCTTTGAAAGCGTCTTGTCATTTCTGTCAGACAGTTCCTTATTCTCAAAGCCGAAGAAATCAGAAACAGGCTCGTTACGATTGATGTTGTTCACCAAAGGGTCATTCCATGGTTCTGTCTTCTGGGCAGATACATTACCTGACAAAGCCATAAATAGTAGCATAAAATTGCATAATTTATTCATAATCAATAGGTATTTATAGTTTTACACTTGCTCCAAACTCAACAGTGAAAGGACGAAGATAGCGTCCGGACATTGCGTAGCCATTGAATCGCTTGGCTTCTTCCGAATTAATAAGCTCTGAGCCGGATATTGTACCGCTGGCACCTTTTTGGTTCAGGAAGTTGACTACACCAAGGTTGAATGATAATTTGTTGGTAGCATTCCATTTCACACCTGCGAAAGTTTCCCAATGGCCGTTAAACCAAAGGGCATTTGAAAGGTTAGCATACGTTTTTCCAAAATATCTGAAACTGCCCCATACAGTCATCTTATCCTTGTAAAAGGTATAACTTGGGTCAAGCTCAATCAGTATCTGTGGTATTTCCTTGACAATGTTACCAGTGGCGTTTAAGTCAGCGGTCTCACCATCATCAAACTTTACTGTCACAGAATAGTCCTTGTATGTTGGCTTCTGATAAGTAAAGAGGGCATGAAGATGCGCACCCTTGAATGGATCAAGTTCCACATTGGTTGTCCATCCCACTGTCTGGATGCTGTAATTCAAAGACGTTGTTTTTGAAATATTGGTACCAGGTTTGGTTATATCCTGCTGGTCTGTATTGTTCGTCTTCTGAATCCAGGTAATCATTGATGTGACATCAATCCACTTATTGCGATAGTATATACCACCACGGAGCAATGGAATGCGGAGACGCAGGTCCTGTGGTCCCATATTGGCATAATCTGTCATGCGAGGAGAGCGTTCCATTTGAGTGAAGTCAGCGGTGAGTCCCATACCTTTATAAAAGGACCATGTAGCCGAAACTGTAAATGCATAATTGAGCTTATTCTTTGTTCTGTGCTGTGGTGTAATGGTTACACCGTCTGCATTGGTTGCACCGACATACATGTCTGCAAATCGTGCATAAGGCAACTGGTCTACTGACATACGACACCACTCCAAACGTGCACCATAGAAGAAACGAAGGCTTTCAATAGGACGCCATTCGTCTGTGAAATATCCTGCTAACTTATTCTCATTACCCATAGCATAGTCTGTAGATATCTCATTGAACCCATAATAAGTTATTCTTGCAGCCGGGTCTGAAACCGTAGAATGTGATAGAAACTCTGGATACTCCTTTACACTGGCATCCCATTGTGTTGACGCAGACCAGTAGTTTAAGTCAAAGTTCCACTCGTTGAGACCTATTTTAAGATTATGCTGGCCATAGTTTCTCATCACCTCAGAGGTGAGAAGGAATGATTTTGCCTTTGCAGTATGAAACCAGATTCTTCGACCATCCATCATACCTGTATAAAGCTTTCCATTCTTGTCATAATACGTATTCGTATTACCCTCAACCTTTCCATCTTTGACATTCATGATAGAACTGCCGCCAAAGTCGGCATAGTTAGCATCAGCCCAGGTATATTTAGCCTTTGTATCCAAGTTCCATGCATTACCTAAATCCCATTTGAATAATACAGCAAATTCGTGAGATTTGTTCTTGTTCCAATCATTGATAGTAGTGTTTTTCACTTCACCTGTCTTCATATCACGGTACATGAAATTCTGAGAAGCTGGAACGTATGAAGATGTACCCAATTTAAAGCCATCCAATTCTGTCACATCACCATTAGTGTGATAGATAAATGGTGCAAAACAGGTTACGGTACCCATACGCTGACTGTTTGAGAACTTGTAGAGGAAAGACAACTGTCCTCTGTTTCCCCAATACTTTGTCAGGGCACCCTTATAAATCTGGGTACGGTCATTATAGTTGGTAAACTTCAAGTCAAAGGTTCCCGGATCAAAGTTCTGATACATATTCAAGGCATAAGTCCAGCCTTTAGCCAGAGGTCCTGAAACGTTCAAATCAAACTGATGCATACCATAATGGTTGCCTTTGTAATTCAAAATACCCTTGAACGTATCACTGCCTAAGTCGCTGAAACTGTTTACTGAATAAGCGATGTTTCCTGTAGCTATGGCTGATTCCTGCGGGTTCATCAATCCTACTTCAGCCAAGCTTCCGTCACTTCTCCAATGAGCAGATAGAGGATGGATGTAAGAAGAATAAACGACAGGTAATCCGTTCTCGTACACATTTACATCTTCACTTGGAAGACCTATCTGAATGTAACGAGGTGCATTGGCATCGGATGCATTGAGCATCACATTGCGTTCTGCTTTCTTTTCTACCAATGTAGTGTCTGACTTCTCTTGGGCACTACAAATGCTTGGGATGACCACGCAACAAGATAAGAGCAAAAGTTCTCTTCTCATAACTTTAAAACATTAAAAACGCTAAATACATAATGGATTTATTTCAACCATACATGCAATTACGCTTTATGTCCGTTGCACCTATACGGACCAAATAAACTACTGAACACATACATAAGGGAAACAGCGTTGGTGCAGTACGAGCTACTCAGTCAAACAGTCCTGAACTCCTAAAACATCCCATACAAACCAGTAGTGGAATACACTTTGTTACCTCTAAGACAATTATGAAATTTTACTATACGTTATATTCTACTAATGGAACTATTCTGGTGTAGTTGATAATAAGTTAATTATTTTTATATCTTATTGGGCGGTCTATAACTGCCTTGTATACTCCTGATCCTGATTTGATATTATTTAGATATTATTATAGAATCCAAGTGTGTGTATAACCAAGTGCGCTTGTAAACGCCATTTTCAATATGCTTGTCCTTCCCGTCTTTCTCACTCGGCTTTCGTCAATTAAGGTAAGGCGTGAAAACGATTGCAAAGGTAAGACTCAAATTTTAAAAATCAAAAAAAAAAAAACAATATTATCAAACTTTAACAATAATAACTAAAGCGTTTATCAGATTTCAATATATTCTTACTTGTTGGCACGGATCTTTAATCCGTAATCCTTTAGAAGTAACATCTGCTTTTACGTTATTTGTTGCTTCTTTGTTTTCTTCTTTGCTCTTTTTCTCAACCTGCGGCGCAAGTTCAAGCTGTATTTTTCGGTCCAATGCAGCCAGTTCCGCTTTCAGACTTTTTCAGCTCTTCTTCTCTCTTCCAAACCTTGGAAGCTATTTCCTGTAGTTGCGGTATCTCCTTCTCCAGAGTCCTGCTTTCGCATGATAATACTCTGAATGTTGATCCGCTCATAACTTTCTACTTTTTTAACTGTTTGCAAATTTTGCTTTAATTATTACTGATTTTCAATTTTTTGTTGTATCTTTGCAAAAGATAAGCTGCACTCATTATTCCCGAACACGGGTTTATATGCAGATTGTCCTATTACGGCGACAACGTCCATCTTATTAAAGAAGACGTTTGAGTCTACATAATAATTATAAGAATAAAGTTTCAGTACAAAAATAATAAAAAAGGCTCTAAGAAAATGGAAAAAAACATGAAACATTATAATGTAGAACAAAACATGAGATATTTGCAGTTGCTCTCTCAGTCGTTCCCAACAATAGCAGAGGCGAGTACTGAGATTATCAACCTGCAAGCCATCCTCAATTTGCCAAAGGGTACCGAGCATTTCCTTGCCGACATCCATGGTGAATATGAGGCCTTCCTGCATGTTCTGAAAAATGCATCAGGAAATATCAAGCGTAAGGTAAACGAACTCTTCGGCAATACCCTTCGCGAACAGGAGAAGCGAGAGCTCTGTACTCTTATTTATTATCCTGAACAGAAACTGGAACTCGTCAAGCAGAATGAACCAGATATCGATGACTGGTACCATATCTCCTTACACCAGCTGGTGGCAGTATGCCGTGATGTTTCCAGCAAATATACCCGAAGCAAGGTACGCAAGTCACTGCCATGCGATTTCTCTTACATCATCCAGGAACTTTTGCACGAGCATACAGAAGATCATGACAAGGCTGCCTATGTCAATGTCATTGTTGATACGATTATCAGCACAGGCAGAGCTGATGATTTCATTATCGCTATAGCCAACGTCATCCAGCGCCTGGCTATCGACCAGCTCCATATTCTGGGCGATATCTACGATAGAGGTCCAGGAGCCCACATCATCTTGGACAAGATGCGCCGCTACCACAGTTGGGACATCCAGTGGGGTAATCACGATGTACTATGGATGGGAGCAGCTGCCGGCAATGATGCCTGCATCTGTAATGTGATCCGTCTCTCCCTGCGATACGCCAACCTCTCGACATTGGAAGAAGGCTACGGCATCAACCTCGTACCACTCGCCACTTTTGCGATGGAAACCTACAAGGATGATGAATGCAAAGAATTTCTGCCTAAGCTGAGCGGAGGAGCAGCAGCAATGGATGAAAAGACCCAACGACTCACCTCTCAGATGCACAAGGCGATAGCTGTCATCCAGTTTAAATTAGAGAACCAGCTCTTTAAGAAACACCCAGAATGGAAGATGAAAGACCGCTGTCTTTTTGACCATATCGATTATAAGAAAGGTAAGGTAGAGATTGACGGAAAAGAGTATGACATGACTTCATGCCACTTTCCTACCATCGATCCGAACAATCCTGACAAGCTATCAGAAGAAGAGGAAATTCTGATTCAGAAACTGCACCATTCGTTTATGGTTTGCGAGAAGTTGCACAAGCATATCAAGGTTATGCTGCAGCATGGTTGCATGTACGCTATCTTCAACAACAACCTGCTTTTCCATGCTTCCTGTCCGCTCAACGAAGACGGTTCATTAAAAGAGGTAGAAATATATCCTGGCAAGAAATTCAGCGGCAGACCCCTAATGCATCATACAGGCATGCAGATACGCACGGCATTCCAATCAGATTCTGATCCGAATGAAAAGGAATATGCCATCGATTATTTCATCTACCTATGGTGCGGTCCTGACAGTCCGCTCTTCGACAAGAGTAAGATGGCCACCTTCGAGCGCTATTTCATTACCGATAAGGAGACTCATAAAGAAGAGAAGGGATACTACTTCCTGCTGCGTGATGATGAACAGGTTATCGACCATATTATGGATGAGTTTGGGGTAACCGGTCCTAACCGCCATATCATCAATGGGCACGTGCCCGTTCGCACAACCAAGGGCGAGAACCCTATCAAGGCAAACGGCAAGCTGATGGTTATCGATGGAGGTTTCTCTAAAGCCTATCACAACGAGACTGGCATTGCCGGCTACACCTTAGTATATCACTCCCGCGGATTCCAGCTGGTCCAGCACGAACCATTTACGAGTATGGAAGATGCTATCAAGCGAGGTACCGACATCAAGAGTATTACACAGATTGTAGAAATGTCGAACCGCCGAATGCTGGTAGCCGACACAGATATAGGTTGCGAACTCCGTAAGCAGATAGAAGACCTGAAGGAGCTTCTCTATGCTTACCGTCATGGTTTCATCAAGGAAACAGAAAGGAAGAAGTAAGAAATCGAGCATACTAAAAAAGCCCCCGGTGCAACATGCATCGAGGGCTTTTTTTTAGAATTTTCTGAACCGCAATCTCAGGGTCTTACTCTTCAGCTGCATCTTACCGCCAGTCATTACCTCCTTGGCAAAATGCTCATTCAGATGATTGACGCCACAAGAACGCAAAGAATCATTCATTTCGGTTAAAAGAACATCGCCTCCATAATCTTCATGCCAATTATTACGATAAACAGATGTAATCAGCAAGCTGTCGGAGGTTTGTTCAAAACGCAGATAAAATCCTCTACCTGCCTCGAAGCGATCATAATCACCAACCTGAATCAGCTTATACTGGCAGCCCCAGAATATGCGCTTATCGGCAAAGCTACAAGTACCCCCTGTAGCTAAAGTATCTACTTGCTCCAGATGCCAGAAACCATCCAAATCACCATTCTGGCTTGTTTCTATCTCACATGAACTCAGAGTGAACACCATAACAGCAAAGAAAAGTATTCCTATTATCTTTTTCATATTTCCTACTCTATCCTATTATTATTTATTTTTTCGTCAGCAATCCACGTTTACTGATGGTTATTTGCATACCGGCATTATGTCCCAGCATCTTTTCGCTTCCGAAATCCATCGCATAGCCTGCCTTCAACTGCCATTGATGTGGAAAATCGTAATGACCCTCTACCAGAAAACTTACATTATGATGCTTTTTTGTAAACGGGTTGCTATATGTACCCCAACCTTTCTGATAGGTACCTAATATACGATAGCCCAACCGCTGAGCAGGCTGACCATCGAAGCCCAGATGATAAGCTATGAAACGGTTGTTTCTGATATCAATACATCCGTCATTATTATAAATAGGCGAACGATAGAGTGGATTTCCTATCACCTGTCCCCAATGCTGCCATCCAGGATAGATGCTGTGGTTATAATAATCATCAGTACCCGCTACATGGTCTGCGATACCCGATGTACGGTCATGATTATACGGACCACTCTGATATTTGGTATAGAGATACTCAAGCACCACGTTTTTCAGCCAGCGCGAATACTTCAGATTCAGTTCTAAACCCAGCATGATATCCTTCAGCGAATACATGAAGAAACGGCGTTTTACCTTCTTATTCCAGTCTGCACCCTCACCATATCCATTATAGTCGAGGAGAAACATCTGACTGTGGTCTTCGAAAAAATGATCAGCATAGATGGCAGCTTTCCAACTGTCAGAGTCATAATTGATACGCATCAGCCAACTACCCAACTGGTTACCGGCAACATTGGCATAAGCCCCTTCGCCAGCATCAGAGCCCGTTGCCGACAGCGCATGCCAGAAGCCTTTCAGATTTTTCTCGGTAGGAATCTGAACCATACTGTCACCCATTGGGCGATATGCATTGCCGCCAAACTGAGCTGCCATCTCCAAGCCCATTTCTATGCTGAGCGGACAGAAAGCATTCTCGTTGCCGATACGCAGGAAGCCTGCTTTGCTGTGATAGAGTATGTGGTCGCAATATTTAGTCTGCCGTTTTGTAAAATCGTGCTGCCAGCCATCATCCGTTGTCATACCATAAGCCAGATGACCTTTCAGCTGCAGCCAGCCTCTACCAAACGGAAGCGTCCAATATTCAGGAAGCGCCAGACGAACCTGAGGTATCGGACGGGCATTGATACCCAGACACTGGCTACCACTGGAGAGCGACTGGTTTTTCAACTCCATCGGATATTCCTTGGCACCTGCAGTCAGCACACCATAAAGCCAGCGAGCCTCTACATAAGCCTGCTGCACCACAACATTACTGGTATAGTTTACCGGTACCGCCACATCTACTCCATATCCTACAGCCCAGCGGCGAGCAGAATCAGCAGAAAGCGGACGAACCAGACTACCTCTGAGATAGCCGTTATTCTTCTCTAAAGAACTTAATCCATGTTTATTTGCGTTAAGCCACAATGGGGTTTTACCATTCGAAAACGAACCTTGCATCTCAACACCATATTGTATGTCTTCCCCAAGATTTATCTTCTCCGCACCATTACTCTCTTGCCACATATACTGTGCCATAGATGGGACTGCCAAACTGCAAAGGGCAAAACATACACCTACCTTAATCTTATTCATAATTAAATTTATACTTTAAAGATAAAAACGGAATGATCTCTATTATATTGCATATTTTGAGAAAAAAAAGAGCAACGCTTGCATCCCGATTCCGAGAACAAGCATTGCTCTTTAATTAAATTATCTTTATCCGAAGTTATCATACATGATGCTCTCAGGATCTACACCGAGAGAATCCAGATAATCGGTTACGGTCTTAATCAGCATTGGAGGTCCACAGAGATAGTACTCGCAATCCTCTGGTGCCTCGTGATCCTTCAAGTAGGTATCAC
>OQVO01000414.1_pt1 | contig 13755 bp, 8 predicted proteins | sample 1691511 | NCBI WGS metagenome assembly OQVO01 (sample SAMN03418254, study PRJEB22391) | human gut metagenome | biome: human-gut; feature: organic feature; material: feces | host: Homo sapiens | place: Tanzania | collected 2013-01 | reverse complement strand
TTAAGTCACCAGTCACTCCTAATCCCCAATCCCTAATCCCTAGCCACTCATCCCTAATCTCTAGCTACTAGTCACCAGTCACCAGCTACCAGCTACCAATCCACTGATGACTATCCCTCCGCCTCTCCGGTCAGGAGCGGGAAGAAAAGGCTGTATCTTCGTCCGGTTTCTACGGTACCGACGGCTTTTGCCAATGCTTCTCCCGTCGTGATGAGATAGGTGGTCTTTTTCGCACGGGTGATGCCTGTGTAGAGAAGATTTCGCTTCAGCATCATGTATTGTGTCGGAAGAAGGACAAGGATGACGGTATCATACTCGCTGCCCTGACTCTTATGGACCGTCGTGGCATAGGCGAGCTGCAGGTCATTTCTTTCCTCTTTTTCATAGACGACTTCCCTGTCATAGAAACTGACAGCGATGCGCTTGTCTGTCACCGACCAGACAATGCCGACATCCCCATTATAGACGCCCTTGTCATAGTCATTCCGCTTCTGCATGACCTTGTCGCCGACAAAGAAATGATTTCCCGGCGGGATCTGCTTCTGATGCACCAGCTCCTGAATGGCGTGATTCAGATTATCCACCCCGCACCGGTCACGATACATCGGAGAGAGTACCTGCAGTGCCATCTTCTCCTTGCTCTCCCCATAGTGGAGCGAGCGGCAGAGGTTCATGACAGTATCGAAGGCTTCTTCTTCCGACCAGACAGGAAGGATCTTGAATTCCCCACCTTCATCCGGGATGCACATATTCCCTTCGCGGATGAGCGCCGCATTCTCGATGATGCCGCTCCCTTCTTTCTGACGAAAAATGTGCTTGAGCTTGGTGACAGGCACCTTTCCCCAAGCGATGATGGATTTCAAAGGCGTACCCGGTCCCACAGGCGGGAGCTGATCGACATCACCAACCAAGATGAGGCGTGCCTCTTCTTTCAGCGCAGACAGTAAATGATAGAACAGGGAAATATCCATCATGGACGCTTCATCGACGATGATGAGGTCTTCTTCCAAAGGATCGCTTTCATCCCGCGAAAAGACCGTCCCGCCGTCCTCGCGCTTTTCCGCCTCGAGCGCTTTATGAATGGTATCCGCATCCATGTGGCTCGCGATGGCCAGACGCTTCGCTGCGCGGCCTGTAGGTGCCATGAGATGGACTTTCAGATCGTGCTGCTCCGCCGCCGTGATGATGGCCCGCACAAGTGTCGTTTTCCCTGTACCCGGCCCGCCTGTGATGACGAGGACGCGGCTCTTCATCGCCTCTTCGACGGCTTCTTTCTGCTCATCGGCCAGCGTGATCTGGTTTTCTCTCTCAAATTTTTCGATGGCCAGGGCGGCCGTTCCGAGCGCCTTCTGGTGACAGAGCATGTATTTCAGGATATCGGCCGACTGTGTTTCCGCTTCATAGAGAAATCTCAGGTATACATACACCGTCTTTTCATAGGTGAGAGACGGCAGCACTTTTTCCCGGACCGCAGACTCGATGCCATCCTTGATGATGTCAAAGGAAAGGTGCAGAAGCGGCACGGTATTTTTCGCCAGCGAATCAATCGGCACACAGCTGTGCCCCTGAGCAAGCGCCAGTCCCAGCATATGCTTCACGCCTGCCGTGATGCGCTCGCTGTCATTCGGCGCTATGCCCTGATCCATGGCGATGCGATCGATCTCCAGAAAAGTCATTCCGTTTATGTCTCCCAGCATGCGGTAGGGTTCGTGCTGAAAGACGGACTTGATATTCTCTCCATAATGCTTCTGCATATCTGCCGCATATTTTTCAGGAATGGCCAGCGACTGGAGGTACATGATGATTTCCTTCAGCCCGGAAATCATCTCGTAGGATTTTTTAATTTTCTCGAACCCCTTCGGCCCGATGCCCGGCACTTCGCGGAGGGCATCGATGTTGTTTTCGAAGATATCCATCGTCTTTTTGCCGAAATGGTCCACGATGCGGCGCGCCATGGTCTCACGGATGCCATCGATCATCCCTGATGCCAGGAAATGAATGATATCTTCCGTTTCCTCCGGCTTCACCATCTCCATACTTTGCGCGGAAAACTGCACTCCAAAACGGGGATGCTTCTGCCAGCACCCCCGCATGAGTATCTGCTCGCCGACGTATGGGCCTCTCCCATGGTATGTGGCGCAGACCAGCTTGCGGCTTTCCTTATCTTCGATTTGAAAAACGCAGAATCTGCCATCATCACTTGCGTAAATGCATCGTCTGACGGTACCTCTGCGTTCTTCGATCATTTTGTTTCCCCTTGTATCAGTTTCGACTGCAGTTTTTTGCTGATATCCATCAAGAGCTGGTACCAGCGAATGAAATCAGGGCGGCAGCTCACATCTTCGATGAGAGAAGACAATGCCTCGATATTCTTCGCTTCCCTTTCTGCATCATAGATCGGCTTATGCGCCTTCAGCTTATAAAGGGCAATGCCTCTCGACAGCTCCAGCCGCTTCTCAAAAAGCCCTGCCAGCTCGCTGTCGATCTTGCGCACCGAATCACGCAGCTCTTCCAGTTCTTTTTCGTCCATCTGCGCCTCTTACTGGTTCTTTTCATGAAGCTCTGCCAGGATCTCCATGACCTTGGCTTTGCATTCTTCATACGGCACTTCGATAGTCTCGCCGCTTCTGCGGAGACGGATCTCCACATTGCCGGACTGCTGCCATTTCTTGCCGATGGTCACACGGACCGGATAGCCGATGAGGTCAGCATCTTTGAACTTGATGCCCGCTCTTTCATTGCGGTCATCCAGCACCACTTCATCCGCCTTTTCTTCCATCGCATCATAGAGCTTCTTGGCCGCATCCATGACTTCTTCCGATTTATTATTCGCCGGGACGATGACCACTTCATAAGGCGCGATCGCGACCGGCCAGATGATGCCGTCATCATCGTGATTCTGCTCGATGGACGCAGCCACCGTACGGGTGACACCGATGCCGTAGCAGCCCATCGCCATCGGATGCGACTTGCCATTGTTATCGAGGTAGGTCGCGCCCAGTGCTTCGCTGTACTTGGTCCCGAGCTTGAAGACCTGTCCGACTTCGATGCCCTTCGTGATGACGATCTTGCCGCCGCAGTGCGGGCAGACATCGCCTTCCTGGATCTGGCGGATGGTATCCACCTTCACATCACCGAAATCGCGCGCCGGATTCACATGGATAAAGTGCTTGTCCTTTTCATTGGCCCCGCAGCAGGCATCCTGCATTTCCATGACCGTCTTATCGCAGATGATGTCGAAATTCTTCACTTTTTTAAGGCCGATCGGGCTGATATAGCCAGCCGTCAGACCACAGCGTTCCAGATCTTCTTCCGACGCCATATCCACATTGATCGCGCCATAAATATTCTGGAGCTTCACTTCATTGACTTCATGATCGCCGCGCACCATCGCAAGGACAACGGTATCATCGAGCTTGTAGACGACCGCCTTGACGGACTGCTTCACATCTGCATGCAGGAAATTGCAAACCATCTCGATCGTGTGCTGCCCCGGGGTTTCTACGATTTCCTTTTCCTTGTCATTTCGGATATCGCAGGGAATCGTCTTCGGATCGACCGCTTCGATATTCGCTGCGAAATCACAGTCTTCGCAATATACGATATCGGCTTCGCCGGAATCTGCCAGCACTTCGAATTCATGAGACGCATTGCCGCCGATCGCGCCGGAGTCTGCGATGACCGGACGGAATTTCAGACCGCAGCGGGTGAAAATGCGCCAGTATGCATCATACATCAGTTTGTACTGCTTATCGAGGCCTTCCTGATCCATATCGAAGGTGTAGCCATCCTTCATGATGAATTCGCGGCTTCTCATCAGGCCGAAACGCGGACGCTTCTCATCGCGGTACTTGTTCTGGATCTGATAGACAGAGACCGGCAGCTGCTTGTAGGACGAGGTATCCATGGAAACGAGCGTCGTCACCAGTTCTTCATGCGTCGGAGCCAGACAGTAGTCTCTGCCGTGACGATCCTTCAGCTTGAACATTTCTTCCCCATATACGGCCCAGCGTCCCGTCTTCTGCCAGATTTCCGCCGGCTGCACGATCGGCATCAGAATCTCCTGTGCGCCTGTCTTATTGATCTCCTCACGGATAATCTTCTTCACTTTCTCGATGGCGCGGAAAGCCAGCGGCAGGTACGCATAGGTACCATTGGCGATCTTTCGCATCATGCCGGCTTTCAGCATGTACTTATGGCTCATGACGACAGCGTCGGCAGGCAGTTCTCTCAGGGTCGGGCTATATAATTTGGATGCTAACAATGAAATCTCCTCCTAAAGATGAAATGAAAATCTATATTTTCATTTCGGCAAATAGATTTCTTCTATTATATAGCTTTTAGAGAAATATTGCTATGGAAAATGTAGCCAGGGATTGGGAGTGACTGGTGACTGGTGACTGGAATACGACTTTCGGGCATCGCCCCATATATATTTGCGGCGCTTCTGATTGTTACGCGCCGCACCACCACGCCTCACGCCTCACTCCTCACTAGAGAGCGCGAAGCTTTCGGGACGGCACGCCCCACTGGCTTACCCTAAAACCGCAACAAAAAAACAGCCTTCCTTTCGGAAAGCCGTTTCTATCAGCAGATGGGAAATTATTTCCAAGCCTGCTTCATGATGTTTTTGTATTCATTGTTCAGATGATCGACGATGACATCGAGGATGACACGGACGATTTCTGCATCAAAGCTGTCGTTGGTGCTCGGGAGGCACGCATCGAGGAAAATGCTGCCGTCTTCCGCTGCGACATACTTGAAAACCTTGTAGCTGCGGTTCAGCTGGTTCAGGTATTCGAGCAGGGAGAGCTTATTTTCATCTTTCAGAAGCTGGCTGCCGATCTGGACGCGGATGATGGTGTAGATGCTATTGTCTGTGATGATGCCGAGCGGAATGGTCTGTCCTTCGACCTTCAGGTTCGACTGGAATACAACGGTATCTGCGTCATCTTTCATTTCATTTTTGACGAAAAAGTCCATTTTGTTCGCCTTGGTGTAGGCTTCGAATTTCTGGGCTTTCAGGTTTACTCTTTTTTCTTCTGCCATGATGCATGACCTCCAAATAGAAATGAGAATTGTCTTAAAGCTGTTTCTATTGTACCTTGTCTTGCAAAAGATTGCTAGTAGGAGAATGGGAAAAGTGATTCGTATCGATGAAATGAGGCGTCAGTTTGAAAGCAACGGGTGGCGATCAAGGATTGGTCGTGACTAGTGACTAGTGACTGAAATGCCACTTTCGGGCATCGACCTATTCATACTTCGCGGCGCTTTATTATTTTATGCGCCGCACCACCATTTCTAATTTCTCATTTCTAATTTCTCATTCGAGCAAAGTTTTCACCCGCAATCAAAGGACAGCACGCCCTACGGACTAACCTTTCACCGATTCAGGAAAGACTTCCCCAGCCCTTGATAGCCGACGAATTCACGAAGCAGCGAATGATCCGGCACGAGCGATGCATCCAGCTCGCGGAAGGGCGCGAGGAATTCCAGAAGGCGCCGGGCTTCCCCATAGGCAGGACTGTCTTTAGCGATTTCCTCTAAAAACGGCTTTACGATCTGTTTCAGGACAGGGATTTCATACAGAAGGGCCGAATTGAACACGACATCGGCGCGTCCCTGAAAGTGGAAAATATTCCGTTCCTCTCCCTCGCGGACGCTTGGCCATGTGGAGATCGTCTTTTCCGGAGGATTTCCGCGGAACTGCATATCTCTCACCATACGACGAAGAAGGCGCGTATCTGAGGTCGATATGCGGTTATGGTGATTGATGGTGATCTGCGTCAGTGCGGAAAGGTAGATATGCATGCACTGGTAGCCGGGGACAAAATAGGTGAGGCGCGGATTCAGCGCGTGGAGCCCTTCTACAAGGATCGGCTGCCCCTTCCCGAGCGTGACGGGCGGCGCATTCCACTCTTTTTTCCCGGTGATGAAATTGAACGTCGGAAGCCGCACCGGCTTCCCTTCCAGAAGTGCTGTGATATCTCCTTCGAAACGGTCCAGATCGAGCGCATGGATATCTTCCCAGTCTTCTCCCTGCATTTCATCACGATCCCGGAAATAGTCATCCAGCGAAATCATGACGGGGCGTACCCCATTCACCTGCAGGTGGACGATGAGCCGCTTCATGAAAGTGGTCTTCGCGGAGGATGAGGGGCCCGCCGTACAGACGAGGCGGATTCTGGGCTTTGCCTCACAGATCGCATCTGCCAGCTCCGCCAGCTTCTTCTCGTGCAGGGCTTCCGCGATGGAAATGTAGTCGAGAATTTTCCCATTCTCGATAGACGCATTGAGCTGCGCCAGATTTTGGCAGCCGATCAGCTCGGACCAGTTCTGGCTTTCGAGGAAAACCTTCGCAAAAAGCGGATCTTCTGCTTCATCCTGAGCCAGATGAAAATCCTCATCCGGAAGGCGCAGCAGGAATCCCGGCGCATAAGACTTCAGCGCAAACAGCCGCACGAAGCTCATATCCGGCAGAAGCGGGCCGAAAAAATAGTCCGTCACGCGCCCGCACTGGTCGACATTGATCGTATCTCCGGCGAGTTCACCCGCCAGCTCTGCATCCTCCTCCCGCCCTTTCATGCGAAGAAAGGCGATGGCACGTTTCTTTCCGACGACGATCTTCGTGATATCGCGTCCCTCTTCGGAAATCTCACGCATCCGTGCCTCCAAGCGGTCCAGCTCCTTCTTGAGCGGTACATGACCGTCTTCGAATTCACAGTACAGCGATTTCCCCAGCGAATGCTTCACGAGGACATCTGCCCCTTCTCCATAGATCTCTTCCACCGCACATACGAGAAGCATGATCGCACTTCTCACATACGCCTGATGCGCTTTTGGCGCCGAAAGAGGGATCCAGCGCACATCCCCGCCAGCAGGAAACGGGGTCTGGAAATCAAGAAGCTCGCCATCCATCTCAGCCAGCACCGCGGCCTCCTTTCCCCTTGTGCCGCGGACCATATTCCATAAATTTTGCGGTGTCGCACCGTCAAAAAAGTCAAAATTTCTGCCTTCACAGGTGATATGAATCATGGAAATCAGCTCCTTTACCGGATCCTCTGGAAAAGTACGGATCCCATCGTGAATCGCATCATCGTTTTCCCGGATAACCATCAATACATTCATTATAGCCGTTTTTCAGACTTGCGTCACCACGATATGCGACAAAGACAGGTGTTTCAGCTCCTCAAAACCGACATTCCGAGCCGCTTCCTCTGCGGATACAGGCATCGGCTTTGGAAGTGCGCCTGCATAATAAAGAAGAAGGCCGATGATATCCGCCGGTGTCTTGCCCTCTGCCTTCATTTCACGGAGAGTAAGTCCTTTCTGGCGTTTCGAAAGACGGACTCCCTCAGCGTCCACGAGAAGAGGCAGGTGTCCGTAGGTCGGAGCGCGTGCAACTCCCAGTTTTTTCAGCAGATAGAGCTGGTAAAAGGTCGAGGAAAGAAGGTCATTTCCTCGGAAAATATGCGTCATCCCCATCGCTGCATCATCGACGGATACAGCGAGCTGGTAAGCGACCATACCGTCTGCGCGCCGAAGGACAAAGTCATCGGTGCCGGGACGGAGCACGCACGACTCCTCCCCGCAGAAAAGATCTCGAAAAGACACGCAGCTTTCCTCCATGCGAAGGCGCCAGGAAGGCGCTTTCTCCTTTTCTCTTTCAGAGATTTCTTCCGCGGTCAGATGGCGGCAGTGCCCATCATAGACCGGCAGCCCCTCCCCTTCATGCGGCGCAGAGGCGATGCTGTGGAGACGGGCGCGGCTGCAGAAGCAGGGATAGATCTCCCCTGCTTCTTTCCACTGGTCCATGATGGCCTGATAGAGAGGAAATCGGAGACTTTGGACAGGCGTCCCATAGGAATAATTCCCGCCGGGTCCTTCGTCATAGGAAAGATCCATCCATGCAAGGTCTTCCTGAATTCCCTCTATGTATGCGGCGTGGCTTCGCTGCCGGTCGATGTCCTCGATCCGCAGCACGATCGCCCCTCCCTGCTGGCGTGTCCAAAGCCAGTTCAAAAAAGCGATCCAGATATTTCCAAGATGCATGTATCCTGTGGGACTCGGCGCAAAACGGGTGCGAATGGCTCTCTGCATAGCGGCTCCTTTCAGGTATACGAAAGGAGGCTCAAACAGTTGAGCCTCCTTGGTGGTAAAAGTGACGAATGACTTGTGACTAGGGATTAGGGATTAGGTTCAACATAGCTGAAGAGCAAATGCCATCCTCTCATCGATCCCCTGTCGCCACATAAAGTCTGCGGCACAGCCCCCTTCATTTCATTACTCTGGCATCGAGAGGACTTCATGGAAGAGAGCCTGTTCCCGCTGGATTTTTTCCTCGCTGCCCATGCAGCAGATGTAGGGATCATCGATGATGCTCTTGACGAGCGGCGCGAGGGCACGGATGTCTTTCACTTCGCAGGAGATGATTTCGCTGCGGATCCGCATGCGGTCTTCCCTGGTGTTGCCATTCAGGTAGTGGAGCATGGCGCGCTCGCCCTTCATGGACGGAGTGAGCTGGATCTCATCGGCTGCCATGGTCCCGATGACGTACTTGGTCATTTCACGTTCGGACAGCTCAAGCGTTTCCAGATATTCCGGAAGGCCTTTGTATGCCTCGAGCGTTTCCTTCAGATTCGGATCACGGTACGAGCAGAGCAGCGATGTACCATCGCGCAGGAACTGTGTGAAAGCGCCATACGCACCGCCGAGGACACGGACTTTCTTCCAGAGGTACTCATAGCGAAGGATGGTTTCCATGACACGAAGTGCGCCGGTATAGGTAAAGCCATGGTCGCGGAAATTGCCGCCTTTGGCGACGTACTGGACCTTGCCGGAGGTCAGGAAAGCTTCATTGATTTCCTTGGCCGGGAAATCGAAAAGATGGGCTTCTTTCTTCTCCCCTTCCGGCATATCATCCAAGATGAGGCCGAGGTAGCGATCGACAGCCTGCTTTTCTTCCTTCTCGCCGGTGGTGGCCAAGAACATATGGCTTCTCGTGAAGATCTTCTTCGCGACAGCCGAGAGCTTCTCTGCGATGTCCTCTGCCTGACTGTCATACGTCTTGACAAGGTCTGCCAGGAAATAGTAGAACGTCATGCCGGCCTGCTCAGAAAACTGCGCTGTCTTTGAGAAATAGGAAGCAAGGCGTCCCATGGTGAGATTATGACCGCGGGAGAAAGCCGTCATATCCCATTCCGATTTTTCTTCCAAGAGAAGCTCTTTCAGCCGTTTCGTATCCTGGAAGGACGTATGATTGATGACTTCGCCCAGAAGATCCATGAGCTGCTCAGCCTTTGAGGTGAGTGCTTTGCCTCTAGCGACCATGAAAGGCTTATAGTTCGAAGCGTCATTGATATCGCCGATGCAGGAAATCTGGAAGCTGATGCCGCCGGTATATGCATTGGAAATCCGCGCGAGCTCGGTGTAGCTGTGCTTTTCCGTATCCATGCTGCGAAGCATCCCGGCAAGGAGGATGGCATACGGGATCTCTTCCTCGGTGAGATCATAGAGATCGAAATACATCGTGACGTAGGAAATGCCCGTCGTGTGAATATCATAGTGGAAGTGACGGATGCCCGAGACTGTCTCTTCTTCGAGCGTTTCCTCCTCGATCTCCCGCTTCAGGTCTTCGCGGGACAGGAGCGGAATGGTCTTCAGGGCCTCCTCTGTTTCCATGGATGCCTGACGCTCCTTCAGTGCTTTGGTGGACGCCATGATGTCTTCGAGCTGCTCGTCGGTGAGACTCATCTTGTAGGCCGCGAGTTTTTCTGCCGTTGCCGCATTGTTCTTCTCCGTCAGTCCTTTTTCCGGCTTCATGGTGATCAGGACCTGATGCGGATTCTTGATGACGTACTTCAGGAGAAGGCTTTCGAAATAGCCTTCCCGGATCCCGTCGCGAAGCTCTTTGATGTCGTCGATATAGCGGAGTGCCGCCATCGGGTCACGGTCATAGAGCCAGAGATCCATCGCACGGACGCCGTAGAAAAGACCTTTCGGACGTCCCTGATAATCATTTTCACGCGAGGTGAATTCCGTGCGGTTCAGCGCGGCATCAAGCATATCCTTGTCAATGCCGTCAAGAGCGAGCGTGCGGAGCGTCCCATCGATGACCTGGGCAAACTGCTCCTGTTTCTCTACTTCCGAGCCTGTCACTTCGATGGTCCAGACCGGCTGCTTGTAGCTGTCACAATAGCCACCGGACAGATCATTTCCAAGGCCGGCATCCATGACTGCTTTTTTCAGCGGTGCGCCGTCCATATCGATCAGGACATAGTTCAGGATACGGAAAGCGAGCGATTCTTTCGTAGACATATGGTCGCTTCCAGCGATGTAGAGGGCATGGATCGCCTTCCCCTTTTCGCTTTCCTGCTCTGCGATCCCATATGGGCAGATCGCGGATACCCTTTTCTTGAAGCCGGACTGCGTGCGGACGGCCGAGTCCACATGGCGGCGGTCAAAATGAGACAGGTATTCCTCATCGATATACGCCAGTGTCTTCTCGATATCCATATCGCCATAGAGGTAGATATAGCTGTTCGACGGATGATAGAAGCGGCGGTGGAATTCCGTGAATTCACGGAAAGAAAGCATCGGGATGACTTCCGGATCCCCGCCGGACTCCACGCCGTAGGTATTATCCGGGAAGAGACGCTCGGTCGCGCGGTCTTCCATGATCGCTTCCGGCGAAGAGAGTGCGCCTTTCATTTCATTGTAAACGACACCATTGTACGTCAGCGGCGCCTCTTTATTCTCCAGCTCATAATGCCAGCCTTCCTGCATCAGGATCTGCGGATTCTTGAGGCAATTCGGATAGAAGACCGCATCGAGATATACATCCATCAGGTTATGGAAATCGACCATATTGCGGCTGGCGATCGGATACATGGTCTTATCCGGCCAAGTGATCGCATTGAGGAAGGTATTGAGAGAACCTTTCGCGAGTTCGACGAAGGGTTCCTTCAGCGGATATTTCCGAGAGCCGCAGAGCGTCGAGTGCTCCATGATATGCGGTGTCCCCTTGGAATTATCCGGCGTCGTGCGGAAGCAAATATAAAAGACTTTATTATCATCGTCGCTGTCCAGATACAGAAGACGGGCACCGCTTTTGACGTGCTCCATCAGGTAGGCATCGGCATTGACTTCTTCGATATGGGACATGCGGCTGACACGGAATCCGTGTACCAGGTCTCCATCATTCCATTTCATATACGTTCTCCTTGATTGTTGCTCGTTGATAGTTAGCTGTTGACGGTTTGAACGGGTTCAGCAGTTTGAACAGGTTCAGCAGTAGTAGGAGCGGGGCTTCGCACCATTTTTGCAATAATGGCAATGCACTAAGGTAGAATTTGAATCACGAGCCAACAGGCACTCTTAATCCCTAACCACTAGTCACCAGCTACTAGTCCACCACTTTATTCACAAGAAAAAGCGCAGGAAATCCCTGTGCTTTTTCCATAAGCATCTATTTATTATTTTTCATCCTGCGGGAAGAATTCGTCGTGAATGGCCTGTACAGCTTTGTTCAGGTCTTTTCTCAGGATGAGACAGGAAATGCTGATTTCCGAAGTGCTGACGATGTCAATATTGACACCGGCTCTGCCGAGTGCGCCGAACATACGGGCAGCGACTCCCGGTTTGCCGAGCATGCCGGCGCCTACGACAGAGACTTTGGCCGTGTCATCATCATAAATGACTTCTTCCACTTTGCCATCGTCTCTCATCTTATCGAGGACTCTCTTGGCATCCTCCATATCCGTATCATCGATGGTGAATACGATATCCGTCTTGTCATCATTGGAGTTTCTGACGCTCTGCACGATCATGTCGACCGTGATATTGTCTTCTGCGAGAGCAGAGAATACACTGTATGCCACGCCCGGCACATTTCTGAGTCCCAGTACTGCAATTCTAGCTGCATGAGCATCCTGTGCCACGCCTCTGACCGCTTCGTTCAAGCCTTCCATACATACCTCCCGGATAATCGTTCCTTCATCATTCGTAAATGTAGATCTGACATGGATCGGAATGTGATATTTCATCCCGAGTTCGACGCTGCGAGGCTGCATGACGCCAGCGCCCAGACGTGCCATTTCCAACATTTCCGTATTGGTAATTTCTTTCATCTTATGTGCATTCTTCACGACACGCGGATCTGCAGAGTATACACCATCCACATCGGTGAAGATCTCACACATATCTGCATGCATCGCACCTGCAAGCGCCACCGCCGTCGCATCGCTGCCGCCGCGGCCCAGGGTGGTGATGTCATCCAGCTTGTTCAGGCCCTGGAAGCCTGCCACCACCACCACGCGGTTGCGCTCCAGCTCGGAGGAGATCCGCTCGGTCTCCAGCCGGGTGATGCGCGCCTTGGTGTAGGCACGGTCGGTGCGGAAGCCCGCCTGCCAGCCGGTCAGGCTGATGGCATGGCAGCCCAGCTCATTCAGCGCCATGGCCAGCAGCGAAATGCTGATCTGCTCGCCGGTGGCCAGCAGCATATCCATCTCACGCGCCGAGGGGTTGTGGGTGATCTCCCCTGCCTTGGCGATCAGGTCATCGGTGGTGTCGCCCTGTGCGGAGACTACCACCACTACGTCATTGCCCGCGTTGTGGGTGTTTGCCACAATGCGTGCCACGTTGAAGATACGGTCACGGTCCTTCACCGAAGAACCGCCGAACTTCTGTACGATCAACGCCATATCTTGTCACTCTCCTCTTTTTGTCCCTTGATCAAAAGGGGTACACCGGGTGGAAGCAGCAGGCAGAACCTTGCACTTCCCTATCCCATTTATCATTCCACCGTTGCGCCGGTGTTATCGGCATCCAAACGCAGCAATGTAAATGCTTCACATCCGTCCAGACCTTCCAGAAGCTCCAGACCCTTTTCCAGCTTGGAATAGAACTTTTCGGCCTCAGCCTTTTCGGCCACCGCCATCACGGTGCTGCCCGCACCGGAAACGTAAACCGCCTTTGCACCGCACAGGCGCGCCATGTCGAACACTTCCTTGGAGCCCGGCATCAGCGGCATGCGGTAGGGCTGGTGCAGCTTATCCTCCGTGGCAATGGCCAGCAGGTCATGCCTGCCCTCGCAGAAGGCGGCGGGCACCAGCGCTGCACGCGAAAGGTTATATACCGCATCCTTGTGGGAGACCTCTTTGGGCAGGGCCGCACGGGCGGCTTCCGTCAGCAGCTTGTAGTCCGGCACGATGGCGGCAAAGCACAGCGTTTCGTCCACATTGCGCTTGACCGAGTACACCTTGCCCTCCTCAAACACGCTGCTGGTCAGGCCGCCCAGCAGGGCCGGGGCCACGTTATCGGGGTGGCCCTCGATGGAGGTAGCCAGCGTGAGCAGCTCCTGGGTGTTGAGCACATCGCCCAGCATCCGGTTGGCACCCAGCAGACCCGCGATGATGCAGGCCGAAGAAGAGCCCAGACCCCGTGCCATGGGGATAGGGTTCGTCTGGGTGATCTTGAGGGGCGGGATCTGCTTGCCAACTTTTTCGAACAGACCCTTGGCGGAGCGGTACACGAGATTCGACTCGCCCCGGGGGATGCGGGTGCCGTCCGATGCTGAGATTTCCAGCACCTCGCTGTCCTCAAAGGTGACTGTGTTGTACAACGTAACTGCCAGACCCAGCGCATCGAAGCCGGAGCCGATGTTGGCACTGGTGGCCGGGACGGAAACTTTTATCTTCATCGCAGTCCCTTGATTGCAGCGGTTACTGGTCATGGCTTGCAGCATTTTCTGCCGGG
>OQVO01000412.1_pt1 | contig 13763 bp, 10 predicted proteins | sample 1691511 | NCBI WGS metagenome assembly OQVO01 (sample SAMN03418254, study PRJEB22391) | human gut metagenome | biome: human-gut; feature: organic feature; material: feces | host: Homo sapiens | place: Tanzania | collected 2013-01 | reverse complement strand
CGAGAAAAGTAGCGAGAGCGTGCCTGAAAGGGTACTCCCATATCGCCATTAATAGGGGATAGTTTTGCACATCAATATAGCGCGAGCGTGCCTGTAAGGGTATATGCCATGCCTGCAGAAATCGTATATGTATGCCATTGCTAAGATTAGCATTTAGCTCGGCAACTCAGAATTTGAACGCAAAAAATAGTAGCTATTATAAAAGATGCTTTGTCAACATTTTTAGAATAGCTACTGTAAATAAATCTATTATTTTTCCAGCTCTTTAACCTTTTTCTCCAAGGCCTTTAGCTTCTTGTTCATATCGGTTATCTTCTGCAAATGAGCTTCCATCCGCAGCCATTCCTGATGTGGACGGGCTGGGAAGCCTGCGTAGAATACTCCCTCTGGAGTATTGCCAATAATACCGCTGCGAGCAGCAAATACAGAGTTCCCTCCAATGGTAATATGACCTACTGTACCAGTCTGACCGCCAAAGGTTACATTTGGACCAGAAGTGGTGGAACCTGAAATACCTGTCTGAGCTACAATGAGATTGCCCGCACCAATATGGCAGTTATGGCCAATGTGTACCAGATTGTCAATCTTGGTACCCTTGCCAATAATAGTGGAACCAATGGTAGCCCGGTCAATACCTGCGTGAGCGCCGATTTCCACATCATCCTCCAGCACCACATTACCTACCTGTGGCACCTTAGTATGTACTCCGTCCTTGGTGGTAAAGCCAAAGCCATCTGCACCAATAACCGCAGAGCTATGTACGATTACCCGCTGACCGACCTTGCAATGCTCCCGAATGGTGGCACTGGAATAAATAGTGGCATCCTTGCCGATTCTGGTGTACTGGCCAATATAGGTGTGAGGATAAAGGGTTACACCATCTTCAATTACTGCATGGTCATCTACAAAGGCCATAGGCATAATAGTGACATTCTCACCAATGGTAACATCCTGGCCAATATGAGCCTCTGGGCTAACACCCTTTTCATGGATAATAGGCGGGGTGTACAGAGCCAGCATAATAGCAAAAGCTGCTCTGGTATCCTCTACGAAAACAGCCGGCAAAGGAAAGTCCTGCTGAGCCTCCTTAATGGCTGCTGGCAGCAGAATAGCTGTTGCCTGACAGGTTTTGGCCTCCTCCACATGATTTTCATCAGCAAAGGTAATATCTCCAGCTCTGGCACCAGTAATATTGTTAATGCCTGTAATCTCTACACTGCCATCTCCCTGAAGCTGGCCATTAATACGGGAGGCAATCTCCTCTAAGGTCATAATCATAGCAAATACCCCTTTAATCTCTTATTTTCTCTACCCAGACTTCTACAAATTACTGCAGCTTCTGAATAACCTCATCAGTAATATCTGTACCACCGCTGACAACTACGCCATCCTTGCCATTGCTGTTCACAACAGTGTCCAGCTTCTTGGCCTTAACCACATCATCCAGGGCAGCATCCACCTTGGACTTTATCTGAGTGCTATACTGCTGCTGTACACCGGCAGCCTTCATCTGAAGCTGCTGCTGCAGCTTCTGCATCTCTTCCTCAGAGGTGCCCTTGGCCTGAGCCTCCTGCAGCTGCTTATCCCCATCCTGCTGTACCTCCTGCAGCTTGTTCTGCATTTCCTCAATAGAGGATTTGATCTGAGGTGCCTCATTCTGGATTCTGGACTGATCGATATAGCCTATATTCACCTTGCCACAGCCTGTAGCCAAGGCAGCTACACATAATGCTGACATAATAACTGCGGCAATTCTCTTTTTGGTTTTCATATAAAAAGCCTCTTTCCTGCTTTAACTTTTACTTATCTGCTCCTATGGGCTGAAAAGGCTGCTGCTTCATTTCCTGCAGCATTTCCTCTGTCAAATCCAAGGTATCTATGCCAATAACGGGACTAAGTGTAGGCTCCCATTTGCCTGCTCCCAGATTCTCATAGTCAATCCCCCGCAGATTGTCTGCGGGACTGGCCAGAATCAAGGTTAGTTTGTGCATAATAGCCAGCTTGGCAGCCCTGCCTGCAATATCATTGCGGATTTTGTCCTGTATCTGTCGAAGCTGAATTTTCCGCCCCTCCAAAAGAGCACGCTTCCTGGCTGTATTAATTTTGCTTTCTACTGGGGCTACGGCCTGCTCCATAGCCTGGGCATTGCGGTTTTGTACCTCCAGCGCTTTATCCAGCTCAGCCTGCTGAAGCTCCTGCTTAGTCTGAGCCTCCAGCTGCTGCAGCTCTGCCATAGGCCCTGCCGCCTCCTGAGCTATCAACTGACGAAAGCGCTCCTCCTGCCCCTGAGCCAGCTGTGCTATCACCTGTCCCCGTTGCTGCTGCAAGCTCTCAATACGAACTTGCATTTCCTGTATTTGCTCCGGGGTAAGTCCCAGCACATCGGCACTATCTATCTTAATGCGCAGATTCAACATCTCATTAAGATATTTTTGCTCTGCCTCCTGGCGCTCTGCCTCAAACTTTGGCCGCAGCTCCTGACGTTTTTCCTCTGCCAGAGCATTAAGCTGATGCACCAATTGATCATGTCTGGCCAAGCTGTCCAACCGGGACTTCTGACTGGCAGCCTCCTGAAATAACTCTTTATCAGGGGTGGGGACTGCTGTCTGAGGCAGCTTAATATCCTCCAGGGCTAAGGCATTTTCCAGATGGTCAATATCCTGCTGAATCTCCTGCAGCCTGCCGTAGTCTGGATGGGCCTTTATCAGCTGCTGCATATCCAGCACCCCAATAACCGGCTCCGCCACTACCGCTTCTGGCTTGACGGCTGCCCACATCAGGTAGGCCCACAAAGCACCGAGGGAAACTAGCACCACAGCAGCACCAGCCAGCACTTGTCTCTTATGCTTTCCCAATAGGGTGGAGGCCTGCTCACTGTTTTCCTGCTCTGCCGCCATGAAATCCCTCCTTTGCCATTCACTTCTAGCCAATATCAGCAAAGTACCGAGCGCCTGTGGAGCTCGGTACTGCATATGCTTCTATCCTTTTATTGATATTACTTGGACAACTTCTTGATAACGTCCTGAGTAATATCAGTACCACCATATACAACAGTGTCCTTGTTCAAAACTACAGACAAGCCCTTAGCCTCTGCAATAGCCTTTACTGCATCCTCAACCTGCTTCTGAACTGGCTCCATCAGATCAGTATTCTGCTGCTGAAGTCTCTCCATAGTCTGCTGATAATATGCCTGCTTCTCCTCATCGCTCATGTTAGCAGACTTCTCATTGAACTCCTGCTGAGCCTGCTGTACAGCCTTCTGCATTTCAGCCTCGGCATCGGTATAAATCTTCAGAGTGGTAAACTGACGATAATCAACAACGCCTACATTGGAGGAAGATGCTGCGGAAGCTACACCAGTACCAGACTGAGTCAAGGCCAATGCCACAACACTACCTACGAATACCAGTGCAATCAAAACACTGACGATTTTTACCTGAGCTTTTTTCAACTGAATCATTTTCTTTTCTCCTTTTTCCTATACATAATATCTACAAATGCCTGCCCTTAATCATGTCACAGCATGACAATATTTACATATCTAAAGGCAAGTCCATTATAGCAAACTCTTATTTTTACTTCAACATAATGAATTAAAAATAACCAATAAATCTTAGCCAGCCATTATGTTTGTCCATAGCATATTCCACCGTCAGGAAATCATGGAGCCTATATCTAAGACCATATTCATTTTCCTGATCTCGGCTGCGATAGGCATATCTTAACTGCCATTTGCCTCCCAGAGGCTGAAACAGCTCCAAACCTACATTGTTATGGCGCAGATCATATACCCCGGCCAAGCTTGTCCCTCCCGGCAAATGATAACCATAGCCTAGATTCCAATCACAGCGGACAGCCTGGGGATAAAAATCCAATCTGGTAAAGATTTCCTCCCGTGAGGACAACATCCTGCCCAGATGCAGTCTGGCCATAATGCCGGTATCTTCCTGATTGCCCCAGTTATTCCCCATATCTGCCCAGCCCTCCAGCCGGACTCTGTAGGTATCAGAATCTGAACGACTCATCACCGTCAGCTGCTGCCCTGGAGTAATGGCTGCCTTGGTATGCACATCCCAGCTGCGACTAAGGGAATCCTCATTCAGCACATTGGCTAAATAGTCTTCCAGCTCCCCTTGATGCCTTTCCACAAAGGATACCGGCAGACCTATCAGCTCATTTACCCGGTTTTGCATGGCTTGGCGCCGCAGCAGCAAGCCTGCGTTAAGCAGGGTATCAGAGTGCATACTTAAATCCGCTGTGCGCACCACTGGTAACAAAGGATATAATACCAGATTTATCTGAGTATTTTCTGAAACTGCCACATCAAAATCTGCCTTAAACTCTGGGGCATGCTGCTGCAAAAAAGCATTTACCTGTTGTTTTAGCAGTCCCTGAGTCCAGTCTACCGCAGCAACTGGCAGTCCTTGTAAACTTTGCATAAATATTTTATCTATCCCAGCTACATCCTGATACAGCATATCCGACAGTGCCGGACTCATGCCCTCCACCTGCACGTGAACCTCTACCTGGCCGATTTTATCCTGCCAAGGAATTAAATCCACCTGCACCTTGGTGATGTCACCGGGATAAATATGCACCCTATTCACAGTGTAGCCTATGAGCACTTTGTCAAAAACCTGCTGAATAATTTCGGCATAATGGGACTCCTGAGCCTTTAGCTCCTCTACCTTCATGCCCTCCAGCAATTGGACGCCAATGGCCTGAACGCTTTTCTCCATGCGCTGCTTCACTGGCAGTGGCAGTTGATGGCTATCTCCCACCACTGCCTCTACCTGGGTTACACGAGGTACAAATTCCTGGGCCTTGGCCGCCCCTAAAGGCCATAACAACAGACAGCATATAGCCAGCAACAGCGCCCCAAGCCCTTTGCCTGCCATTAGAAGGTGCCGCCTACATTGAAGTGAACTCTATTGCCCTGAGAACCATGACCAATATCCACGCGGATAAGTCCCAATGGAGAATCCAGCATAACGCCTATACCATAGCTGCCATGAAGCTTGGTTGGAGTCCAGCCAGAATCCCAGGCAGAACCAAAATCAGTAAAGAGAGCTGCCTTGAAATTCTTGGACAGAGGGAAGCGATACTCAATATTGCCCAGAACCATGCTATTGCCCCGGAACATATCATCACGATAACCTCTGATGGTGTCCTGACCACCCAGCATAAACTTGGATACAGTTGGCAAATTGTCAGTGGAATGACCATAGCTGCCATGGAATACCAAAACCTGATTCCGGCCTACCTTGCGGAAAACAGCGCCATCAATGGTAAATTTGTGATAGGTGAAATCGCCGCCCATGCCGGCATATTCATACCCCAGGGTGGACTTGTAGCCCTCAGTTGGATAAATATAATTATCCCTGGTATCAGTAATATGCTGAAGAATGATGGAGCGAGTCAAGCCGAAATTATCTTTCCGCCAAGAGTCCCAAGTACTTCTATCTGTACCGCTCTTATGCTTCTCGTATTTATCATCCTTGTTGCGGAAGGTAATGGAGTTGGAGGTATATTCACTCTGAGGTCTGGAGAAGCCCAGCTCAAAGCCTACGTTTTTACGCATGAATTCCTCAACGAAATCTCCGTTTTCATTATACTCATTGTACTCAAAGGTACGATTGTAAATCTTGAAGATTCCGGCGGTTTCCTTGCTATCCAGCCATGGACGACGATAGGAGAAAATATATCCCCTGGCACTGGTATCAGTGCTGCTCTTGGTCAGGGTAACATTAATGGAGTCACCAGTACCCCGGAAGTTTCTATCACCTAGGCTAATCATGCCTACAAAGCCATCAGAACTGCTATAGCCAGCACCTACACCAAAGATACCAGTATTCTTCTCGGTAACATCAACCTCCAGAACGCAGGCATTTGGCTCTACACCAGCAATAGGCTTTACATCTACAGACTCAAAGAAGTCCAGATTGGTCAAGCGCTGATAGCTGCGAACTACATCGTTTTTGTTCAGGGGCTTGCCTACCTTTGGACGCAGCTCCCGCAGAATAACCTTTTCCTTGGTTTTCTTCAGGCCCTTGATTTTGAAGCCCTCCAGAATACCTTCATTTATCTTGATAACCAGCTTGCCATCGTCGCCAACCTCCATATCACGGATTTTGGCCATAACATAGCCATCCTTGATATACTGCTTCTGGAGTGCACGAACATCTTCCTTCAGGGCAAAACGATTCAAACGGTCCCCCTGCTTCAACTGCATCTTGGCCAGCAGCTTGTCGGTAGGCTCTATCTCGGTATTGCCATCCAGCTCTACGCTGGTAAGAATAGGTGTCTCAAAGAGATGATAGGTGATGATTACACCCTCTGGCACAGATTCAAAGGTAGGATACAAATCATAGAAATAACCAGTGCCATAGATATTGCTGGCATCCTCAGACAAAAGGCCAATAGAGCAAATATCACCTGGCTTGGAAACCTGAGCCAGCTTTATAGTCTCCATAATATCATCGCTGACACCCTCGTATTTTACATCCACGATAGTATTGCCCTCAATAGCCTTCATGGACTTGTCCAGCTCCTCATCTGCAGGACGGTTCTTGGCCCATACGCTATCCCGGCTTGGGGCCGCTGGTTCGCTGGCAGGGGTAGACTCTACAGAGCTTTCATCAGGCAGCTCCAGGGAACCCTTTACTACACCTTCGCTATTCATCGTAGCACTTTCGCCGGTATTCAGATCAACTCCTACTCCCATAGGAGCAGTAGCAGGATCTGCAGCAGCCAAGGCAGACTGACTGCCTACACCCATAGACAGGGACAAAGCCACTGCACAGACCAAATATTTGTAATCATTTTTCTTCAAGGATATAACCTCCTATATACTCTTCTTTACTCCATCTATAAGTAAACAGCCGACCTACCCTGCTTTGCACCAGGCCGGTGGTAATTTTCCTACAGCTATTCTCTCAGGGTACTGCCGGCAGACTGCATCAGCTTTTGCATGGCTGGTGCCGGCACCTTTGAGGGCTGTACATTCTTCAAGGATGATGTTGCCTGCTGGCTCTCTACTTCAACAGGCCTGCTTTCAATAGTATTAGATACCTCCTCTGAGTGTGCTTCCTCATTGGGCTGTATCTGGACATAGGCAGGGGTATCAAATTCCCTCTCCTCACTGAGATTTTGATGGGATTTCTTTGCCTCCATCGCCTTGTCCCTCCCTGTACCGGAGCTGGAAACTTGCTCCGTTAGGGAAGTACTGGTTAGTGGGTTTGGCTTTGGCAAGGCTTGGCTATCCTCTGCCTGCTGGGCGTAAATTATTCCCCCCAGAGCCAGTGCACAGGCCAATGCTCCGGGAGCCAGCCTTTTGAACCAGCGCACACATAGCTTTTTGTCATTTTTTTCCTGAGCTCGCTTAAGCTCCGCCTGAGCCAGCATCAACTTCAAATCTCCCTGAATGGCATTTTCCTGCGCCAGAGAATCCTCGGCTTGGCTTAACCAGCCCTTGGCTGCTGTAATATGCTGACGAATCTTTCTGTCCTGCTTCATAGTCTGCTCTCCTCAAACATTAACTAATGAATATAATCCTCAGTTGTCATTCTCTCTGAACATACTATATCAGGCCAAATTCATCTATTTTGTAAAATTAACGCTTATTTTCTTATATTTTCACCGACAATCTGCCAATTATAACCCCTACATTATTCAAAGAAAATGCTTCTGCATTTTCTTTCAATGGGGTTTCGACGAGGGTTGAGATATTAGCTCCCCACTGTCATTAGCACAACATCCCGCTACCTATAGAGGTGGGGGACATCGGACACCTCGTCATTTCCATTGATGGATAAATCTTGACAGCATACCTCTCACTCTCCGGACGCCGCTTTTTTGCAGCCGATAAATATGAGAGGTACTGACATGAAGCTGCTGAGCTACCTGGGCCGCTTCCTGACAGCCTACATAGATGCTGTCCAGCACCATATATTCCTTTTCCGGCAGCCTGTCCATAGCTTTTTTCACCCGCCGGGAGGCCTCCTGCAGCTCTACCTGTTCCGGTACAGGCAGCCCTGTATCTGTCAGAAGCTCCAAGCCAGATTCCTTGCCTGGCAAAGCAGCTTCCAGACAGGCAATGTCTGCCCGGCCTTCCTTTTTTAGGAAATTGTACATTCTGCCTCGAATGCGATGAACAGCAAATATACTAAAGGCCACACCCCTTGTATAATCATAGCTCTCCACCGCCTCAATCAAGCCCACAGTCCCCTCCTGAATAACATCCATAATATTATCCAGCTTTAGAAAAGCCTCTGCTGTCTTAAAGACCAGGGGCTGATAGGATTCTATCAGCCTGCTGCGAGCCTGCTGGCTTCCCTGCTCTTTGTAAGCCTGCCACAGCTCCTGCTCCTCACTATAGGCCAGCAGCTTCACCTTATTTAGTTCTGATATATATCTATCCAGCTGCATAGACCTGCCTCCGCTGTTGTTGAACATTCTATCAAGCCAATCTGCCTAGAAGGTGAATCTGGCTTCCACACCAGCATAATAATCATTGTCCTGATTCCGCTGATAGGTGAGATTTATCTTGTTGGACAACTCGTAATCAATACCATAGCTAAAATCACTGGTTGTCATACTTTGGGTGTATTTTATCAATGCTTTATCGGAAATATTCTTTCCCAGTGTTATATTGTACACCTCATACGCATTCTTGTCACCTTTTTTTTCGGTTTCACTGCCATTAGTAATATCCCCCAAATTCTTGGTGCCATCAATAGTATCTCTTTCAATGGTCAACACATCCAGATTCAGCACATTCCGCATGGCTGCTTCCACCTCGGAAAGAATAGTCATTTGCAGACCAATATTCAGCATGGAGGTTAGCTTACTGGCTTCGCTTTTGTCCTTGTTGAAATAATCACTACGCAAGGTTAACAGCTGAATAATATCTGCCTCGGCCATTTTGGGATCTGACATCAGCTTGAAATGCATATTTGGCACTACGCCATCCAAGGAAAGATATACTCTGGTTTTGTTGATTTTGGTACCAGCCTTTAGCACCACCTTTGGCATCAGGGTATTTACCTGACCAAAATTAATGGAACCCTCATATACCTTAAAATTGGTTTTGAGATAACTAAGAGTACCTCTTTTTACATAAATAGAACCAGCGGTGCTAGGATGTATGGTATAACCACCAAAATATGCTCCACCTGCCAGACGCAAATCACCAAAGGTTGGACTAAGGAAGCGAACATTCTTCCCTAGCTCAACGCTATAGTCCAGGGCTGCCAAAGGCATATCATCAGAGGATTCCGGCAACTCGTTTGGTGGAGAAATCAAGACATTTTCCAGGAACAAGCGACCAGAAATTTTGGGTATAATCTGCTCCTGTATGCCTGGCACAGCAAATTTCATACTGTCCACATTCAAGGTGGCATTTAAAGGCCCCTTGAATACCGGACTGTCAATATCCAGATTATCACAGACAACAGAAAGATTATATTTATCTGCCTTGTTCCCTGCTAAATGGGCATAGCCTGTTACATCAAAACTGCCTGCCCCCATCTGACCGTGACACTCCTCCAAGGTTACATCATGACCAGTGAAAAGCAATCTCACATTCAAATCAGTTACGGGCTTGGCCACATCCCTTATCTTGAAGGCTCCCTGATACACATTCATACTGCCTGTAATATATGGGCTGGCCAAGGTTCCCTGCAGCTTCATTCGGCCATCTGTAGGGCCTACCGCCCAATCAATGTATTTGGACAAAGTCGGCAATAGACTCAAATCTGCATTGGCCAAGGAAATATTCACGTCAAACTGGTTGGCTGCATTAGGCATTTCCTCTGTAAGAGCCGCCAAAGGCACCCGGCCCTGAGCTGTCAAGGCATAGCTTTGATCGGCATATACCTTGGTGGCAGTCAAATCCTTTATCTCCACAATATTGTTTGCCACCTGCAAATTTCCTTCTACCGCATCTATCAAGGTGCTTTCTACCTGCAGATTCTTGATGGACAAAGGAATCTCCGCCCTGGGGGCTGCATAAGGTCCGGTAATATTAACGGCTGTATCCAGCTTACCACCTACATGATTCTTAATACCAGCAGCCTCAGTCAGAGCACCAATATCAATATTATTGGCTACAGCCTTAATATCAATATCTCCGTCCAAATCAACAACGCCTTTGGCGCTAAAGTAGCCCTCATCCCCCTCCTGACCGCTGAAATCCTCAATATAAATCTTTCGCTTGTCCAGAGAGGCTTTCAATATTACATCATCCATAGCATAGCTGCCTAGAGCACCCTTGGTAATAAAGGCGCTAAGGTTAACCTCTGGTTCATCCAAAGTGCCTCCAAACATACTATTACCAGTAATGGTTCCCTTAATACCGTTATCCTTAAGACCAGCCATAGCCACCAGATTGTGAATATCCCCCTTGTCCACATCCAGCCGTCCCTTGATACGCTTGTTGTCAATATTCACATGACCGGTAAATTGATACTGGCCCTCCTGTTGCTGGAAGGAGAGATTGTCCATAAAGACATGGCGATTTTCATAGCGGACAATACCCCCTACATTGGTAATCTCCTGTCCGTTGGCAGCCAGATCATCTGCCTCCAGCTTTCCCTCAAACAGCGGGTTAGCCAAATCTCCTGTCAGCTTGCCGTTAAACCTTGCCTTACCCTGTAGCGGTATTGGCAGATTCTTGTTATAGCGGCTCAGATTGACTTCGTGAACCTTGGCCGCCAAATCCAGCTTGCCCGCCTTGTCTATGGTGCCGTTAAAGTCCACATCCAGCCAAGGAGTAAATACATGGAAGTCCTGCAGGATTAAATCTCTATCCTTGATGTAGTAGTCACCATCCATACCATTAACAAAAATACCATTGTAACTGCCCTGATAAAAATGCACATAGCCAACTACATTAGGATCCTTTAAAGTACCCGTAATGGTAATAACATTGTCCACATTACCGGTAAGCTTCTGGTCTGGAGCCACTGCCTGCATAATATCCTCCATACGGGCACCTACGGTATCAATACGCATATTGATGCCTTTGTCCCCCAGGAAGCCCACCATGCCCTTGGCATACCATTTGGTTTTTTCCCCATGCTCCATCACAAAATCGTCAATCTTTACCCCACGGAGACTGCCTGCCGCAGAACCATGCAAACGATCAAAGGGCTGATGATATATCTGTCCATCATGAGCAGCATATTGGGCACGGACAATAGGATTATTTATATCCCCCTGCATGGTTCCCTTAATATCCAGATAACCGGCCACAGGCACATCTGGCAGGAAATTACTTAGGAGGGACATATCCATTTCGGAACCATAGAAGGCAATATCTATGGTTTTATCTGGCACAACAGTACCTTCTACACCAAAGGTCCCCCCTCCTGACAGGCCGCAGCTAAGATAATCTATAGAAATAACCTCTCCCTCACGGGCAAAGGAACCTTTGAGGGAATCCAGCGTTACCCCCTGATAGGAAAGCTGGCTTCCCTTTAGGGTGCCATATAATTGCAGTTGTTCTACATTATGTCCATTGCCTGCTACGGCAAAATCTCCATTTATAGTACCAGCCACAGTAGAAAAGTCGGTATTCACCCCCTGAGCTGCAGCTATGGCTCCTGCCTGACTGGCAGAAATCCCTGCCAGCTGTACATTACCAGTAAAATCATAGCTTTTGGCATCAAAGCTGCCCGTGGCACTAATAGTACCTCCTGCCGCCTGAGCCTTGGCCTGCTGAATCACTACCATGCTATCGGCATAGGAAACCTTGGCCGTAAGCTTGCTAAAGCCTATCCCCTGCACAGCACCCTGGGGCACCTGCAAATCAGCGTCTACTCTAGGATTATCCGCAGCTCCAGTAATATGGGCTGCAAATTTCACAGCCCCGGTATAAGGAATATTCTCTACAATTACGGCTGGCTCAAAGCCCTCCGACTCTGCCTGCAAATCCAGCTCCGGTGTGCCGGAAGTAAGGATAATCCGGCCATGCACAGAGGCCTGTTGTCCCTGAGTTTCTGCTCTAGCAAAGATTCTTGCCTCCTTTTCGTTAAAGGTAGCTAGGGCCTTAATATTTTCTACCTCGTGAGAAAGCAAGGTACATTTGCCCTGTTCCAGCTCTACCTGACCATGATAGATAAGCTCCTGACCTACACGCTCCCCTGCTACCTGCAGGGATTTTACCTGACCAGAAATATTCTTAACCACATCTTCAGGGATGGTATCTGCCGGCAAATATGGCAAATAATTTTCCACCGCAGCATTTTCTACTGTAAGCTGGAAGGTCTGACGGCCTCCTGCCTTGCCCTCCTTGGCCATATCAGAAGTATCAAGGGTAGCAGACACCCGAGCCTTGGCGCCCTGATTTGTGCAATCTGCCTTAAGGGAAATAGCGGGATAAGAGGCCATATCCACATAGCCATTAACCGCCTCCAATACAATTGGCTGGTTGTTGTAACTGCTGCGGAGAATGGAATCCTTGATATTTATCTTGGCAGTAAACTTGTTGCTGCTTTCCTTTTCGGACAGCAAATCCTCATAATTCCAACTGCCATCCTCCCGCTGGAGAATGCTTACATCTGCTTTATTAATATCTATTTCACTAATGCCCTCAGTAAGGGATTTGTCCAGCATAGCCCAGGGACTAAGCCTGATAACAGCTTCATCCACATGGGCCAGCTTTTCAGATTTTTTATCATATAAATCCAAGCTGTCAACCTTCAACTCCCGCCAGGACACAATTTCTACCCTGCCAAAATCCACTTTGGTTGCCAAAAGCTCTGTAGCCATTCTGCCAGCCTGGCTGGCAGCTGTTTCCATAAAGCTTTGAGAGGATATATATGTATATAACCCGACAAACACCAAACAAATTCCAGCCATAACCGCCCCCAGCAGTCCTGCTGTCTTTTTCTTATTAAGCACCCTCTCATCACCTTTCTATAAATTATTATCCATTTTCTATTATATCACAAATGTAAATGCTGATAATGAAAATAAAATTAAAAAACCCCACCAGCCTTTGTAAAAATAGGCTAGTGGGGTTGTGGTAGTTAAATTCTTTTTTAGATATTGTACATGGCTTTTAACAGCCTAATGCCTGCTTCGGTACGGAAGATATTCTGCAATACCTTGGCCACAGTTTCTTTAGAAGAACCATCCTCGTAAAGATTTACCAGGAAATCTGCCTCTACCAGAATTTGATAGTCCTGCTCCTGCATATTGCCATAGGTATGATGATGGGCAATAAGATATTTGATGCGATTGATTTGACCAGTGGTGAAGCCGCCTAAATTAGTCAGCAGGTTTTCTGCCTCGCCGGGGCCCTCTATTTCCTGATATTTGCCAGCAGAACTGTGATATTTTTCCTCGCTTTTGTGAATCCCAATATCATGGAGAATGGCTGCCGCCTCCAGAATGAACAGCTCATTCTCTGGCAATCCCTCTAAAGTACCAATAGCTACAGCCAAATCATGTACCTTAAGAAAGTGCTGTATTCGCCGTACATCCCCTTTATCGTAGACAATCATAGCCTCCATCAAATCGGCAATTTTTCTGTTCATATCAAATCATTCCTTCTACCAATAGCTCTAACATATACCATACAGCCTCTAGTTACCAAGGCCATATTCTACTCTATAAACCAATTGTAATCAAGGCCTAAATTCTGATTTGCCGAATTATCTCTTTCTCCCTACAAGTATAATTTATTATGCCATAGTTTTTCGATATACAGCCTGCGGTCATAACGACTTTTGCTCTGTCCGACTTAATGGCCCTATCTG
>OQVO01000411.1_pt1 | contig 13775 bp, 13 predicted proteins | sample 1691511 | NCBI WGS metagenome assembly OQVO01 (sample SAMN03418254, study PRJEB22391) | human gut metagenome | biome: human-gut; feature: organic feature; material: feces | host: Homo sapiens | place: Tanzania | collected 2013-01 | reverse complement strand
GCTGACAATAACGGAGATATGTCCAAAACCGCAAAAGAAACCGTTGACAAGTTGCAGAAATACTTTGACGATTACATGATTTTGACTCCGGTTGAACCGGAAATAAATCTCGAAAAAATACAGCAAGAGATAGAGGAGTGGAAGTCAGAAATCGAAGCAAAAGAAAAATTCTTTGAATTGCCACCAATAGAAATCGAAGAACCCGAAGTAGATTGGACGTCTGAATGGCTTGACGATTTTGAAAATAAAGTCGGCGAAACAACCGATGAAATTGATAATCAAATAGCAGCAGTACTGAATGGAATAGCTAACCTCGAAGCCCAAGAAGACCCCGACGGACTATTCAAAGGCACGTTGGATAATCTTCACAAGATGCTTGAATTGCTGAAAATTGCAAAGAAAGAGAAAGAAGACCTCGAAGATAAAAAAGGAATACAGGACATTGCGGATGAGTTTCAAGAGGTACTGCGTACTGTCTCATCAATTTTGGATACAGCAAGCCAATTAAGTACTGATGATTGGACATCGGAACTCATGGGAGACTTATCAGACCTATCTAATGCTGGTGCTCAAGTCGCATCTGGTTTAGCAACATTTTTAACGACAGGCAACCCCTTAGAGTTAATTGAGGCAAGCGTTGAAGCATTAAAAGCAGGTGCTGCTGTTGCTGCTGACTTCATCAACAAAAAAAACAAAGAAGCCATTGAGAAGTCAAAGAAGATGTTGGAGGAGTTGGAAAAAGCCTCCAAGCGTCTTGCACAAGGTAGCGTGCAATCCTTGCAAAACTCTTACAAGCAGATTGACGAGTACACCAAGCAAGCCACGGCTAACGCTAACAGCAACAAAGGTTGGGGTGGTTTTATGAACAAACTGTCAGGAAAGTACAAAGAGACGAAAGAGGCTGCGGAAGAGGCAAGAAAACAAGCGGAGGAATTGGCTGAACAGATGAGGGAGTTCGTTTTCGGTGGTGAGGGTGCAATAGAGGATACTGCGAGAGACCTTGCGGATAGCATAGTGTCGGCATTTGAAGCTGGCGATGACGCTGTAAAGGCATTCGGCGAGAGTGTAAGGCAGACAATTAGGAATATCGTTAAAAACCTAATGGTCAATACGTTGATTGTCCAACCGATTATGGATATAATGAATAAGTACGGTACTATTTTATCCCTCTCTTTGTCGCAAGAGAAATATGATGCATTTGAAAAATACATGGGTAAGATGACCAACGAAATCAACCAATTCGGAGAACAGATACCTTTTATTCAAGAACAGATGCAGAATGCTTTATCGTCATTAGGGGGTTTGGAATTATCCGATAATACCAATACACTATCCGGAGCTTTGGCTAACGCAAGTCAGGAGAGTATAGATTTGCTTGCGGGCGTGATGAATGCTGTAAGGTTCGATGTTACAACTATTAAGGATAGTTTGAACAGGGGTATCGAGGCATTGATTATTTCAAACTCAAATCTTGTGGCGATAAACATGACGATGCAGACATGGCAGACGTGGCAAAAAGACGTGCAGGAGGACATGGCTTTGAACATGTCGAGCATTGAACGAAACGTACGACTATTAAGGCAGAACAACGGTCGTCAGAGCGTCCGAGACGCATAATCGATAAAAGTATCGGAAACAAAAAAAAGAGCGGTGTCATGCCGCTCTTTCGATTTATACGGGAATTATTTTACCATTCTTCGGTTTCGTTGCCGACCAAACCTTTTTTGACGCATTCCTCTATCTTATCCATTATCACATTAGAGTACGCATTAGCCATCACAAGTGCTTTGCATGAGGTTTTCTTGTGAGAGTCTTTTTTTGCAAACGGAAAGCATTCGTCTAATGTCCATTTCTCGTTAACACGAGTAGCCGACTGACTGCTACCAAAATATCCACCACCCGCAACACGAATAACAGAATAATAAGGTACTGTGTACGTAACTCTAACTTTGTTGTCTTTTATATCGCATTTGATTATGGGACGTATGCCAACATTATAAACACTCATTCCTCCTGTGTGTTTAGCTATTCCATCTACAAATCCCTCAGCGATGATAACACCAGCATCTTTATCGTTTAACTTAATTACAGAATTAGCATCATTGAAAGATGCGGTAAACCAATAGTTCAGCATAACATAGAGTTGTTCTTTGGTCTTACCTTCTGCCGGAATTACCTGAACGTAAGTAAGGGCATTATTTTTGTCCAAAGTTAACTGCGAACCTAAATTCGTGGCTGCATCAACCCACTTCTCACCATACTTTTCTTTGGCATATTTTTCCAACTCTTTTTCGGTCATAATTTGACCAAAAACCGACACCGAAAACATCACAAAAGTGATGAGTGAAAATACTACTTTTTTCATCGTTCTAAACCTGTTTTGTTTTTGCAAAGATACGATACATTTTTTACATGGCAAAATGAGGGGCAAAAAAAATTGTTTTCGGAGCGAAAAAGTGCGAGAAAAAACACGAAAAAAAATTTCAAAAACTTTTTCGACCGAAAAAAACGCAAAATTTTTTCATCCGAAAATTTTCGTTTTCGGGTCATGAAAAATCACAGACCTTTGTAATGAACTGATTTCCATAACGGTACAAGGATGCAATTGCATACCATTTGCGTTGCACTTCGTCTGCATTTTGCTATCCATTTGGAATGCTATAAAAGGAAAGGAAAAGAAAGGAAAAGAAAGGAAAAGAAAGGAAAGCTTTTCAAGAAAAAAACAGAGCAAAAAAGAAAGCCGGCAAGCGGCTTTCGCTCTCTCTTTTTGAGCAAGCGATTTTTAATTGAAAGTTTTTGATTGTCAGAGGGTTAAACGTCTTTGAACGATTTTTCGATTTGCTTTTTGTTTTCAAAATCCCTCTAAATGCCTGAAAATCAAAAAGAAAAAGAAAAAAGTTGCGGCAAAAAAGAAAAAGCCGACGAACGAGCCGAAAAAGGGGCATTTCGGCGGTGATTTGATGAGGTCGGCGAGAGACAAAACGAAAACAAGCCCGTTTTGCCCTGTTTTTCGCCCGCTGACGGGCTTTTTATTTCCGTCTGGTACGTTTCCTTGTCTTGATATTTTTTCGTGGCTTAAAACGCAAATTCCGAAATTCGGATTTTTGAGCCTGTTTGCGTATATGTTTTTCCACCAAATCGAAGAAAAAATCATGCGAAATTTGGTCAATTCAAATTTTGTTTCTACCTTTGCAAAGTCAAAACAGATTTTGAGGGATTTTTTGACCTCGTCGAGGACTAAAATCGAGGTAACTTTTTTTGTTGGTCGCTCCCGAAAAAGAGAGCGTGGATTAAAACGAAATTTCTACTATCGTAGATAACGTGTTCATTTTTTGTTTTGACACGACGGAGAGGGTTTCATGAGCTTTTATTTTATTGATTATATCTTTGACCCCTCTCCTTTTTTTGCTCTATTCGGACTTACATAAAAAAAAGCCGCTACATTCGGTAGCGACTTCGTGATTATTGAATTGGTTATTCGGATTACTCAAAATACATGTGATAACCCTTGAATGCGTTGTCCTTTCCCAATTTGTTTAGAAACCAAGTCTTCACATCTATACTTCCTACATGTTTTTCATCAATTCCGGCAACAACTTCACCGATTACCGACTTTGGAAACCAAAAGCTCTTTTGGTGTGTATCACCATTCCAACGAACCAATGTGCTGATGAGCATTGCTTTTTCGGTTTCTTTTTCCACTCCGAAAAGTGTTATGTTTGTCATTTCTGTGGTTGTGTTGTTTGTTGTCTTCATCTCTTTGTGTTTTTAATTGTTTTGACATTGCAAAGATACGATACATTTGCGATACTACCAAGGAATTTTCAAACTTTTTTCGCTCCAAATTCGTAACTTACTGACACTCACCGAGAAAAAATTCACTCTTTTTTCAGTAATTCCAGCAACCTCTCTTGGGTTTCGATGAGTTTGCGTTGGGTTTCGATGGTCTCGGATTGTGTGCGGATTAGCCGTTCAAGGGTGTTATCGTCGTTGGCTTGGTTCTGCGTTGAGGTGATGGGCTTGCACATGTCGCCTTTGCCCAAGATTAGCCATTCGGGGGAGAGGTCGGGTACACCCTCTAAACATTTCACGAAAAATTTATATCCGGGTTCAATATTCCGCACAATATATCCTCGTATATTAGCATCGCTTACACCTATTCTTCTGGCAAATTCACCGATTTTGCCGTGAAATTTCACCTTACACAATTCGTTAATTCTCAAATTTATAGCTTCCATATCCATACACAAAACAAAAATATTCGTTACAAATCACGTGAAACATGCAAATAATGTTGTATCTTTGCAACCTCGAAACAATCAAATAACGAACAACAAAACAAAAAGGTTACAAATATGGCAAAAACACAAGAACAGATGAACATTACCACAGGCGGAGTGTTCAAAGAAGAAGAAAACACTAAAAACTTGAATGACATGAGTAATTCAAAAATCACCCTCGACATGATGGACGAGGAAACAAGAGATGGCATCGAGGTATTGCGTGCCATAACATTGCAACGTACGATGTTCGACGCATTGACGTACAAGCACCAAATTTCAACAGAGATGACAGATAAGGTGTACGATGCATTCGACGACTTGCAAGAACAGATTAGCGAGGTAATCAAGGACAGCTTTGACCGCAATATACTTGCGTCGATGATGTACCTACAAGATTAGCAGGTATTCATATCATATACTTTACAGTTGTGAGAGAGGCATAGCAGAGATTGCTACTCCTCTCTCCTTTTCGTTTGTACCTCAATGGTTTTCGCTATCTTTGCGAAAAATGCAACAAATGAAAGTTGACTACTTGATTAACGATTTCAGATTTTCCGACCACAATATCGTCGTGTCGTCATCAACGGGTGTCATCGACCTGCCGAAGTACAAGTCGGTAACCAAGAGAGATTGGGCGGAACGACACGGATACATCGTTGATACCGATATGTTGAGGCTGGATGCACGCACGATTAAGTTGGATTGTGCCGTATATGCTAAGAATTTCGATGTTTTTATAACTGCAATCCGTAAGTTGTCAGAGCAATTCAAAGGCTTGGAAGTGCTTAAAGTGAACTTTGTCGGAACTCACATAAAGTTGTTGTTCGGAGTGTACCTCGATGGAGGTATTGCCATAACCAAGGATTGGCGTGAGGAGGATATGTTCGGAACTTTTAATTTGAAGTTGGTTGAGTGCGAGCCGCAGAAGCGTATATATGTCGTACCTTGCGAGCCTTTTACGGAGATGGGCTATTCATTATCTTACACATCAATATCTCCATTTTCGGTGATGTCTGCGGGTATGCGTCAACGAATTACCGCACCGATTGCGGAAAAGGAGGGAGTTGTAAAGATGATGATAAAGGGGGATAAGGACGGTGAGGACTACGTGATTATATCCGGAAATATCGATGATATTACATCGTTAAAATTAACTAACGCCACTTTGTTATGGGACAAAATATAAGGGTTACACACACTGACGGCACGAGCTTTTACCTTAATTCGTATGAAAACAAATCCGTTGCAACGAAAGCGGAGTACATCGACGAGTACCTCGTCGGGGATAAGATAGAGGTAACCGTGGATAGCTCTATTTGTTTGCTATTCAAAGTTGGAGACAAGATCACGTATGATGTACCGATAACATTCGGAACTACTTATACAAAGTACGAGACACGGGAGTTTGTCCTTAATTACCTGCCTGATGTATACAAAAACAACAGCAGGGATTTTGAATACACTTTAACATTCGAGGGGTGGCTTTTAAGCCTTAAACGCTGTCTATTTCTCAAAGATGAGAACGGATACGCCAATGCGTTTTTCTATGGCAAAATATCTGACTTCTGCGGCGTGCTTAATGCTAACATCAACAGGGTTTTAGGTGCTAATACTTGGAATTGTTCGGTGGTCGGAACGGACGATACAACGGAGCAAAATTTTGCTTTTGACAACAAGACGTGCTATGATGTCGTGCAGGAGCTTTGCAAGACATTCGATTACGCAATTAAGCTGCAACGTAATCCAAGCAACGTAATACAGCTGCAATTCGTTAAACCTCCGAATAGTACGACAGATGTAACGTATCTGAGTTACGGATACGGCAAAGGGCTTACGGAAATAAAAAAGAAGACAACAAAGCAGTTGTTTTCACGGCTTTACGTATATGGAAGTAGCGAAAACCTTAACGCTTACCTGACTGATGACGGTTTTGTTAAAAGTGATAAATTGCTGCTGCCGTACAATCTTGCTGAATACAAGACAAGCATGCCTGACCCATCATCTTCTGGAATGTTGCGTCCGATGATTTATAGGTTTAGCAACATAGGGGCGGATAGTCCTTACGTTAATGCTCAGGTTAATTTCGCAACTGATTATACAAATCACAAACAATATATTGACAATATCGTAGCAATACGATATGTTGATGGGGATTTGAAAGGTGAGGTGTTCTTTGTACATGCTTGGGTTAGAAATATTATAGGTACTCGTGGTTATTTACAACTTTATAGGCGTATGATTAACGGGGTTTTGCGTCCTGCCGCTCAAGCAGGAGGTGCAGATGATGCGTACAACTACATGCGTACGGTTGATGTGGTTTTCGCTTGCACGCCGCAGACGTCATATATACAGGACGACAGCATAGTTGCAGAGATTGGTATCCGAGAAGCTGTTAAGGTATTCGACGACATCAAGGTGGAGGCACGTTACAAGATTGCGTTAACAAAAACAATAGAAACACAGGAAAATCAATCGCCTCGATTTGCGATACATGTAACCAAATCCGAATTACCCTTTAACATTGCGGACGCAGCTGCTGATGGTGCAACGGTGCAGATTACTTTTCAATCTGGTGCGTTGTCGGGATATACCTTTGACGTACTGAACGATACAAATAATCAGGTTACAGAATTTACGTACGAGGGTGTGGAATATTGGGAAATCCCTTGCTTATCAATAGTCGAGATTGCAGGTTATGCAATCCAAACAGACGGCACGATTGATTTTAATTCGCCAACATACAAAACGATACCGTCGTTTGCTGCCCCTGAAATAAAAGGCGTGGCAGGAGATACAATTCTTATCAGCGGCATTGTACCGACCAAAGATATGTATGTAAAAGCTGAATATGAGCTACTTGAAAAGGCGACGGAATACTACAAGAAGAATGTAGTTGCAAAGGTGCAGTATGATGTAAGTTTAGACCCTCAATGGCTTCAAAATTATGAAAAATACGGTAACAAATGCAAGATTGCACCCGGATACTTTGTTGCCATAGAGGATAACGATTTGGATGCAAACATGGATAAACTGTTAATTCAAAAAGTACAAAAAAGTCTGTTGAATAGCTACGAATGGAGCATTCAATTATCTGACACATCGAACGATAAATCATAAGTACTTTGCGAATATTAACCTCTTCTATTTTTATTGTATTACTATAAAAATTGTACCTTTGCTGAAAAGCATAATTATGATAGGTAATTGCAACATCGAACAAAACAGCAAAAGGAATTACTATCGAGGCGAGACGATAGGATTACGATTTCGAGGTGGAGGCGAACTCAACCTCGACAACTATGATTTTACCGTGAGGCTAATCAACGGTAAATCTGTATCTAAGTACCGCAAAGGCGTTGATGTAATCGGCGAAAACAATTCTTATACGCTTACCATACAACCCGAGGTTAGTAAGGATATGGCATTGGGTAAGTATGACATGGAAATACTGTTGGTCGATACGGATACGGTCATTACAACTGTTAAAGGCATCATTAATGTTTTGGATAGTTATAGCAAGGAGGGTTTGTGATGGGAGCGGAAATCGATGTTAAAAACATACACGGGATTGATGAGAACGGCGTAATCACTAATATACAAGCCGACGAATTACCTACTAATTACGTTGAGGTTGGTATATTGCACGATAACGGTGCAGAAGTGTCCGAAGATGAGCGGATTATCATCGACTTGCGTTTCGGTGCAAAAGGCGACACCCCGATTAAGGGTGTCGACTATATGACACCCGAGGACGTGGAGGCAATCAAGCAGGAGGTCAAGGAGAGCATCGACGAGGAGTACGCAGACGAGATTGAGCAGATAAGCGTGCCTATCACTCCGAACATGAGAGAGTTACGCATCGATTACAGATGCCGCAAGAAGCCACGTGCAAAGATATTGATTAAGACCGCTGACGGTTATGTGGAGGCACAAGCAGCAGTGGAATATTTAGGTGTTAATACAGTGCGGGTATCGTGGAGCAAAGCGATTGAGGGTGAATTGATTATAAACTAATAACTGATAAAAAACAAGGAATTATGGCAGACATGCAATTTTTGGACAGCCTCGACCTTAACGGTCGGGAAATCAAAGACGTAAGAGTTGAGAGCTTTGAATTTGCCGCTCTACCGAGTGCGGCAGCGAATGAGGGGCGAATAGTCTATGACACAACTAACAAGGCGTTTTTGTACTCGAATGGAAGCGAGTGGGTTAACGTTAACAAAACCAACATCGAGATACTCGGAAGCGGAAAGATTAAAATCGACGGAACGGAGTACACCTATATAGGGGGTAGCGGAGATGTAACAGCGGATGTTAACAAGAACTTACAGATTGGTGCGAACAAGGTAACGAATGCCAAGTTGGCGAAGATGCCGGCGAAGACGGTCAAAGGTAACAAGACAGCTGAGGCTGCAACGCCTACCGACATCACAATCACGGATTTAAAAGGCGAGTTGAACCTCGATGTGGAGGTAACGGGCAACGCTGACGATGGGTACACCATCAAGCAAGGAGGCACGACGTTGGCAACGATTAACTTACCAAAAGACAAGGTGATAAGTGCAGGTGAAGTAGTTACGGGAACGCTCGTCGACGGGGTGTTCACTCCGAACGAGGGAGGTATCAAGTACTTGCGATTGACTGTTGCGAATGCAGACGAGGCACACAAGTACATATATATAAGAGTGTCGGATTTGGTGGATGTCTATACTGCGGCGAATGCGGCGAATGCAGACGTGGAGGTATCGATTTCAAACGATAACAAGGTGAGTGCGAAGCTATCCACCGCTATAAGAACTCAGGTGGACAAGATTGCAGGCTTGGAAGCTCGTACGGAGACTGATAACAACTTCACAGATGCCTTGAAGACGAAGTTGGAGGGCATTGCAGCAGGTGCAGAGGTTAACGTGCAGAGCGATTGGAATGAAACCAGCACAACATCAGACGCTTACATCAAGAACAAGCCGACAATTCCAGCGGCGGCGAAAGACGGAATTCTGACCATCAAGGTAAACGGAACGGATAAGGGGACATTTTCGGCGAACCAAGCCACAAATTCCGAGATAGACATAACTACGGAGGATTTGAGGTTATCAGCGGCTGCAAAGTACTATAAGACAGGGGCTTTGACGGGTACAACCGGAACAATCACGGCGGCAACGCACGGTTGCGGCAAGCTCCCGCAGGTGCAGGCGTACCTCGCTGGTGAGCAGGTATTTTGCAGCATTAAGGTCAACTCGCAAGGCACGGTTACGTGGACAAGCTCGATTGCGATGACGGCTTCAAGTGATTTCCGCTTGGTAATCGTGGGTGGCGTATCCCCTGCGAATGAATAGGTTATGGTGTAATTCGGGAGCGGTTGTCGCCGCTCCTCTTGATAAGTGAGACATGGGAATTAAGTTTTTACAAAACATTGATGCAGAGAGGAATAAATTCGAGGAAGCGGGCTTCGAGGTGGTGAACCAACTTCCAACGGACAATCTGTTTGTTGGTCGGCAGGTAATTTATAATGGTCAACTATATGTGTATAATGGTAGTCAATGGGTGAATGTTAATGCCCCTTATGAGGCTAATTTAGCATGGGGTGGGGGGAATATACAAGCAGGTGCTTCTCCGATAGATGCGTGCCTTAACCCAAATCGTGGTAATAACATATTTGGGTTTTTCCCAGCAGAAAATATTGTAATTGAAAGGTCTGAAGATAGTGGACAAACATGGAGTTCATCAGAGATAAGTGACGAAAAAAAAATATTATTGTTCACCAAAGATACTGAGTTAACTGTTGGGTATGATATGGTGAGAATTACATTAGATTGTCATGGTATACTTTATGGAACCCTCTTGAAAATAATAATAAGTATGTCCACCGGTTTGGCAGAGGATTGCTATTGTAAAGTCCAAGGTCTTACATACTACAAAAGTGCTAATGGTTTAACTGGAGACACTGATTATGTTAATATAGCAGAGTCACGACTAACTGGTTGGACTAATGACAATACAATTAACTTTTCACCTGTTACAGTAGGATACCACTCTATGACTGACAATAGTTATTATAGATACTTAAGATTTATTTTCGGGTCAAGGAGTGGACACAATCTATACATTATTAAATCTATATACGGATACACATATCAAATATATCGTGCCAGTGAATTTCAAAAAACAGGAAAACTCTACACTTATGATGCGTATAAAAATGCCTATTTCCCTTCATCTGTAGTCTCTAAAGAGATAGTTAATTTTGACGCTAATATTAAGCCGACACAAACAGGTACTGTGGCTAAGACGAGTAATTGGTTATGGCAATATTATGCTCAATCAATAGCGTGGTTAATAAGAAATTACTTGCCGCTTACAGGAGGTACGATGACGGGGAACTTAACCGTTCCTAAGCTAATTAAGTCGGGAGGTACTGCGACACAAGCACTTATGGCAGATGGCAGTACCAAGGATATCAGCGGGTTTGCAAGCTCTGAGGACATACCTACACAATTACCTAATCCTAACCCTATCATTATTAAGACCGCTGACGGAGTGTCGGTTAGATATGACGGCTCGACAAGCGGAGGGATTGCCTTGGAGGCAGGAGATAACGCAACTGTAACAGGCACGCAGACAGATGATAACACGATGACGGTGAAGTTCGGTGCGGTCGTGCCGCCGAAATTGCCAAACCCGCAAGCCATGACGATACAGGTACTCGACGATGCAGGTGCTGTAATTGGCTCTGATATACTATATGACGGCTTGATTGCCAAGATATTAAAGCTCGTTGCGGGCTACGGAATTGAGCTTAGCAGCGTTAACCTCACAGGTGGTCAAGCTGTCGGAATCAACTTAAAGCAGATTGCAGGCACTACATTGCTTGGCAATGCTAACGGCACGACAGGCACGCCGCAAGCCGTTACAATGGCACAACTGCGTACGATGCTCGGTAGCTTGATGCTCAACGACATATCTGTAACGCTCGGAGGTAACAGCAGCTACACGCTACCTTGCTACATCGATTACAACGGTACACGCTATCAGTGCAGGATTAGCAGCGATGCCACAGGATTGCAGATATACCGTGCCGGTGTATGGGTTACAATCGGCAAGTTCTGTCGATGCAGCACGAGAGGCACTATAACCAACAGTAATATAGATAGTTGGTACAAGGATACAGTGCCTAATTACGAGTTGGATGAGAGCGTGTCTGCGGCGTTGTTCGCCGAGGATTTGACGACTAAGTTCGGAGCGTCGATGGCGGCTTGGACAGGTAAAACGGTTACTCTTAACCTTGCTTCGGTAAACATAAAGGACACAAAATCAGCGTGGGTGATGCTCAAAAAGAACATGGGTGATTGCTTCCCTCGCGATAGCGTGGAGAGGATTAGGTACTATTATAATGTGGCAATACCAAGCGGCGAAGTGGTAACCAAGATAGAGTTGAGCTACAATAAAGGTGTAGGCATGTGTACGGTACATTTTTATACGGAGGGATAAATTATGAAAAATTTAATCAGCAAATTAAACAAATTGGTAGAATGGTTATTTCCGATGAGGTCTGCAATGCGTCAAGAGATTGATTGGCTTGCAAATAGGTTGGATAAGACCGAGACCAGATTTAACGAAATGGAAAAACGTTACGAAAGACGGTTCGACGAAATGGAACAACGTTATTCGGAAGATTGTTGCTTTCGCAAGGATTGTCCCGAAAGGATTAACCGATTTTCGTTGCAAAAAAACAAAAAAAATGACTAACCGAGGAATAGAACTAATTAAGAGACATGAGGGTTGTCGTTTGAAAGCATATAAGTGTCCTGCGGGTGTATGGACAATCGGTTACGGACACATCCAAGGAGTATTCGACGGTAAGACGATAACACAAGACGAAGCAGAGAGGTTGCTACTTAACGACCTCACACGTTTTGAATTAGGTGTTCGGCATATAGTCGGAGACCTGACTGACAACAAGATAGACGCTTTGGTATCGTTTGCTTACAATGTAGGCTTGCAAGCATTTCAAACCTCAACGCTGTGTCGCAAGGTTAAAGCTAATCCGAACGACCCGAACATACGCAACGAATTTATGCGATGGGTTTTCGCAGGAAAAACCAAACTTAAAGGGTTGGAAAAACGACGTAAAGACGAAGCGGATTTATATTTTGCGTAACACTAATTATGCAAAAAAAGTGCGGTGAGGCAAAGACAAAAGGTAAAAAAAAGACAACACGCCCACCGCACTGAAAAGTCCTTTTGATGTGGACAATATGGTAACACATCAAAAGGATTTTTGTTCATGGAAGAAATCAAGAAAATACACAAAGAAGTTGAAGAGACTGTGATAAGTGTTGTAGGATTGAGCTGCAAAAATTGGAAAAAATGCAAGTGTGAGGATTGCGTTTTACTCCGAAAACTAATTGTCAAATCCTTGCAATCCTTAGGGTACAGTCGCAGACAGATACAAGCGTGTACTTTATTTTCAAAGACTGCAATCTCCACATATATAAGCGATTACGGAGAAAGTCGGATATTGAACCGAATACGTTCGGAAATAAAACGCAAACTAACCGAAAAAGGAGTGTTTGAGCCGTAGCAGCTGACGAACTTTGCAATGCAACGAACGAAGTACAAGGGAGTTGTCGCAATGCCGGAAGCGGTAAGATGGCAAAAAAACTCAAAAGAAATGTCAGAAACAAGAACATTCGTTTTCCCTGAACAAGGGGGCGGCTCAGACAACACGATGGCATTGATTGCATCGATGTTGAGACAAAACAACCTTGACCCCAATCTTTTAGCGTTGTTGAATAACAACGGTGGTGGATTTGGAGGTAACTCTTTCATTTGGATAATCTTTCTTTTCTTCCTAATGGGTTGGAACAGAAATGGTTTCGGTGGTAACGGAACTCCGGAGCTTGCAAGCCTTATTAACAACGACAACGGACGTGATTTATTGATGAGTGCTATCCAAGGTAACGGTAATGCGATTTCGCAACTTGCAACAACTTTGAATTGCTCTATCGGTCAAATACAGAGTGCGTTGAACGCTTTGGGTACGCAAGTTATGCAGGTCGGTAACCAAGTCGGAATGAGCGGTCAGCAAGTGATTAACGCAATACAAAGCGGTAACTGCTCAATCGCTAACCAGCTTGCACAATGCTGCTGCAACATCAGAGAGGCGATAACCAAGCAAGGCTATGAAAATCAGTTGGCAACAGCTAATCAAACAAGTATCCTTGGAGGTAAGCTCGACCAGCAAACTACCTTAATCAATGACAAGTTTTGTCAACTCGAACAGAGAGAGTTGCAAAACAAAGTTGATGCATTGAGAGAGGAAAGAAGCTCATTGCAGAACCAGATTAGCAATTACCAGCAAACAGCAACCTTTAACAGCATGTTGCAAGGCTATGTTACTCCGTTGGCACAAGGCTTATCTACTCTACAACAAGATGTTGCAGGTTTGAAATGTCGTTTGCCGGAAACCGTAGCGGTAGCTAAGAATAACGG
>OQVO01000410.1_pt1 | contig 13795 bp, 8 predicted proteins | sample 1691511 | NCBI WGS metagenome assembly OQVO01 (sample SAMN03418254, study PRJEB22391) | human gut metagenome | biome: human-gut; feature: organic feature; material: feces | host: Homo sapiens | place: Tanzania | collected 2013-01 | reverse complement strand
TCTTCCCCTTGAAATACGCCTCCATAGTCGACACCAGCAGACTCTTTCCGAACCGTCTCGGACGGCTCAGGAAGTAGTATTGACCGGTCTTGGCAATCTTGTAGATGAGATCGGTCTTGTCGACATAGACATACCCGCCCTGGCGGATCTTCTCAAAACTCTGTATTCCAATCGGGTATAGCATATGGCCTGTCCTTTTTGTTCATTCCCTGCAAAGATAGAAAACTTTTTCAGACTTTGAGAAGTTGGGGCGAAATCACTCCAAACTAAAACAAAAGCTGGGGAAAGCCTGTTTAACTTTCCCCAGCCCTGATTTTTATTGATATTCCCGAATAGTCTATATCACCAACGGAAATTCACAATTGATTACTTGAAACTGCCCGCTTTAATGAAGTCATTATATTCCTTCATCTCATCAGCCCAACCGGTATATTTCTGACCTTTGACAACATATTTCTTCACCGTGCCGTCAGGGTAGGTTCTGGAATATGAATCGATCTCAATTGTGTCAATCCTGTTGTTATTGGTGCCGGCTGTGCCGCCTGTGACGATTCTTCCGGTGCAGGAAATTGTGTATGTGCTGTATTTGTTCAATTTATATGCAGCTGTATAGTACCCACCCTGTCCAGAACCGCCACCCTCAAGATAGGGATTCCACGTCGTAATAGGCTCGGTTGCGGACACCTCGGTGCAAGAAAATGTCTGAGCATCGATGTCCACATCGACCTTGAATCTGACAGCATCAAGGAATTTAGTAGACTTCAATGGAGTCGCCATAGGATTAAGATCTGTAATTGTGATCCAAGCCTTATCGGATTCGTTGTACGCTGTGTTCGTGATGACAACTCCTAAGACGGTCGAGGCTTCTGATTCGTTGTTTTCGTAGGCAAAGGCCGCATATTTACCGTCGATGTTCGAAATCGCGGTCATGTCCGGATCACCGACCTTGTAAGTCTCACAGGAAGTCAGCGTCACTGCGGTCATAGACGCTATCACAATGGTTTTTAATATATTATTCATATAATTCTACTCTTTTATGATTTGACATATTCATCACTTCTGCCACCACATCTTGACATTCAGATCCACTGGCTCTGGAGAATTGACATTATAGTCAGCAGATGTCTTTGAATAAAGGAAACGTTGAGGATATCCGCTTGACAGTACTCCGTGGAAATCAGTGATCGTCTTTCCCCTTACAGGGTAGCCGGTTCTGTTAAGGTCGAACCATGATTCTATTGGCATACTACGTACATTGGAAGCCCACTTCTGGTTTATTATCTGTTCAACCATCTCCTCCGTGCTTCCTGACTTGAATGCGTAGGCTCCGGTTATGAAAGAGTTCGCACCTTTACACTTCGCTCTCGCAAACGCGGCAGTGATAGCAGCCTCGTAGGCCTCTTTCGCTTTTGCGGCGTTGCCCAATCTGGCATAAGCCTCGGCTTTGAGGAACTCGGCCTCATCCACTGTTCCAAAATTAACAGGATCTGTCGCACCTATTGCCAAGCGACTGCTCTTGGTCGGATCACTACCGGTACCATAAGCGTCCCCGGCGAATTTCCCGTCTGGATTATTGTCATAGTAATAAGCGAACCTTGGATCTGACGCGTCAAGAACATTGGCGATGTCTCCGCATGCGCGAATATTATTGTTCGTGTTCAATTGACGGCGGTCACTTTCGTAAAGAGGATTGGACTTGTCAGCGGCATCAAGGAAATTGTCAAAAGCGGCATCGGCTTTAAGGAAGTTGTCCTCCGAAAGCATGCTCTCTATCTTTGTCTTGTTGGCAATGAAATCACGCATCAACACCTTTATGTAAAGCGTATTGGCAAACTGAAGCCATCCGTCAATGTCTCCACCGAAGATCATGTCCGCCGCTGATGATGGATTGTTTGCCTCATCGGTTTTAGCTTTGGCAGCGAGGCCGCGGACTTCCTCAAGGATAGACATGATGTTTTTATGAGTGTCCTCTCCGGAATCAAAATGAGGGTTTGTTGTCTCGGTAAGGTAGCCTTCCGTGTAGGCGACCTTATCATATAAGCTCGTGAGAAGGTAAAGTTCATAGGCAAGCATAGTTTTTGCCTCCATCACATAATTCGTGTTACCTTCCTCGGCCTCTCCCTTCTCTATGATTTCCTTCAAAGTTGGCATTATAGATCCGTAAATGTAACTCCATGGGCTGTTGAACGCACTGTTGGTCACATCGTAGGTCATGTGAGTGTAGTACTGGTTGGTTGTGCTGCATTGATTGACATATTGAGCCCAGAAATAACCGTATAAGTTTATGTCATAACCTACTTTGACCGCAGTGTAAAGTTGTGCGGTAAGGCTGAGAGTGCGGAAGGCAAAAGGCTTTTGATTTTCGCCTCTGGCACATAGTTCGGATTCGTGTTGATGTCCAGCCAACTCTTGCAACCGACCATTGAAAGGAGGGTCAGCATGATGGAAAAATATGTAAAAAACTTTTTCATAATCAATTCCTGTTAAATCATTAGAATACAATCTTGACACTGCCACCGAATGTTCTGGTGGAAGGAGCGGAAAAATATTCTCCGTACTGCGATGTAAGGTCATTGCCGTAATTGGTGTTGTCCGGATCGATAAGGCCCTGTTTAGGTGTCCACATCAAAAGATTCCTTCCGACAATGGAAACATTAATCGTTGAAAGCCAGCTGATCTTTTCGAACCACTTCTCCGGGAGGGTATATGACAAGTTGAGCTCACGGAGTTTGAGATATGTCTTGTCCAGCAAATTCTCACGGTACATTGCATAATTGTAGTTCGAATACCATGCTCCATTGATGTTGTAGTAAGAGTTGCATGGCATGTCATTCTCTGCAAATACAGGATTGCCGGAAGCGTCCGTTCCTGTCTGAACCACTGAGTTTGGCCAAATCCATGGATCTCTTAGATTGAACATTGTTTCCTCGGCGTTACCGTTAAACAGCACATTCCCCTTTGTGGCTGAATACATAAGACCTCCGTGACGGTAGTCAAAACTGAATCCGAGAGAGAGTCTCTTGTAGCGGATAGAGTTGTTCAAACCCATAGTATAATCTTCCTCGGCCTTGCCAAGGGTCTCATAAGTTGTATTGTCGTAAGTAGGAAGACCAGTAGTTCTATTGACAATTGTCATACCGTAATAAGGGCTGTTGACATCCTCCACCGTCTTGAGTTTATAGTCAACCCAAGTTGTGAGGGATTCTCCGACACGGGCTTTTAACTGAGGTCCTTTTGTCAATCCATAGATGGCGTATTCCTTGACATCATCCCAAAGCTCCTTCACTTTGTTGTCGTTCTTTGAGAAAGTGTAACCTATTGACCACTCCCAATCCTTGGTTCTTACAGGGACAACTCCGACCGAGAGCTCTATACCACGATTCTGGATTTTCCCGATGTTGCGTACGGCTGAAGTGTGGCCAGACTCCGGTGCCAAGGTGGCGGAAATGATCTGGTTTGTTGTTTCCTTGTTATAAAGAGCAAGGTCAAAATTCAAACGATTGTCAAAGAAACGGGCATCGATACCAATTTCAGCTTCTGTCGAAATTTCCGGCTTCAAGTCTGCGGAAGGCACACGGCTGCTCTTGACCAGACCCGAGAAGCTGTTAAGAGGAAAAGTAAGACTTCCGAATCCGCCTGTTGCGGAACCAAGGAAATAATAAGCCGAAGTGTAATAAGTCGGAGCATCATTACCAGTCTGGCCGTAGCCACCACGAATCTTGAGGAAACTGATCACATCATTTTTCAAGGCAGGAATGATTTCCGTAAGGATGACCGAGCCATTCACACCATAATAGAAGAATGAGTTGTTATTGATAGGGAGTGTCGAGGACCAGTCGTTACGGGCCGACAGGGTGACATAAACAGCATTTTTCCAACCCAAATCAGCCTGGGCATACAAGCCCATAAGGCGACGTTTGGAAATTGATGATGACGCGGTAGGAGTCGCACCACTTGTGTTCATGAAACTGGCCCAGTCCTCAATCGCGACTCCGGACAGGGTTCCGGAGATGACGGAAGCAGACCTCTGGTTCACATTCAAACCGGCGACACCATGGATCGACCAGTCTGTACCGATGCTATAATCTGCATTCAGAAGGAAGTTGGCGTCAATCTGCGAAGATCTGCGTGAGTTTTCGTCATAAGAGCCATTTTCAGGTGATGCCCCTTCATTGGCGGCATAAGAGCCAGGATTGAATGTCCAGATGTCGTTGTAAGTCTTCTGGTTATAGTTCGTGACATCCAAACCACCTCTTGCGATGAACTGCAAACCTTTCATTAATTGGATACCGAGTTCAACATTCCCGAAAACACGGTCATCCTGATAAGTGGAATAGTTGTGGTCAAGAGTCCACCAAGGGTTCTGCGCAAACGGAGTGTAGAAGTTGTCCGCATTGTTGTAGATATTCTTGTAGTCTTTCAAATCGGCGTAGTCAACATTAGCCGGATACTGAAGAATATCCTGATAGATGGTCGAACCACTTCCACCCTGGCCTGTCATGTTGTTACGGACATCCTTACGAATATAGTTGATGTTGTAGTTCAACCAGGCAAGACCATCCTTGATCTTGGTGTTGCCGCGAAATGAGAAGTTATGTCTCTTGTAGTAGTCATTGTGGCCCGGAAGTATTCCGTCAGAATAGATATTGCCATAAGAAGCCACAAATCCAGTGGTTTTGCTTCCACCCTTGATGCTCACGGTGTTGTTTGTCTCGAAACCGGTGGTGTAGAAGTTCTTAAGTGAGTTCTTCTTGTATGAGAAATCAGTGTAGGATGGGTCCGCGCCGTTGTACCAATGCGCTCCAGGTCTCCATTCTACAACTCTGCCATCGAGAAGGTTACCCCAGGAACCATTCTCTGTAGGAGAATAATTTCCGAAGACATCACCATCGTACGAATAGAACCATCCCTGGCCGAACTTGTTCTGGATTTGAGGAATTCTCAGCACATTGCTGACTTGGAAAGATCCATCATAAGTCACTGTGACATCCTCATTCAGAGAGCCACGCTTTGTCGTGATAAGAATAGCACCGTTGCCTGCGCGAGATCCATACAAGGCTGTCGCGGACGCTCCTTTGAGCACGGTGATCGATTCGATGTCCTCCGGGTTGATGTCTGCGGCCTGGCTACCGAAGTCGATAGAGTTGTTCAACTGCTGGTCGCCCATAGTTCCGTTTGAGACAGGCACGCCATCAACGACATACAACGGAGAGTTGCTGGTAAGTGAGGAATATCCTCTGACGATTACCTTCTGAGATGTTCCTGTGGCGCCGGCGGAGGAAATCTGCATGCCCGCAACCTTGCCGGCCAGTCCTGAGAGAGCGTCGGCGGAACGGCCTTTAGTCAATTCATCCGAGCGCACAGTCGTCGATGCATATCCGAGAGTCTTTTCCTGACGAGTCATACCGGTAGCCGTCACAACGACCTCGTCGAGTCCAAGTGCATCGGTTTCCAACGTAACATTGATCACGGAATTCTGTCCAATCGGTACAATGGCATCTTTCATGCCAAAATACGTGACCTTCAATGTCGTCCCTTTGTGGACATTTAAGGAATATTTCCCGTCAGAATCAGTAACCGTGCCAATGTTTGTCCCATCGACAAACACAGCCGCTCCAGGAATAGGATAACCATCCTCCGCACCTGTCACCGTACCTGTGATGGTCCGGGACTGGGCTGACGCGATGCCCACACTGATGAACAGGCATAGCGCGATTGAAAATAATTTTTTACCCATAAGCTAAAAACTTTTGTAAAACCAACAAATTGACAATAATTTCAGAAGCCGTTTCGCTTACTATCAATTGTTATAGACCACCAATTTCAAAGTCATCAATGCGTTTACATGGGTGGTGGAGGATAAGTCATTGAATATGTTGAATATGGACACATGTCTTACGTTCACATCGGCGCAAGACTATGGACTATATTGCTAAATATCAACAAATTATCCGCCACCACGATTTCACACGATGGACCGGATCATGTCTTCGACGCACTTCCGCTTTTGCTCTATTCCCGGGTGAACGTAGAGATTCAGCGTGGTGCTCACGTTTGAGTGACCAAGAATGGAACTCAATGTTTTGTAGTCACATTTGCTTTCAACGCATCTGGTCGCGAAGGTGTGGCGAAGACCGTGAAAACGGCGCATTGACAACCCGAGGGTGGCGGCGACACGTTTGAAATGGTTTCTCATGGTCTGTGGCTCGGTTGGATGAGTGAGGCCTGAAATCACGAAACGGTTGCATGGCACGCTGCCGGCATATTCATTGAGGGCAGTGGCCAGCTCACCTGTTATCGGGATGTCCCGGCATGACTCGGCTGTCTTTGGCGAGTCGATTGTGAGTTCGGAATGCTTATCCCCGCCATCGATCTTATAAATTCTATGTACCGTCCTGCGCACTCGGATTGTTCCCGAATCAAAGTCCACATCTCCCCATTTCAAGGAGCAGACTTCTCCTATTCTTATGCCGGTGTACAAGCAGATCAGCAGACCAAGATTGTAGCGGTCGGGATGAGTGGTGAGATATTCAAGCATACGCTGCTCCTCGCTCACCGTCAGGACATATAACCTTGGCTTCATCCTTGGGGTGGGGAATCTGACCTCTATGATCCTATGTTCGATCCGGCCGTGTTTTTCACCGTACTTGACAATCATCTTCAAGACTATCAACATTCCTTTGATGGTCGTCACATTCAGTCCATCTTTTAGTTTGCGATCAATCATTTTCTGTACGGAATGAGTCGTCACTTCGTTCAGAGTCTTGAATTGTGGTTCAAGATGATTCTGAATGATAAGCGAATATGCAGCCATTGTGGATGTCTTGACATACATTTTTTTCTCCTGTTTCCACAACCTGCATACTTCGTGAAATGAAATCTGTGTCATTGCTCAATAAATTTATAAGTTAAAAAAGATCAAACAATGAATTTAATGATAATGTTGGTTCAAAATATTTAAGAGGGCTAACGATTATGTCTTAAAAACTTATAACGATAAAGTAATCCCTCCTGTTTTTATGAAATATTATCGCGAATCTGTTGTGATTTCGAGAAAATGTAATTATCTTGTCAAAAGTTCATGGTCTCGGTCAACTTTGACTGTCTTCGTGTTATCTCAGCGCTGAGCCAGTGCCAATGAACGGAGGAGACCGCGTTCACTGTTTAAGTTTGTTTAGGTTTGTTTAAAACTGTTTAAGTTTGTTTAAAATTGATTGTATATGACGGATTGTTACAAGATGAAAGATAAGTTTTGCCGCCATTCCGGTGGTCTCCGGGGTTGTATTTTATATCATCCACGCCGTTGAAACGATATAGTTATTTTTTTATGACGTGTTAAATTGTTAGTTTTACCCTAATTTTGTTAACAGTTTAGTCAGAGCAATCTTTTGAGCATTGAATATAACGATTGGGTAAAACGATAAACATTAAATATTAATTCACCAAAGCAAGTTTGCACAACTGTTGGAATTGTCAAAATATTTTATTTAGTTTGTAAGCGGGTTTAACATTTGGTTCTGTGACAGATTCGTTTTAGGTTGGAGCAAACAGCCCCGAAGGAACGAAGTTATGAGTAAAATTGATATATAAAAGACATTGGAATACTAGTTCAATATTCAATAATAAAAAGCTAAGTTTAACAAAAGTTTCAAGCTTATGGGTAAAAAATTATTTACAATCGCGCTGTGCCTGTTCATCAGCATAGGTGCAGCATGGGCCCAGAACACTGTGACAGGTACCGTTACGGACGAAAGCGGCCAGCCGTTGGCCGGAGCGTCCGTGCTGGTCGCCGGGACAACAGTCGGGGTTAACACCGATCTGGATGGAAACTACTCGGTGACTGTCCCGAAAAATGGGATTCTTGTATTCTCTTTCATCGGCTTTGAGGAGCAAAGAATTAATCCTGAAGGTCGCAAAACCCTCAATGTGGTCCTTGTTGAAGACAAGAACGTGCTTGACGAGACCATCGTAGTCGCGTTCGGAACGACAACCAAAGAGGCCTTCACGGGATCCGCTTCCGTCATGAAGTCCGAGCAACTCCAGAAGAGACAGACCTCCAACGTCGCCAACTCTCTCGTAGGTAATGTCGCCGGTCTCCAGATGAGAGGTGCGTCCGGCGCTCCTGGCGCTGGTGCGGGTTCGATGAACATCCGCGGTATCGCTTCCATGTACGCCTCAACAGAGCCGCTTGTCATCGTTGACGGCGCCACATATTCCGCATCCCTGTCCAACATTCCTCAGAGCGACATTGAGTCTGTCACCGTCCTTAAGGACGCTGCTTCCGCCGCCCTGTACGGAGCGCGTGGAGCCGCCGGTGTCATCATCGTCACCACCAAACGCAGCAGGAGCAGTGACGCCATTGTCAACTTCGATGCAAGATGGGGTGTAAACAGCCGTGCGACGCAGGATTATGAGACCATCACAGACCCTGCTGAATACTATGAGGCATCCTATGCCCAACTCTTCAACAATTATTATTACATCACAGGAATGTCAGCTGAGGCCGCCAACGTGAAAGCCAATCAGAGGATGATTGAAATTCTTGGGTATCAGACATTCACTGTCCCAGAAGGGCAGCAGCTCATAGGCATTGACGGCAAGTTCAATCCTAACGCCACCCTTGGATATGCCATCAAGTCGGGAGACGAGACATACTGGCTCCAGCCGGACAACTGGAAAGACTTGGCTTACAAGAAAGCCATGCGTCAGGAATATAACCTCAGCATCAACGGTGGCAACGACAAGGCTTCAGTTTACGCAAGTCTAGGCTATCTCAACGAGGATGGTATAATTCACTACTCTGGGTACAACCGTATCAGTGGCCGCCTCAAGGCGGACTACCAGGTCAAGAAGTGGCTCAAATTCTCAGGGAATATCGGCTACGTCCATTCCAAGACAGAGTCGAACCCTAATATGGACACCTCTCTCGGATCAACCAACCTGATGTACTATACCACTCAGATTGCCCCTATCTATCCGGTTTATGTCAGGGTTCTCGACTCTAACGGAAATCCTGTCATCAGAACAGACGCCAACGGAAACGAGCAATATGACTATGGTGTACCAGGGAAGGACTATCCTGTAGCCAGAGCGTTCCTCCAGACGGGTAACCCTTTGGGAAGCAACCGGTACAACAAGCACTATACCATCGGCAACCAGTTGAACGGCACATTCTCTGCCGACGCCGACATCACTTCCTGGCTCAAGTTCAACGCCACATCCACCATAAACTGGGGCGGCACGCTTTATCACCACTATGACAATGCCCTCTACGGCCCGAAAGTCGGTGTTAACGGTGAACTCACCAAGCGACAGAACACCGGCTTCCGTACAAACCACACCCAAACTTTGACATATCACAACAAATTCGGGGAACACAACGTGAACGTTCTCGTGGGCCATGAGTACTATAACACAAAAACCTACTTCTTGGAGGCAAATGCCAGAGGTCTTTTCTCTCCTGACATCCAGGAAATCAACGCCGCAGCGAACAAGTACAATTCAAAGGGGTACAAGACCGAGTACAATGTCGAAGGCTATTTCCTGAGCGCCCACTACGACTACGCCCAGAAGTATCATGCCTCTTTGTCGTACCGTCGTGACGCTTCCTCAAACTTCATGAAGAAAGACGGCAGGTGGTGGGGCGATTTCTGGTCAGTCGGCCTGGCTTGGATAGCATCCAAGGAGACTTTCCTTGCAGATGCAAGCTGGATTGACATGCTGAAGATCAAGGCTTCGGTTGGACAGCAAGGCAATGACAGCATCGGCAGCAACAGGTACACTGATATGTACACCCTTACACCATCCGGCACGTATTCAATGTCCCCTACCTTCTCTACAATAGGTAATCCAAACATTACTTGGGAGACCACAACCAACATCAACGTCGGCACAGAGTTCAGTTTCTGGCACGGACGGCTCTCTGGCTCCCTCGATGTTTATGACAAGATCGCGCAGGACCAGTTGTTCTGGCTCTCTGTCCCTGAACATTCCGGCTCACGCGGATATTACGGAAACATGGGTGACATCCAGAATCTCGGTTTCGAAATCGTACTCAATGCGGCTATAGTCAGAACAAAAGCCATAGACTGGAACGTGTCCATAAATGCGTCCCACAACTCAACCAAGATTCTCAGCCTTCCAGAGACGAAGATGCTTGATCCGGACAACGGGTACAAAGGCTTCACCGAGAATAACCGGTGGTACAAGGTAGGCGGCCCTCTTTACAATGCATTCCGCCACAAATATGCCGGGGTGAACGAAAACGGAGAGGCTCTCTACTACGTTGACAGTTCCCTCGACGGAAAAACCGACAGGCCTGGCACTCTTACCGACAAAGTCACCACAAATCCTAACGATGCGACAAAGTACGAGCTTGGCTCAATGCTTCCTAAACTCTTCGGAGGGTTCAGCACTGACCTCAGAGTCGGGAATTTCGATTTCTCCGCCACATTCGATTATCAGCTGGGAGGCAAGATGTATGATACACGCTACGCAGGTTTTATGGGGCCATGGGAAAACACTGGCGCCGCAGGTTCCACCTTCCATAAGGACTGGAAAAAGGCCTGGTCTGTGAACAACACTTCCAGTTCCATTCCAAGATGGTATTACGGTGACCAATATTCCACCGGTGATTCAGACAGGTGGCTCACCAGCTCCAGTTACCTTAACTTCCAATCGTTCACGGTTGGTTACACTCTTCCTAGGAATCTTGTCAAGGGCATCTCCAAGGCAAGAGTCTATGCGGCAGGCGAGAACCTTTGGTTCTGGTCAGCCCGAAAAGGTCTTGATCCTCGTTACTCTTACTCAGAGAATACCACAGTCGCTGTCTACTCACCAGTCCGCACTGTTTCAGCAGGTATTCAGTTGACATTCTAATTATTTGGAGGAATTGAACATGAAAAGAATCATCAAAGCTTTTATATCAGCAGCCTGTATCGTTCCATTGGCTTCCGGATGTATTCAGGAGATCGAGCCTCAGAACGACAGTGTCACATTGGGGCAGGCGGCAGCAGCCCCTGGGGCTTACGACAACTTTGTCGACGCCATCACAAGTTCCCTCACCGGAGCGTTCACTTACGGCGGCGAAGACAAGAAGTACCCTTGGGATTTCGGTTACCCATCCTTCTATCTGCAAAGGGATGTCATGGGGAATGACATCGCATGCGAGGACGCTGGCAGCGAGTGGTACACCACATGGTACGGTTGCGGCACTGGGCTGGGACCGGGGTATGCTGTCTGCCAGCTCCCATGGACATATTATTACAAATGGATAAAGAACTGCAACACTGTTCTGTCCATGTACAAGGCCACCCCGGACGAGTCCAAAAAGGTCGGAGCCGGTATCGCGCTGGCCATGCGCGCGATGTTCTTCATGGACATAGCCCGTATGTATTCGGAAAAGACTTACGCAGAAGACAAGTCCGCGATCACGGTTCCATTCATCACGGATGAGACCCTTGTCGAGGATTGCATCCACAACCCTCGGGCAACCAACGAGGTGATTTTCGGTCACATCATTGATGACTTGAACCTCGCCGAGGAATATCTTGCCGGCTATACCCGTGCAGACAAGTTCGTTCCTGACCAGTCTGTGGTCTATGGACTCAAGGCACGTGCGTATCTTACCATGGAAGACTGGCCTAACGCCGAGAAGTACGCCAAGCTCGCACAGCAAGGTTACACTGAGATGACCGCTGACGAGTACACCAATCAGAAGACAGGCTTCAATACCCCTAACGGCTCATGGATCTTTGGCTTGACCTACAAGCCGGATGACAAGAACATCACTGTCAACGACGGCGACTCATCCTGGGGGTCACAGATGATTATAGAGGTCTCAGAATCCGAATGCGGCTATTCCGCGAACTATGTCGGTCCTAAACGAATCGACTCTCACCTGTTCTCCACTATCCCGGCCACCGATTTCCGCAGAATGTGCTGGGTGGATCCCGCTATAGACGCCCTTGGCTCAGAGGAGGAGAAAATCGCCGCTCTCGCAGCGTATTCGGATTCGCCTGGCGGCCTTTACAACACAGGCTACAACGTTTCGGCAAGAAAATCCGTAGGTGGAATTCCTGTCAAGTTCCGTCCTAAGAACGGAGAACATAAGGATCAGTATGCAGCGTTCACAGTTGCTGTGCCAATCATGAGAGTCGAGGAGATGAAACTAATTGAGATCGAGGCAGCCGGAATGCAGGACGAGGGGCGTGGAAAGACTCTTCTCACAGAGTTTGCCAAGAAGCGTGACCCTAATTTTGAATATGGCACTCATCATGACGCTTATTATGCCACAAGAGCCAACACTTTCCAGCAGGAATGCTGGTGGCAGCGCCGAGTGGAGTTTTGGGGCGAAGGACTCGCGACATTTGACATCAAGCGTTACAACGCCGGCATCATCCGCAGTTATGCCGGGACAAACCACCCGGAAGGGTATCGTTGGAATGAGACCAAAAATCCTCAATGGATGACCCTTTGCTTCGTTGGAACCGAATCCAACTACAATCTGGATCTCGTCCAGAATCCTACCCCTATCAAACCTACCGAAGACTCCAAAGAGTTTGTATGGTAAAATATATATTGATTATGAAAAGATATTTATATGTATTAGCAGGTCTTGCTCTCGCTGCTACTCTGGCTTCATGCGAGAAAGACAAATACGGCACAGACGCAGGAAATGATTCGACCCCGAATGTCGTTCTTAAGGCATTCTCGGCCGAACTGCCAAATGACCCAGATTGCGATGCTGTAGTTCGTTTCGCAGCGAACAATGCCACAACAGATGTGTATTATCTGGCAGAGTTGAAGTCACAGAAGGATGGGCGGAATCTTTCTGATGAAGCGTATGCAGACTACGTGGTGTCCAACGGTACAAAACTGACTGTAGAGAAAAACCCTTTTGACGGATCATACGTGGGCGACGCAGTTATAAAAAATCTGTATTACGAAAACATCATTTCAGCGGTAGCGGTGGGACAAGGACGCAAATCTCTGTCTTATGTCTCTTTTACCGGCTTGAAATGGAACACTCTCTGCACCGGTACGTACACTTTTGTCAATTCCTTCTCAAAAGGGCTCGTTGGCGCCACGAAAGACGATGTGATACTTCAGCAGCAGGATGCCGACAAGACCCAGTACCGGTTGAAGAATCTTTTCGGACTGGGGCAAAATCTCAATTTCTTCACAATTGACAAAACAGCCACCGATGAACAGGGTAAATATCAATTCGCCCGCATCCCGGCTCAAAGCACAGGGTTGACACACAGCAAACATGGCGCAATCAGCATCAGAGACGTCGGCTACTGGCAGGGTGATGACTCATTCGTGACCGATAGCGGTTTCGAAAGCCGTTTATACGAAGACTATAAATGCATAATTTATGGCCAGTACTACGTGACAGCAGGAAATGCCGGATATCAAAAGGAATATTTCGTCCCTAACAAATAATCTGTCTCACGCAAACATTTGAATGAGGAGGGTGAAACACACCCTCCTTTTTGTTTATGCTCGAATTATACCGTGCGCCAGATAATTTCATGTCGTTACACCTTATGTGTCCATGTCCAAAAAAGTTCCTATCTTTGTAGATAATGAACTAAAAGGACAGGCCGTATGCTATACCCGATTGGAATACAGAGTTTTGAGGACATCCGCAGGGGCGGGTATGTCTATGTTGACAAGACCGCGCTTATCTACAAGTTGGCGGCTACAGGGAAATACTACTTCCTGAGCCGTCCGAGGCGGTTCGGAAAGAGTCTGCTGGTGTCGACTATGGAGGCGTATTTCAAGGGGAAGA
>OQVO01000409.1_pt1 | contig 13820 bp, 10 predicted proteins | sample 1691511 | NCBI WGS metagenome assembly OQVO01 (sample SAMN03418254, study PRJEB22391) | human gut metagenome | biome: human-gut; feature: organic feature; material: feces | host: Homo sapiens | place: Tanzania | collected 2013-01 | reverse complement strand
ATTTTCTTCTTTGTGATATTCATAAAGAGCGGCTGTAAAAGCGGCGGTTGTCTTTGCATGCTGATACAAACTTATGTCCGCATCGGAATTTGTTGCAGACGGAATGCACCACCAGTAACGTTCAAGCAGAGAATTTAAGGACAGAAGAAATTCGTCATAATTCAATCCCTGCAATTTCTGAAAATCTTTTACAAACTTTTCCCAGAGCGCTTTATATTCTTCTTTTGAAGTTTTACATTTTTCAACCGGAATCACAGAATCTTCTTCAAGTTCCGACATTTTGCAAAACGCTTTTTCAGGTTCAGCGCGGCCGTCCAAATGCAAGGTTGAAAGAATGTGAATCATCGGCTTTTCATAGAACCTCAACTTTTCTTTTTCCTCATCAAACTGGTTTTCATTTTCACATCCTGCAATTCCCAAAATATTGCATCTGTCAGAACCGCTGCTCAAGCAGTCCGCCTGGCTTATAATCCACTCAAAATAAGAAGAAGGATTATGATGACTTGCGGCAAGAGTTTTTATATGCTCAAAATTAATATTGTCAGGAAGAACATCTTTATACTTATTCAAAAATCCTTCCGTATAAACAACGTGCTGATGAGTAAAACGTCCGTCTTTTGTAGTCCTGCAATATCTGCCTTCAAGCTGCCTGTCGTATAGTTCCTGAATATCCGCTCGCTGGGCAAATTTTCCTACGTCATGAAGCCAAGCTGCAATCACAAGTTCTTCTTTCGTTATATTTACATCTACCATCTTTTTTTCTCCTACTTGCTCCAATAATCTATCTGCCCAAGCCCGAAGTTTGTGTTTTTTCCTGTTCCGGCAATTTTGTTCAGTTCCAGCAAAGAAAGCTCAAAGTCCGAAAAGTTTCCAGTTATCTTAAAATTTCCTACATTTCCGCCAAGTTCCATTGAGTTTTTCTGGCGCGCGGAATAATGATTAAAGTCAATCCACCTGATTTTTCTGTCTGTAATTTTAAGCGATTCTGACGGAATATATTTCTGACAATCATCTTCCAAAACCTCACCGTAAAGCGAGCACAAAGTCTTTGCGCGGCGGTAAAGGCAGCCCATAAAATCCTGCGCGGAAAAATCTGTTCCGTATCTTCCGCCAAACTTGAACCGCAGAGGAGAATTCAGCTCAACAAGAATCTCGTGCGGTCTTGATTTCAACCCCTCGTCGGAATCCCATATCTGCGGAGGAATTTCCATATCAATATGATTTTCATCAATAAGAATATTTTTTCCGCCCGAAACAACGCTTTTAATCCTGAACTGTGCCCGGCTTTTAAAGATTCCGTCGTTTCCGGCACGGACAAAAGCCGCGTATATATATGGAAGATATTCAACAGATTTTCCAAAAAGCGTGAGGATAAATGAATATTCAGTCAAAGGATTTTTATGTTCCCGGTTTTTTACAGAAAGCGAATACGGATGGCAGCCCTTGTCCCGTCCCGGAAGAACTGAATTATCAGACGGAAGAATCGTCTCAAAAATATACGAATAGACGCAGGTTTTGCTGTAAAGGCACTCGCCGCAGACCGACTGCCTGGAAATGCAGCACATTGAACGCAGGTTCTTTCCCAGCATTCCGCGAAGAACAAACAAAGGATTTGCGCTGACAATGGCCGGCTTTAAAAATTCAAGATTGAATTCAAACTGTAAAAAGCTGAGCTTCAAAATTCTTCTCCGTAATGAAACATATAGCAATTATTTTAGCATAACGCATTTATAAATCAAGTTTTTATTAAAAGATTTTACTCCCTATGCAAAAAAATCATCCCCGGACTTGCCGCAATGACCAAAAAGCAAATCCAGGGATGATGAGGAGGACTAATTTAAATGCCTTAAAAAATAAGACGGATTTTAAAACTGCCTAATCTTTAAAGCTGGGCAGAAATTTTCACAAAAGCTCTAGCCTTTATTCCGTTGACTTTTTTGAGCGAACCCTGACCAGCAAAGTCCGGCCATTCTTCTATAAAAATCGGAGCGTCTTTTTTGAGCGCATCAATTTCCAAAGTAAAGTCATGCGCATTTTTTCCGTAGCGTTTAAGACCGATGCTCCACGGATAATTTTCACCAACAAAAATTCCGTCGTCAATAAGCTTTCCGTTTTCATAAAGGCGCGCGCAGTTTCCGGCATATCCAATGTCAATAAATAAATCATCAAGTCCGTTCTGCCAGCTTTCCACGGAAATTTTATAGACCGCAGTTTTTTCATCTTCTGAAATTTTCTGGCACGAAACTTTTGGAGATTCCGCAGCGTCCTGGTCGAAAGTATAAACCGTGAATCCGCCGCCGCATTTTTTTGCAGAAAATCCTTCTGGAACTTTTTCAAGTTCCGGGAACGCCTTGAATGAAATTTTCTTGCAGTCCTGAAATTCAAGTTTTGTTTTTCCGTCTTCGCAATCTTGGAACAAAACTGAATCCGTTACAACAAGATATTCTTTTCCGTTTGCAAAAACTTTGTGAGCATTCAGCGCATCTTCTCTTGAAAGCGTTACAATATCACAGTCAGGAACCTCGCCTTCAAACTGATAAAGAGAAACGGAAGCGTCCTTTGCGGAACAAACACTGGAATCTTTTTCAGCCAAAGAGCCGACAGGTTTTGCAGCTGAATAAAAAACGTAAACTTTGCGCTGGTTATTTAAAACACAAAGCGGAGTTGCAAGCGAAGTCTTTAAAAGTCCATCCGCAACTTTCATGTTGAACGGCAAAAAGAAAAAGTCTTTGTCTGCAACATCAATCGCCGGGAACTGAATGTCCGCGCCGCTTTTTTCTGTGGAAGCAAGCACAACATTTTTATGCCCAGCCATTTTTCTTCTGCGCTGATAATTGTTTACAAAGACAAAGCCGCGTTTTTTTCCACATTTCTCACATTCTTTGTAACGCCAGCTTGTGCGCAAGTCAGAAAGATTTTCCGGAGTAATAGGGTTTGACTCAGGCAAGTCAGTTTCCGTGGAGGCAAGAAATTCTCCAAAGTCATGCGCAAAAAGTGAATACAATTTTATCTCGCCGTAAGTTCCGTTTGGAAGTCCGTACTCTCCCAAAGGCGCTCGGAAATCGTAGTTCTTTATGCTCATGTCGTTCAAAGAGCCAGTCGCAATATTTTCTTCAAGAGTTGTAAGCTTTCCTTCCGGGTTCTGTCCGCCATGATACATATAGTAGCCAAGCAGGTTGCAACCGCTTCCCATTTTTGCAAGGCTCATAGCGCCAATATCTTTTGGCTGTGCAATCGGACGGCGTTTTAAAGTAACTTGAAGTCCGCCGCCAAGCTCCGCAGTAAGATATGGATATTTTGTCATATCAAAAGTGATTCCTTCGCCAAGTCCAAAGTCGCAGCCAATCGCATGGTCGTTGCGCTCGTAAGTGAACACGTAGTTTCCGCTAGGCTCAATTTCTGTAATGCGCGGATCCCAAGGAGCTTCGCAGTAGCCGCCCATAACAGGCAAAAGTCCGGCTGTAACAGCTCCACCCCAGCCAGTCGCAGTATACAAAGGAACATCAAAGCCAGTTTCACGCGCCATTTTTTCAAGACGCTTCATGTGCGCTTCGCCTGCATCGCCTGTAAGTCCGCCGCAATGGCCGAATTCATTTTCAATCTGAACTCCGATAATCGGACCACCGTCTTTTAAAAGCAAGCCTTTTACCTGCTCGTAAATCGCCTTGTAGAATTTCTCAACTTCCGCAAAATATTTTTCATCATTCGTATTGCGTGCATCAGGACATTTTGCAAGAAGCCAGTCCGGGAATCCTCCGTGGCGAACTTCCGCATGGCTCCAAGGCCCGATGCGCAAAATCATTGAAAGCCCGCATTCCTTTATACTCTGAACAAATTTGCGAAGATTGCGCCAGCCTGTCCACTCAAACTGATTTTCAATTTCCTCGTGATGAATCCAAATTACGTAGGAACTCACAATATCCACTCCGCCCTCTTTCATTTTTAAAAGAGCCTCTTTCCAGCCGCTGTCCGGGTATCGTGAATAATGGATTTCGCCCATAATCGGAAACCATCTTTTTTCACCCTTAAAAAGGCTTTTATTGTCAAAAGAATATGAAATCATGTTTTTCTCCAATTCTTGATATTTACACGTGTTGATTTATAAAAATAATATCACGGAAATTTCAAAAAATCTAGGAAAATTTTTATAACAAAACCTCACAAAACAAAAAGTGAGCAACAGATTGCGCAATAAAAAAGTTAAAAAAAAAGCCCTCAAATGCTGACAAATAGAATATTTTGAATCATAATTATAAGGACTGTTGTTTTATTACGGTGCAGATTATTCGGTCAAGCCGGATAATGACAAGGTGATAGCATTTACTGACAAAAAAATGTCATTCCCGCGCAGCGACACGGGAATCCCTGACAAAGGAGGAACATTATGAAAAAACTGATTTTTTCTATTTTACCAGCATTTTTGTTCGCATTTATTTCGTGCATGAACATGAGCTCTGGCTCTGGCGAAAACGGCTCTGTTCGTGTTGCCCTGCCCGGAAGCGGTCGCGCCACATACGCTTACAGCAAAAACAACGCCAACAAATTCATTGTGCGCCTTTATAATGACGACTTTGACCAAACCGAGGAAGGAGCTGTGGGGGGGGGTAATAGAGTTTGGCGACCTGGAGCCGGGAAAATACACTGCCACAGCGGAAGCCTGGAACGCAGGCGAAAACATCCTTGAAGGCAGCGGAAGCGCAAGTGTTACCGTAAGAGCCGGCGAGACTTGCGAATGCAATATTGCAATGATTCTTGAGGGGCAAACCGCGTATTATTCAAAGTATTTAGCTCTTGCTAATTTTAATATAGATATTGAATGTGATATTACATTATATGACTATTCAAATTTAAATACAGTCATAAATTCCTTTGAAGGTAACTTTGTAAGTTTTTCAGAAGATAAAAAATCAAATTTATATTATATATTATATTCTAGAGGCAATGGTTATAGATGTATAAAAAAAACACAGCCATCATCAGCAGAGATAGCTGATAGTAGTACAAGCAACTATTCATATTATAGAGATTTATATTATGAACCAACCACAGATACACTTTATCGTATAGGAGATGATAACAGTCAAGTGGGAGTTTTTGAGCTTTCTTGTATAAAAAATGTATCAGAGCAATCTGATTTAAATTTTTCATCTCTAGGCCCTATAAAGGTTAATAATAGTGATGCTGGCAGTGTAAAATGTTTTGCAGTAAAGGATGATAAAGTTTATATGGTTTATAATTACTATAATTATGCAACAACCAAGTATGATATTTCAGTTGTTTCTATTGATGACTTTTCTAATAACAAAACAATTGAGCATAGTGGAAAATCTTTTAATCTTTCCGGCGAAGTTACAGACATGGCGGTTCTTGAAGACGGAACAGTGGCAGTTCTTGTAAACGAAAAAAGTTTAAATACTGCAAATCAATTTACTTTAAATGATGGTTGTACAGTTAATAGCCGTGGCGCGCTTGTTCTTTTGTCTTCGGACTTGTCAACTTATAAAGTTTATGGCTGGACGGATTCTCCAAGAACAATAAGCGCAACCGGCTCAAGTTCTGACTACGATGTACAATGGGATAAAATTACAGCGTACATTCCAGAGTATGCCGGGCGCAATTCGCACTTTTACGGGCCAATGCGCATTGTAGCAATCCGCCCTAAGGAGCTTGTGATTGCAGACTGCGGCGCAAACTTTGTCCTGCCTGATTATATCGGGAAAAAGAACGGAAAAATGTTCACCCACAACAGGCTAATGACCGTAAACCTGCGCAACTTTGCCATAGGCTGCAAAAAAGAATTCAGCGAAGATGAGCTAAAATTCCAGAACCTTACCATCAGCGGAAACCTAGAATTTGTTACTGCCGGATGGACAAATTTATCTGCTGAAAACGAAAAATAAAGCAACTATATTGCCCGAAAGCTGTCATTGCCGTGTCAAGTAAGGAAATGACAGCTTGATAAAAATCGTTATATTTTATCGATTCGTGTGGCAAGCAGAGAGTTTTTACAATATGTTTACATAGTTTTTTATTGAATTATCTATCACTATATATTATCATAAAAATAAAGTTTTGCTTTTGGAGGTGAAATATGAATAGCAATAATAAAAATATCTCTAAAAAAGATAAAAAGATAAATATTTCATCTATTGGTGTAGGAGTTCTTTCTGCATCTGTTTTAGCTTATTGCGGTTATAAAATAGTAAACAACCAGTTAAGCAAAACAAAATATGAGCCAAATCCAAATAAGCCTATAAGAAAATAATGTATAAAACAAGAGATAATTTAATCTTTGGATTTCATGGATGTGATGAAACTCTTTGTGATAAGCTGGTTTCTGGACAAATAACTGCATTAAATTACAGTAAAAATTCTTATGATTGGCTCGGAAAAGGAATGTACTTTGGGAAAATGACCCAGAAAGAGCATTGGAATGGGCAGAGAATTTCAAAAAATGCAGCCAAAATAAAAATCAAAAAATAAATTAGGTGCTGTTATTTGCTTGGGAAACTGTTTAGATTTTCTTGAGCAAGAGAATTTGAAAAAATTAAAAAATCATTATAATCAAGTAAAAGATGATTTTGCTAAGAATGGTATTGAGCTTCCTCAAAATACAGGCGGCAAAGATTTATATAGAAGGGAACTTGACTGCTTGTTGATAAATTCATTAGTAGCAAAACAAAGAGAAGAATGCCAAAAAACAACAGAACTGGTATGCACTCCGAACTACCTACGGAAGAGAGAAGAAAGCCTACGACTACCTCGTAGCAAAAGGCGTTTCTGCTTTCTACCCTACCATCCAGGTGATGAAAGAAATAAGAGGACAACGTAAGGTTGTAACGGAATCCCGACTGCCCAACATCTTTTTTGCTTTCGGTACCGAAGAGGAAATCAAAAGTTATGTGTATGATAATGTGAATCTGCCATATCTCCGCTTCTATTACCGACACATGCATGAAGGGGCAAGGATTACGAAATCTCCTCTGATTGTTCCCCAGAAACAGATTGAGGGTTTGAAGATTATCTGTGAATCAGAAGCTGAAGATATCCTCTATGTGCCAGAAGAGGTACAGAAGTTCAAGGAGGGACAGATGGTCAGGGTGATAGATGGTAAGTTTAAGGGACTGACAGGAAGAGTGGCACGGTATCAGGGGCAGCAGCGCGTTGCCATCATCGTCGAAGGCGGCTTTACCATGGCTACTGCTTATCTACCTACAGCCTTCCTGGAATATATTATAGAATAAACCAAACTAATTTAGTTAAAAGTCAAAAGTGCAAGGAAAGATTGTTTTAATCTCATTTTTGGTATGCGCAACGATGAATGTATCTGCCCAGGTGAAAACCACAGACAGTACGTTCATAAATAACTCGCGCCCTATAGTCTTTGTCGTCAATCGAACTGATATCAGCGAGAGTGACAAAGACTGGATTAACAATTTTCTGATTCCTGAGCTGGAAGCACTTGGAGACAGGGGCATCATCCTTGGGCGTGCTACGGCGTCACCAGAAGGTCCTACTCCCAACAACGTGCGACTTGCCCGGAGCCGAAAGGCTTCCATGGATGCCTTGCTAGGCAGATACGGTATCAACACCAAGCGCATCAGATATGATGTGGTGCCGGAAGATTATCCGCTCCTCCTCTCACTGATGCAGATGGAGCACGACAAGTACCTGCCTATAGTAAAGACCGTCATCAGAAAACATGACGGAAAAGGTGACCAGCTGAAAGCGGAACTGAAACGGCTGGAAGGAGGAAAAATCTGGAAGCATCTGCTCAAGAAATATTTTCCGCAGTTGCGTGCCGTCAGAATCATGCCGATAGACGAACGGCTCGCAGATACCATCCGGTTGCCAGAGGCAAAACCTATCCATACGGACTTGCCGTTTCCTAAGCCCAACATCTATGTGAAAATGCCGCTACCGGAACCGGCTGAAAGCAGCAGGAAACGCCGTGAGTTGCTGAGCATCAAGACCAATCTGCTATACGACTTCGCCTATATGCCGGGCTACGACCGCTTCTGCCCTATCCCCAACGTGGCTATTGAGTATTATCCGCTGTCCGGACATTTCACATACGGTGCCAGTTTCGAGGGTCCCTGGTGGCAGAACTACAAAGAGCATAAATATTTCCAGTTGCGCAACTACCAGTTGCACACCCGGTATTACCTGCAAAGCGGTGAAACGGGTTTCAGGGGTTTCTTCGTAAGTGCTTACGCGCACGCGTTCCTATATAATATATGCTTCGACGAAAAACGGGGATGGGAAGGTGAAGGATGGGGAGCCGGACTGGGACTGGGTTGGGCGATACCGCTAGACCGCTCCAAACACTGGCGACTCGACATCGGTCTGCAGGCTGGATTTCTCAATACCCGCTACGACCCATACCAGTGGCTCTGCCCTGTGGATGGAGATAAAGACAAACAGGTATATTATTACAAATGGTATGGAGATGCCAAGGATTTCAAAAAGCGACAGTATCGCTATAATTGGTTAGGACCAACCCGACTGGAGGTGAGTTTGAGTTACGATATCCTCTACCGAAAAAGTAAAAGAAAGTAAATAATGAATCAGTTTAAGCAGTTAACATATCTCCTCAAGGATTCTGTAAGCCACAGAGTTTACAGAACGGGTACTGCTATCTTTTTCATTTCATCAGTTCTGCTGCTTGCAGGCTGCGAACGTGAGCCGAATCTCTATCTGCATCAGGGCGGTAAGGAAGCAACAATGGATCTGCCGAAGATAGACCTGGAGCTGAAAGTGCTCTGGGATTATGAATTCAAATATGATGTGGTATACGACTGGGAGGCGGAATGGAAATACGGATGGGACGATGATGACAACAAACTCTTCGGAAAAATCGGATATACCGAACCATCTGTTTTCGAGATAAGAAGATACTTCACACAGGATGTGCAATATGGTGCGCACGAAGCACCCTATAAGAACCATATCCAGGCAAAACAGCTGACAGCCAATTACGACTTCGGTTTCTGGGATATCCTGGCGTGGAACGACATCCAGACTGCGGATGGTATTCAAAGCGTCCGCATAGATGAATCTTCCACTTACGAATATGTAACGGCAAATACGGGACAGACGATGTTTCCCTCAAAATACAATGCTCCCCAATTCAGCAACTCCTTCTATCAACCGGAAGAACTGTTTGCGGGATATGAAAAGGGTATTGAAATCAACCGTAACCTTGACGGATTTGTATTTGATGAGAATCGCAACTGCTGGGTAAGGAAACTGGAAATGCAGATTCAGCCTGTTACCTATATTTATCTTACGCAGATTATCCTCCACAACAACCGTCAGCATACCCGCATCGTAACGGGTATTGACGGTAGCGGAAACCTGAGTGGCATGGCGCGCAGCGTGAATCTGAATACCGGTGTTACCGGAAGTGATGCCATCACGGTAAACTATAATATGAGGATGAAGTTTGACCAGCAAATGAAGGATGGAGAGAAGGTGGATATCATTGGAGGCAGGGTCTTGACCTTCGGTATGCCGAAGTTGAATCCCAGCCGTTTAGATAACCATTCTTATATGGAATCTTTAGCAAAAGTAAGAGATGCCGACCTTAACAACCGACATTACTTGGATGTAAAGATGCAGTTTTATAATGGTAAGGACTCCACATTGGTCTTTGATGTAACCGACCAGGTCCGTCGACTGTACAAAGGTGGCGTCATCACAATTGATTTAGACATGACGAAAGTCCCAGTTCCTGTTCGTCCCGGCGGCTCCGGTTTTGATGCCGTAGTCAAGGATTTCGAAGAGAAAGAATGGGAAATTGAGATGTAAATGATGATTATTAACAAAAAAATATAATAAACAAAAAAAAGAGAATTAAGAATTAGTATTTAACATTATCAATTTACAAACTTATATGTATATGAAAAAATATATTTTTTTAGCAGCTTCTGCATTGACCCTTGCAAGCTGCACAAGCGAGGATTTTCTTGGTAATACACCAGGAAATGTACAGTCTAACACTTCCGCTATTAATTTCGATGGTGAGACGGGTAAGATTTCTCGTGCAGACCATGTAGGTGCTGACGCTGCGGAACTTCTTAACAACAAGTTTATAGTTGCAGGTTTTAAAGGTGCAGAGTCAAAAAATGGTATTGCAACAACCTCAGTTTTCGACCATTATACTGTAACTTGGAAAAAGAGCACAGCAGGAACAACTACTGATAATACATCTGATTGGTCATATGTAGGTAATGCTCCTCAGCAAGGTCTTGCCAATATTACCGGTAGCCAAACTATCAAATATTGGGACTACTCTACGGGGCAGTATGACTTTATCGCATTTTCAACAGGTAAAGCTACACTCAATACAGGTGAAGGAACTGCTGCAGATGACGATAACGTATATGTTTCAAAAATAACACCAGCAACAGCTAATTCTTCAACAGGTGGAGCGTATACCATTCAAGGTACAGCCAAAGGTCTCCATAAATGTTACATTGCAGACTTGATTACAGCATATAATCCTGCAAAAGAAGGAAAACCTGCGTATAAGCAAGAGGTTCAACTCTCATTCCGTAATCTTACTTCAAAAGTTCGAGTTGCTTTCTATGAAACCATTCCTGGATATTCTGTAAAGGATGTTAAGTTCTATACAGATAATACAACAGGCATCAACGATGGAGTATCAGAACAGAATGCAACATTGTTTACAGAAGGAACCGATGCAAACAATAATTTCTACGGCAGCGGTAAGGCTACAGTTTATTTTCCAACTGTTGGTACAGACAATATTGACAAAAGCGACTACAATAAAGCGCACGTGTCAATCGTAGGAGAAAATGAAAATAAAACAAAAGACTTTGGCAATCTGAATTATGCCAAATCAGAAGATAATCGTCTTGGCACTGACCCAAATTATCTAGCAACTACTAAAACAACTCCAACATATGCTGGTGATAATCCTACAGACAATTATTATCAAATTGTAATTCCAAACGAAGCAGGTACAACCTTAACTCTCCGTGTAAACTATACATTGGTAGCTAACGATAAGTCTGGAGAAGAAATTAAAGTATATGGTGCAAAAGCAATTATCCCTGCTATTTATGCACAGTGGAAGTCTAACTTCGCTTATACTTACATCTTCAAGATTTCTGACAACACTAATGGTAAAACAAGCATTACAGGTGATACAGAAGGTCTCTACCCTATTACATTCGATGCAGTCGTAGCAGATTCAGAAATTGGCAACCAGAATACTATTACAACTGTTGCAACTCCTTCTATTACAACATACCAGAAGGGGCATGATATTACTAAGAATGAGTACGGAGAAGGTGACATCTATGTAATGGTAAATGAAAACGGTACACTTAAAAATGACCTTAACAAAGCTGCACTTTATACTATTTCAGATTCAAAAAATGTTGGAATTTCAGAAGCTACAGTTCATGATGCATTAACAATAGGTAGTACAACAAATGGTAGTGTCACAACAGGACGTAATGGTATTGAGTTGACTTTGACTAAAGAAGAAGAAGCACTTAAAACGACCACAACTATTCCAGGTGTCGATGGTAATGATATTACTGTTCATGAAAATGAAGCAGCAAAATTCACAGCCAAAGCCAATACATACGCATTCGTATATGAAACAACAACAGGTTCACCAAAAGAAACAGCCTACTATACTGCTGTAATTCCAGAAGCTGGAACTGATGTTTCTACTTATTATACAGATCCTGACGGAAAAATTGCCGCAACAGGAACTGCTAATGGAACAACAGTTTACTATCAGAAGATTACAAACACCAACAAGACCTACGCTATCAAGGTTATCAAGGTTGTAGAGTAATCAAAGCTCTCCCATAAGGGGGCACACTCTTTACATATCATTCAAGACATGATATATAAAGAACAATTACAAGACAACAGCCGGACGGGGTTGAATGTTCCCTGCCCGGCTCCTATGATATCTCGCTTGAGGCGGATTGCAAATCCGCAGGAACGCCTAGCGGACTCGCGTATCTCCATAACGCCTAGCGGACTTGCGAAAATTCAGTAAATGATGATTATTAACAAATAATATAATAAACTAGAAAAATAGAGAATTAGTATTTAACATTATCAATTTACAAACTTATATGTATATGAAAACGTATATTTTTCTTGCAGCTTCTGCATTGACCCTTGCAAGCTGCACAAGTGATGATTTTCTTGGTGATACCCAAGGCAGTACTCCTACTTCAGCCAATTCAACTATTAACTTTAGTGGAAATGCCGGCAAGATTACTCGTGCCACATCTAACGAGGGAACTCCACAGCAGATGCTCGACTACCAGTTCAGGGTTTATGGTGTGAAGAAGATGAGTAAAAACGGGGTAGATAAGTTTGAACCTTCATTCTCTGATTATTATGTTTGGTATGATGAAGCAAAAAACACTACCTCAAATACTAATGGATGGGAGTATGTAGGAAATAAAAAAGCAGGAAATGAAGATGCAACTTATGGTTCTGGAAATGTTAAACTACAAAATGACCAATATATTAAGTATTGGGACTACGCAGCTGAAGAGTATCACTTCGTTGCAGGTTCACCAATTTCTGCTTTCACATACAATAAAAATGCAGATATTAATACTGTAGGTATGAAAATTCCATCAGCTACCATAACTGGTCTCGCAGGTCATATCAATATCAACAAGACAGAAACAGCTCTCAAGACAGATCCTGTGTATGTAGCAACTCCAATAGTGGTTAAAAAGGAAAAGTACCAAAAGCCTGTAACATTTGAATTTAATCGTCAGCAGGCTATGGTTCGCGTAGGTATTTATGAGACTATTCCTGGGTATTCGATTACGGAAATTAACTTCTATGATGCTGATGGTAAAGTACAATCAATCACAGAAGCTGATGGTAAAGAATCAAAAGGCACTAACATCATCCTGACTTCTAGCACAGAAAACTACTTTGTTGGTGGTAGTAATGTTGCGGGAACCATTACTTATGATTGGACTGGAACAACTCCTTCATACACCTACGTATATACAGGAACTGGTCTTACAAAGAGCCAAAACTGGTATGCAGGTAAGTTAAGCACTTTGGCTACAAAATCAACAGCCGCAGTAACCGACCTCTATGGTACAGATGGAGATATGTCAGATAAAGGTTACTTCACTGTACTCCCTACACCTTCTGCTACTACAGCTGCCCCAATCATCATCAAGTGTGACTATACTCTGAATGCAGATGATTTATCAGGTGAGACTATCAAGGTTACTGGTGCAACAGCTGCTATCCCTGCAGCATTCAGCAAATGGGAAGTAAATACTCGCTATACATACCTCTTCAATATTTCACAGAACACTAATGGCTATACAGGCGATGATCCTAACAAAGCGGGTCTCTTCCCTATCACTTTCAAGGCAATTGTGAAAGAATCAACAGACGCTATGCAGGGTACTGTGACTACAGTTTCAACTCCATCTATCACTACTTATCAGGATGGTTCGGTAACTGATGCCTCTGTTGAGTATAAGAAAGGCAAGGCTATCTATGCTACTGCTACTAACGATAAAGGTGAAGAATTTACACTTACAACTAATGGCACAGCAGTTGGTAATGTGCAGGTTTATAAGCTTTCGAAGGAAAGAAACGAGGCTGAGCTCCAGGTTTCAGAAGTTGTAAAAGCAGAAATCACGAATGGCATCAAGATTACAACAACTGTTCATACAACAGAAATAACAGTTGGTAATGTTAAACTTGCAGCTAACAAGTATCTTTCATTCACTCCAACTGAAACAGGTTTCTATGCTATCCAATATTTGGTAAAAGCAGCA
>OQVO01000407.1_pt1 | contig 13843 bp, 14 predicted proteins | sample 1691511 | NCBI WGS metagenome assembly OQVO01 (sample SAMN03418254, study PRJEB22391) | human gut metagenome | biome: human-gut; feature: organic feature; material: feces | host: Homo sapiens | place: Tanzania | collected 2013-01 | reverse complement strand
TATCTTTTTATAATTGTTACTATTTATTGTTATTTACTTTCTTTGTGGATTCATTGTCGAACCCGCTATTCATAGTCACAATCGGTGTGCCAAAAAGATGAGAAAAATGGCTCTGTGCTGATAATCAGATGTTTATGTAAAATGTACCAAAAATGGATGGTGTGGAATATGAGGAAAGTATGTGGAAACATTCCCCAAAAAACTGGGGAATGCATTTCTTTATGTAACAATCACAATTTAATAATTCATTCCGAATGTCCAGAGAGGAATGATATTGCCGAAACCGGTTTCAATATCATCTTTTACGATATATCCCTCTTCTGCCTCGGTTATCTGCTTCTGACCTTTCTTCTTGCCACCTATCTCAAAGGTTTTGCCGGCTATCAGAAAATCTGAGATGGGAGAATTGTAAACGGTATGGTTCACTCTCATCTGATTAAAGAAAAAGGTCTCACGTTGATTTCCTATATCGGGAGTTTCTGATGTGAGAGCGAAAGAGAGGTTAGTATTGTCGAGATATACTTTTTCGACCTTCCCCAGACCTCTAACTCCCTTTGTTGAATCGTGGAGTTGGGCGATGAGACCAGCCTTTTCCATAAGTTCAAAGTAGTCGGGAAGCAAGCCGCGGTCTGCCTTGATGGTTGTAGCGATGGTGCTCATGTTGGGCTTGAATGGCACACTGTCTGCTATCACCTGCATCAGTTCCTTCAATTTCCTCGATATGGTTACTGTGTAGTTGGCATATTGGGGAATGTCGGTTTCCAGCGTCATGCTTACTACCTGGTTTAAGCGCATTTTATAGCCCTCGTCTTCATAAAATGGATAGTAACCCTGGCGCAGATATTCGTTGAAGAGGGATAGGGGATGGTCTATCTCTATTGGCAATTCTACCTCATGATTGACGATTTGTTCCAATGTGTAGGCTGGTAGGTCGATTCCGAGTTTCATGCCAATATATTCTCTAAACGACAGACCTTGCATTTATCCGATTCTTCCATGGAATCTGATGATACATATATCTCACGTATCGGGTGTCGGTACGTTTGATGAGATTGTCGGATAATTGCTTCAATAATTCCATATTTCTTCTGTTATTAATTCATTTATTTGAATGCTTTTTAGCATTTTTGGTGCAAATATACGAAATTTGTGGTGAATTTCCTACAAAAATAAGAGAAATTTGTGGTATTTTTACCGCAAATTTCTCTATTTGGCTTGGCTTGACATATACAAAGGCTTATAACAACTCTCCTGCTACCCTAATTATAATAACTTTCTTGCAGTCCAGGTACATCAGCAAAAAGCTATTCGTCTTCCGTAATGATTTCTAAATCTTCAGCTATTTTCTTCAGTCTGTCTCTTATCCTCTTCGCCAAGGTTGGTGTTTTTTGCTGTATGACAGGCTTTTGGGGCTCTTCTTCTATGACTGGAGGTTCTTCAGTCGGAGCATCGGGGGTGAGTGGGGCTGGCTCCTCATCAGGGATGTCTGTAGATTCTATGTTTGATGGCTCTGCTGGAATATCCTCTTTTGGGGATTCTTCTTTTCCATGTGATTGGAAATTGTCACGTATCGGATGATAAAGCTTATCGATAATTCTCTGGTAATCATCTTCATCCTTGGTGGTTGTGACAGGATTGTCCTGAATTTCATCTGCCAGTTCGTTATTGAGACCTGTTGCCAGAATGGTGACTTTGGCATCCTCATCCAGACTGTCATCATCTGAAAGACCCCAGATAACCTTGATGTCTGGATTCAATTCATCGAAGAAGGCATCTATCTCTCGCATTTCCCTAACGAAGATAGGGTGCTTGCTAGAGGTATAGATGTTGAAGAGGATGCGCTGGGCATTGCTGATGTCGCTGCCGTAGAGCAATGGGGAATCCAGGGCGTTGAGGATGGCATTCTGAACTCTGCCTTCTCCGCTCGCTCTGCCCATCGCCATGATGGCACCGCCGCCGCTCTTGATGGTGGTCTCGATGTCACGGAAGTCGAGATTGATGGTTCCTTCTACGGTAATCAGCTCCGAGATGCTCTTGGTGGCATCGCTCAGCACCTTGTCTGCCAGCTTGAAGGCATCCTTTACGGTAATTTCAGAATCGGCATATACATCGCAAAGTCGCTCGTTGTTGACAATGAGCAGGGCGTCAACGTTCTTGCGCATCTCTTCTACACCCTGCAGGGCCTTCACGATTTTCTTTCGCTTTTCAAAATAAAATGGGATGGTGATGATGCCCACTGTCAGGATGCCCATGCTTTTGGCGATGCCAGCGATGACAGGGGCTGCTCCTGTGCCGGTACCGCCACCCATGCCGGCTGTAACGAATGCCATCTTGGTTCCGTCATCCAGCAGCCGTTTGATGTCTTCCTGGGTGTTCTGCGCTTCGCTTCTTCCAACTTCAGGGTTAGCACCTGCTCCCAAACCGCTCTTTCCGAGCATGATTTTTACAGGCACAGGTGATTTGGATAGCGACTGGCTATCCGTATTGCAAACGGCAAAGCTCACATTTACAATACCTTCTGAGTACATGTTCTTAACGGCATTACATCCGCCACCACCCACACCTATCACCTTGATGATATTCTTGGTGGTGTCTTCAGTCTGTCCGAAATCTATAGGGGTCCATTCTTCTGTCATCTTATCTATATTTCTATTTTGGGCACAAAGATAATAAAAAAGGAGTAATTATACAATAATAAAAGAAACGCAAGGCTTGCGAAAGAAGATTTTTTGATGAAGAGAAACGTTTTTCCCTATTCTTTTTGTATTTTTGCATCCGGTATGCAGACAGAACAGGAAAATAGGAGTGTCGAGGAGAAAGCTGCTTTGATAAAAACGCTTTCCTCCCAACTTTTGGCAGAAGGAAGAACTGACCTTTTGCTGAAAGCTATCGGTGTGCCCGTATTGGAACAGCTTCGTATTGAGGCAGCAAGAGCTACTCTCAGCCCATTGGTCATTACTGAGGATTATCGCTTCCTGTTGCCTGAGTTTGGTAATAAAGAGGTACAGCTCAGTCCTATCCACAAGGCGCTCTATCTGCTCTTCCTGAACCATCCGGAAGGTATTGAATTCAAAAATCTGGTAGATTATCGGGAAGAACTTCTTCAACTTTATCAGAAGATAGGGAATAGAATAGATATGGATAAGATTACCGAGACCGTGAACCGTCTGGTGAATCCGCTTGATAATGCGATAAACGAGAAGTGTTCCCGTATCAAGGCTGCCTTTTCTGATTTAATGGATGAGTATCAGGCAGACTATTATATCATCAACAGTCATGTGAAGCGGCATCAGGGGAGTTCGATGAAATTGTGGTTTGAGAGGTTGAAAATTATCAACCTCCCAAGAGAATTGGTCGTTTATCAATGTTCTTGATGTTTGCTCTCACCTTATTTAAAGCCTATCGCTGCAAAATCTTTCATCGAATCATATCTTTTTAAATATTGTGCCTTATATATTAATGGTGTTACTGAGAAAATATAGGCTATCCTATTTCTCCCATCAGCCATCTTAGGGCATTGATTCTCTTGATACCGTTGTAATCGGCAGTAGGATCTTCATCAAGTGTAAGGATATACTTAGGATATTGGTCATTGATTTGCTGCAGAGATGCCAATTCACGTTTTAAGGTAGCCTCATCTCTAACGGTAGCAGCTACCTGATAATACGTGATATTGTTTTCATCAATCGCTACAAAATCTACTTCCAGATTATCCATCTTTCCGATATATACTTTCTGTTGGCGATGGAGTAGTTCCAGATAAACGATGTCCTCCAGGATGCGGCCGGCATCGAATGAGCGGGAACCTAGGAGCATTCTTCTCAAACCGATATCCACAAGATAATATTTACCCAATGTCTTGAGCAGTTGCTTACCCTTGATGTTGTATCTTTTGGTTTCATATACGAAGAAGGTTTCGCAGAGTGCAGTCAGATATCGTTCCACGGTTTTCTGGTCTATTTTTCTTCCATCGGCAGTCATGATATCAGCTATGCGCTTGGTGGATAGAATGTTGCCGATATTGTCTGCAGTGAAACGGATAACGCTTTCCAGCATCATGACATCGGGTAATTTCTTCCTGCTCATGATGTCCTTTACTACAATGGTGTTATATACACCATTCAGGTAGTCGCTGATTTCAGCGGGACTATCCAGTTCAAGGGTATATGGAAAACTGCTCCTTGTGATGTAGTCTGTATAGGCTTTGGGAAGATTGTCGGTTCCGCCGATGCCTTCTACATACTCTCTGAATGAAAGGGGAAGCATGGCGATTTCCACATATCTTCCGGAGAGTAATGTGGCGATTTCGCTTGACAGCATATAGGCATTCGAGCCCGTAATATAGAGATCTACTGTTGGCTTCAGGTTGAGGCTGTTGATGATGTCTGGGAAATCTTCCACATGTTGTATCTCATCAAAGAAGATATAAGTCATCTTGTCTTGATGAACCAATGGCTTGATATAAGCATATAAGTTATGTGGATTGCGAAGCTCATAGAAGTCGTAATCCTCGAAATTGAGATAGATGATTTGGTCGTCATGAACACCTTGCTTCTTAAGCCAGTCACGATAAATCTCCATAATGGTGGATTTTCCGCAACGGCGAATGCCGGTTATCACTTTGATAAGAGACTTGTCTTTGAAAGCAATCAGCTTATTGAGATATTCCGTTCTTTCTATTCGTTTCATATCATTTCATTGTTCTTTGATTATATATTTGCTGCGAAGATACTATTTTTTTAGGATAAATCATCCTAAAAGTATAATATTTAAGAAAGTTTTAGGATAAATCATCCTAAAACTTCCGAAATTTGAAAAGTTTTAGGATAAACCGTCCTAAAACTTTTCTTCTATCCCCATATTTAGGTATTTCTGCGAAACCATCATTTTTAGGTATTGCAGATGATGGAAAAAGGATGTATCTTTGCACCCGAAAATAAATGTAACTAAAAGTAAGATAGACAAATGAAAACAACAATCGTAATTTATGGCTCTTCTACTGGCTCATGCCAGTCGATTGCCGAAACCATCGCCTCTAAGTTGGGCGTGGAAGCTGTAGATGTAGCTAACATCGATGACGCTACTATCACAAGTCATGAGAATCTTCTTCTCGGTACTTCAACATGGGGTGCCGGCGAGATGCAGGATGACTGGTATGATGGCGTGAAAACGCTGAAGAGTGCCGGCTTGGCTGGCAAGACTGTGGCCCTGTTTGGTTGTGGCGACAGCGAGTCTTACCCTGATACATTCTGCGGCGGTATGAAGGAACTCTATGATGCTGCCGTTGAGGCTGGCGCTACCGTATTGCCTGGCGTATCTACAGACGGATACACCTATGATGACAGTGAGGCAATTGATGGCGACAAGTTCCTGGGACTCGCACTCGACGAGGTGAACGAGGACGACAAGACAGAGGAGCGTATAGATGCCTGGATTGAGGCCATCAAACCAGCGTTATAATTTTGCAAAAATATTTTTCAAGAATTAGAGAATGATGGAATTCTCTGATTCTTGATTTTAAACTTGATTAATTCGGATAGTATGCAGCAGGAAATCGCAACACCAGTAGATTTGAAGGTTCTGATGAATCATATATATGAATATAAGAAGGGCGTGCGCCGCCTGGTGCTCTACACCTTCAACAAGAAATATGAGTCTTTTGCCATAACAAGATTAGAGCGTCAGAACATTGATTATATCATCCAGCCGGTTGGCAACGACCGTCTGAATCTCTTCTTTGGTAAGAAGGAATGCCTGGATGCTATCCGCATGATAGTTACCAAACCATTATGCCAGCTTACGCCGGAAGAGGATTTTATCCTGGGTGCCATGCTGGGATATGACATCTGCGCCCAATGCGAACGCTATTGTGAGCGGAAGAAGAAGGTTTGCTAAGCTTTTCTTTCATCTTCGTAATGTTATCATGTTTATAAGTAGAAAGAGCGTGATTGCCGTAATGGTGATTACGCTCTTTCTGCATATTTCGGAATAATTCCTCTTTTTGCCCCTTATTTTGACGGAATAATTCCTGTTTTTGCCCCTTATTTTGACGGAATAATTCCTGTTTTTGCCCCTTATTTTAACGGAATAATTCCTCTTTTTGAGGGCTAAAATGAAAGAAAAAGTCCTGAAAATTTGTGTAATTAACTGAAAATGAGTATATTTGCATCGGATTTAAATGAGAAGCTTATGTTAGAACGTAAATTTGCAGATAATTTGGAGAATTTCCTCCTTCATGAACCTCGGAAGATTCTGCTTGTCAATGGTGCAAGGCAAATAGGAAAGTCGTATCTGATAAGATATGTGGGAAAGAAACTTTTCAAGCATTTTGTAGAAATAAATCTCAAGGCAGACCAAGAGGGAGATGGCATCTTTAAAACAGTAAAGAGCAAGGAAGACTTTTACTTGCAGTTGGGTGCCATGGCAGGTAACAATCTCGGAAGTAAGGATGATACCTTGGTGTTTCTTGATGAAATACAGAGTTATCCTCACCTGATGACTATGCTTAAGTTTCTCAACGAGGATAGTAAATACCGATATGTGGCAAGTGGCTCCCAGCTGGGTGTCGCCTTGTCGCAAACCCCTTCTGTACCTATTGGCAGTATCGCTATCCAACAGATGTATCCTCTTGATTTCGAGGAATTCTTGTGGGCGATGGGTTGTGGAAAGAAGGCGATAGAGAGCATGCGACAGAGTTTTCTGGATAAGAAAGCCTTGAATGAGTCGATGCATAACTATATGCTCCAGCAGTTTAAAATTTATCTGCTCGTGGGAGGAATGCCTGATGCCGTCAATAAGTTTCTTGAAAATAGAAATATGGCTCAAGTGCGCAGTATTCAGCGCGATATTCATGCGCTTTATAAGATAGATGCATCGCAGTATGATGATGAGCGCAAACTTGTTATCAGAAAGATATATGATATGATTCCATCGAATATGGAAAATAAGAAAAAGCGTATCATCGTAAAGAATATCGAAGGCTTGAAGGCGCATAAGCAATTTAGCGACTACGCTGAGGAATTTGAGTATCTTACGAATTCCGGGGTAGCTTTGTCGGTGCAGGCTATCAGCAATCCTAGTTTTCCACTGATAGAGTCGGAGAGCAAGAATTTGCTGAAGCTCTATATGAACGATGTGGGGTTATTGACCAGTATACTTTATGGTACGAATATCAATGCCGTGTTGAGGGATGAGCGGAGTGTGAATCTGGGTGCTGTATATGAGTCGGTCATAGCTCAGGAATTTCATGCCCATGGTTATGTGCTTCATTATTATGATAACAAGCAGAAAGGTGAGGTGGATTATCTGATAGATGATTACAGAAACCTGACAGTCTTGCCTGTGGAAATCAAGTCGGGTAAGGATTATATGGTGCATAGTGCACTTGATAAGTTCCTGGATACCCCGGAATATCATATTCATGAGGCTGTGGTGCTGAGCAATGAGCAGAAAGTTTATACGGAAAATGGAATCACTTATATGCCTATATATTATTGTATGTTCTTTAACAACAAGATAGAAGATGAGGCTGATCTGGTGATTCCTGAGATTCAGATGCCAAGCCTGTAAATATACGAGAGGGTGTGTCATTGGTTTATGGCACACCCTCTTTCTGCATTGAACGTTTCCATCTCCTTCACTCTGAAAACACTACTTATTTATTAGTACAGACTATATCAACTTGTTTAACCTGATACCTATTTCTAAGTATAAAAAATGTGAAAATCACAATTTCTCGGTATTGTACAATTTCTAAATAAGTCTTACCTTTGCAGCCCGAAAAAAGGAATAGATATGAAAAAAGGATTAGGAAAAATCAGAAAGATTAAAAAGAAACATAATTCTAATTATTTATATTATCTGCCAAAATCATATTTTGAAGATGAATAAAGTTGGTTAATATCATGCTAATCAATAAAAGTGGATATGAATAATTTAGGATGTAGAAAGAGGAGGATTTACTATGCCTTGGTTTGAATGGAATGAAGAAGCTTTTAAAGAGGCTATGCTGGATGATGGTAAAATAATTAGTAAGTTCGTGCTATTAAAAGAACTTATTGATGATCACATTATTACATCAGCAAAGGCTGCGGAATGGATGAAAATGAAATTGGATGCATTTGTTAAAGATTGTGATAACAATACAAGGGCTTCTATATATCTGAAAAGGAAAGCTGAAGGAAGACTTAACAAAACGAATAAAGAATCAATGAAGCAAGACGAAGATGAGGATTTCACTATACCAGAGGATTGGACAGAAAAGACAATGCAGGTATTTGAAATGTTTAGAGATGAATGGCAAGCGGAAGAAGATAGGCAGGAGCTTGTTTTTCAGGGAGAGATGGCTGGCAGAGTAACTACATTGCAAGAGCTGGTTAAAGATGGAATAATATCAAATGAATTAGCAGATAAATACAATATATCAAGTAATATATAAGTGAATAGACTTTGTTTAGAAAAGGAAATAAATCGGTAAGTATTCTGAACAACAAAAAGCCCCCTATATGGGTAATCGCTGAGGGTTAGTGATTGCCTCATATAGGGGGATATAAATTTGCGTTGATATTACATTTGGCGATACATGCCGATAACCTTGCCCAGAATGGTTACGTCCTTCTCATAGAAAGGCTCCATAGAATCATTCTCAGGCTGGAGGCGGATGCAATCTGCTTCCTTGAAGAAGCGCTTTACAGTAGCGCCTTCGCCATCTACCAGGGCTACAACAATATCGCTGTCCTCGGCAGTGTTCTGCTGACGAACCATCAGATAGTCGCCATCGTAGATGCCTGCCTTAATCATGCTTTCGCCAGCAACCTTCAGCATGAAGCACTCGCTGGAAGTACCCATCAGATGAGTAGGGAAAGCAAAGGTATCCTCAATATTCTCCTGTGCCAGAATAGGAACACCTGCTGTAACAGTGCCTACCAAAGGTACGTTTACAGTACGCTCCCAAGGCTTGTCCTCCAGCAGGTCAATAGCACGAGGCTTGGTTGGATCCCTGCGGATAAGGCCGGCAGCCTCCAGCTGATTCAGATAGCCGTGTACAGTAGAGCTGGATTTCAGGCCTACTTCTTTACCAATCTCGCGTACAGAAGGTGGATAACCCTTCTTCATTAGCTGTTCCTTAATAACCTTGTAGATTTGTTCCATTCTTTTGTCAGCGCAACGCTTACGTCCCATATTCATACATCCTTTCAATATTATTGTAGAATAAGCAGATTCCCATTAGTTGAAATAATTGTACCACATAAATGTTTGTTTGTAAAGTGTTCCGCAAACAAAAGTGTTAAGGAATTTCTGTTTTCTAAAAGCTAATTTAGAGAAAATATGTTGCAGATAACCTGTCTTTATGATACAATAAACTCAGAAATACAGAGACAGTCTTTGGGGCAGGGTGAGATTCCCTACCGGCGGTATAGCCCGCGAGCCTGATGAGGCAGAGTAATTCTGCAGTAGATAGGCAGGATTCGGTGAGATTCCGAAGCCGACAGTATAGTCTGGATGAGAAAAGACATGTTGTGTGCATCTTTTTATGTATTGTCAATGGCTGTTGAGGATTATTTCCTGACGGCCTTTTTTATTTGCAAGAACCGAAAGGTAATCAGCAGTATACATAGGCTGCTTCTGTACTTCAGATATTATGTATCAGAGGTGATAGGATGCAAGAAGATTTTGATGAGCAAATGATGAGGCGGGCCATTGAGTTGGCCAGAAATGCTACAGGCCGTACCTCCCCTAATCCCTTGGTGGGAGCTGTGGTAGTCAAAGAGGGGCGGATTGTGGCTGAGGGCTGGCATCGACAGGCTGGTACTCCTCATGCAGAGGTTCATGCCCTGAATATGGCTGGTGAGCTGGCCAGGGGAGCTACAGTGTATGTGTCGTTAGAGCCTTGTGCCCATTACGGCAGAACAGGCCCTTGCGCCAAGGCACTGGTGGAGGCTGGGGTAAGCCGGGTGGTTATAGCTATGACAGATCCCAATCCTAAAGTAGCAGGCAAGGGCATCCAGATTCTCCGGGAGGCTGGCGTAGAGGTTGTTACAGGAGTACTGGAAAAGGAAGCCCATGAGCTGAATGAGGTTTTCCTGAAGTGGATAACCACAGGCAAGCCCTTTGTGGCACTGAAAACTGCCATGTCTCTGGATGGCAAGATTGCTACAGCTGGGGGAGAATCTCAGTGGATAACCAATGAAAAATCCCGTTACCAGGGACACCGTCTCCGGGATATTTATGATGGTATTCTGGTCGGGATTAATACTGTATTACAGGACAATCCCGGTCTGACCACCAGATTGCGGGAGTATCAGGGACAGAATCCTGTAAGGATTGTTCTGGATAGTCAGGCAAGATTGCCACTGGATAGCAAGCTGGCTACAGATGGCGCAGCTAGAACCATTGTGGCTGTATCGGCCCAGGCTCCTGCTAGCCGTAGGGCTGCTTTGGAGGCAGCAGGCCTGGAGGTTCTAGTGGCAGGAACTGATAAGGTTGATGTGGTGGAGTTGATGAACCAGCTAGGAGCTATGCGCATTACCTCCATATTGGTAGAGGGCGGCGGCAGGGTGAATTTCTCCTTGCTGGAAGCTGGCTTGGTGGACAGAGTATATGCCTTTGTGGCTCCCAAGCTCATAGGTGGCAGTCAGGCCTTGACTCCTGTAGAGGGAGAGGGCTTTGCTCAGCTGGCTCAGGCTGTGGAGCTGGAGAATATTCAGACCAGTTTGCTGGACAACGATGTGATGATTACTGGCAGGGTTCGTAGACCGGAATGTGAATAAAGGGGTATGCTATGTTTACAGGAATTGTTGAAGAAGTGGGCCAGGTGAAAGCCATAGGCAATGGAACTCTCCAGATTCAGGCCACCAAGGTATTGGAGGATGTTAAGCTGGGAGATAGTATTGCTGTCAATGGCATTTGTCTTACGGTAACAGGCTTTAACAGCCATAGCTTTCAAGCAGATGTTATGCCTGAAACCATTAAGCGAACCTCCTTGGGGGAGTTGAAGCTGGGCAGTCCAGTAAATCTGGAGCGGGCTTTAACCTTAAGCAGTCGTCTGGGGGGCCATATTGTCAGTGGTCATATTGATGGCACTGGGCGGATCGTTTCTCTTAAGGAGGACAAGAATGCCATCCTTATGAAGATACATGCTGATGGAGCTATTCTGCGGTATATTGTGGAAAAAGGCTCTGTGGCTTTGGATGGTATCAGCCTAACAGTGGCTCAGGTTGGTACTAGGGATTTTACAATATCCCTGATACCCCAGGCAGGCAACAAATCTATCTGCTAAGGGAGAGGGTTCTCTCATTAATATTGAAAATGATGTGGTGGGCAAATATGTGGCCAAGCTGCTACAGCCTGCTGATGAGTCAGTGGATGTGGCTGCTCAGTCCAGTATTACCATGGATTTTCTTAAGGAAAACGGATTTTAAGAATGATGCCCTATAAAGGGTTAGAGATAAAGGAGCATAGATATGGCAAAATTTGCAACAGTTGAGGAAGCAATTGACGAAATCAGAAACGGCAATATGATTATTGTAGTGGATGATGAGGATCGTGAAAACGAGGGCGATATTATTGTAGCGGCAGAGAAGTGTACTGCTGACCATGTTAATTTTATGGCAACTTATGCCAAGGGCCTGATTTGTACTCCAGTAGAGGGGTATATTCTGGATAGATTAAAGATTGGCCAGATGGTTACCAATAATACTGATAATCACGAAACAGCCTTTACTGTTTCTGTAGATGCAGTTAGCACCACCACTGGTATTTCTGCCTATGAGAGATGGGAAACCGTTAAAAAGATTATAGATCCAGAGGCAAGACCAGAGGATTTCCGCCGTCCAGGCCATGTATTCCCTTTGCGCTCTGTTCCAGGGGGTGTATTGCGCCGTGCAGGTCATACTGAAACCACCACTGATTTGGCTCGCTTGGCTGGCCTGATTCCTGCTGGCTGGTGCTGTGAGATTATGGATGATGATGGACATATGATGCGTACACCAAAGCTGATGGAGTTTGCAGATAAGCATGGCTTGAAGATTATTACCGTTAAGTCCCTTATTGAGTATCGCAAGAAAACTGAGTGCTTTGTGGAGAAGATTGCCGAGGCAAATCTGCCAAGCAAATATGGTCACTTTAGAATCCATGCTTATGAAAGCAAGCTGGATGGCAAGTGTCATTTGGCTATTATGAAGGGTGACGTTCGGGGCAAGAAGAATGTGCTGGTAAGAGTACATTCCGAGTGCTTGACTGGTGATGCTCTGGGTTCCATGCGTTGTGACTGCGGTGAGCAGCTGGCTACTGCCCTGAAAAAGATTGAGGCTGAGGGCTGCGGTGTGGTTCTTTATATGCGTCAGGAGGGCAGAGGTATTGGTCTGGCCAACAAGATGCGTGCTTACGAGCTGCAGGATCAGGGCAAGGATACTGTAGAGGCTAATGTACTGTTGGGCTTTGCTCCTGATGAGCGGGATTATGGCATTGGTGCTCAGATTTTGGCTGATTTGGGCCTCAGCAGCATTCGTCTTATGACTAACAATCCTGCTAAGAGAGCTGGTTTGGAGGGCTACGGCCTTAGCATTACTGAGCGGGTGCCTTTGGTTATGCCAGTAAATGAATATGATAAGAATTATATGAAGGTAAAAAGTGCCAAGATGGGACACATTCTGGGCTAAGCTGTTGAATATTAAGGAGGATTTTTCATGAAAGAGGTAAAGGTTTTGGAGGGCATGCTGAATGCCCAGGGTTTGCGTTTTGGTATTGTAGTATCCCGTTTTAATGAGTTCTTTACATCCAAGCTGTTAGGGGGGGCACTGGACACCCTGCATCGTCATGGTGCCAACGATGATGATATTACTGTAGCTTGGGTACCTGGTGCCTTTGAGCTGCCATTGGTATCCAAGAAGATGGCTGAGTCTGGAAAATATGATGCTATTATTGCTTTGGGTACTGTTATTCGTGGTTCTACTACTCATTATGATTATGTTTGCAATGAGGCTGCCAAGGGTATTGCTCAGGCTAGCATGGCTACCGGTGTTCCTGTTGCCTTTAGCGTAGTAACCACTGAGAATTTGGATCAGGCTATTGAGCGTTCTGGTACCAAGGCAGGCAACAAGGGTGCTGATGGTGCTATGACTGCCATTGAAATGGCCAATCTGCTGCGTCAGATTTGATAGGAGGCGGCAGGCTATATGAAAATCGGTGTAATTAGTGACACTCATGGCTGCCGTGACCATTGGGCCAAGGCCTATGAGAAGTTTTTCAAGGATGCGGATTTGATTATTCATTCTGGAGATGTGCTTTATCATGGGCCTCGGAATCTTATGCTGGAGGATTATAATCCAGCGGAGCTGGCAGAAAAAATCAATGGCTGTAGTCAGCCGGTGCTGATTTGCAAGGGAAATTGTGATTCAGAGGTGGATCAGCTGGTGCTGAATACACCTATTCAGTCTCCTTATGTCCATGCCTTTGCGGATGGGCGTCATATTGTGGCTACTCATGGTCATATGGTAGAGTCTGATGAGGCAAAGGAGGCTATGGCTGCTGCCATTAAGGCGGATATTTTTATCAGCGGTCATGTGCATTATACAGTGCTGGAGAAAAGGGGCAATACTGTGTTCCTGAATCCTGGATCTCCATCCCTTTCCAAGCGGGAGGATGGGCGCCAGACCTGTGCAGTAATTTCTGATGTTGATATTAAGGTGTATGATGTCAATACTGCTGAAGTGCTGATGGAGTATAATTTCTGATTTGCCGAATTGGCTATCTCCTTAAAGATTGGAAATGAAAGTCGTTATATCAACAGGTTCTGAAATACAGCCTGCGGTCATAACGACTTTTGCTCTGTCCGACTTAATGG
>OQVO01000405.1_pt1 | contig 13902 bp, 18 predicted proteins | sample 1691511 | NCBI WGS metagenome assembly OQVO01 (sample SAMN03418254, study PRJEB22391) | human gut metagenome | biome: human-gut; feature: organic feature; material: feces | host: Homo sapiens | place: Tanzania | collected 2013-01 | reverse complement strand
GATTTGTGCGGAAAAGCTTTGCTCTCAGAGCGGATAAAAGGCGCCAGCCGCTCTTGGGGGCACGGGGGAAATCATGATTTATTGATTCTTGCTTTGATGTAAATTATAAACAAAATCACTTGTAATATCATTTAAATAAATATTATTTAGAAGAATCCAAAATAATAATTTTTAGACAATTATCTTTATCTATTTGTAAATAATATTCACTCTCTTTATCAATAATTATTTTTTCAGTTTGCGCATATATGTTTTGAAAAAGAAATAATAGAAAGAATATGCTAATTATTTTATTTTTTTTCATTATGACTCATTTTTTTTGTAGTGAATTACATTCAATTAATTTCCAAATTATTTAATTGTTATTTTTTGTTTAAACATCTTATATTTTTTTTGATTTATTCTCTTCATTTGTGTTAAATCTAAAAAGTAATATATGTAAAAACCATCTTTGATTTCAGTAAATGAATTAAAATTAATTTGAGCTTGGAATTTATAAACATCATCATCTTCTATTGGAACTCTTAATGAATATAAATAAAAAAAATTAGAGGTTTCTTTCAAATTATACTGTGCCAATAATTGTTTATAAATGCAGTCTATAAATTCAAATTTATTATTAAAACTTAAAGTTACCGCTTCATTTTCATTTAAATAATAGTTTATCTCATCAGATTGACTACTTACATCAAAAACTAAACTGTCAGTTAGATTTTCGAAAAGCTCATAATTATTATTAATTAAACTCAAAATTTTATAGTAAGTGTTTCTTTCTGTCAAATAATCTAAATCTGCATCTAATCCCCATTGAATAGAAAAATACCAATCATTGATTTTTACATCAAATAATCCATCATATGATGTAGCAGATAGTTTTGTAACAGACATAAATAAAATAACACAAAATATTTGAAGTTTTTTAATCATTTTCTACTGGTCCTTTCAACACTGGTGGCCAATGTATTTTATTTTCAGGTTTTGAAGGTTCTTTAAATCTTTCAAGAGTCATACCATCAACTCCTTGAATAATTGTAATCCCGTATTCACTTAATAACAAATCATAAAATTTTTTAAGATCAAAATTCCAAGGAGCATCGTGTGACTTATTATTTTTTCCTTTACTTCAGTCTTTTTTCCAAATTTGAATAATCGTAAGAAAAATTTGATAACGCAATTACTCTTTTCCAAACATCTGACAAATCTTGAACGGTTTTAAAATTACAATTTTTTCCAAAATTTTCATTTTCATATAGATAAACAGGATAATCAAAGATATAAACAAATTCTTGAAGACAATCTTTTTCTATAAAATGGTCATCCTCAAATTTAAATATATGATATTCATTTCTTCCATCATTCATCATATAAAACGAGTACAATAATTTTTTTTCAGCATCTATATAGAGATTAGGCATTGAATCTGATATTTCACTTGTATGTATAAACTGATTTTTTTTAGGATACCATAGATATACTTCATAATGTAGTTGACCACGATTGGCCGTAAGACCAGCTAATATAACAATATCATTATAACCATCAAAATTTATATCTGTAAAATCAAAATGTTTTATAAGCATGAACGTATCATTGTATGTATAATTTATTGTTTGAATAAGTTTATTTGATTGAAAAACTTCAATATTTAGTACTGGTTCAATTATTGCTTTATCAAGATCTTGATCAGAACATTCAATTTTAACAGTTTGTTTATACAATTTATTTTGTGCAAAAAGATATAGGTTATTAAACAAAATAAAAAATGAATATAAAACAAATTTAAAATTATTTAAGTTCTTCATTTTTAAAAGTTTCAATTGATATCTCTTCAAAATTGTTATCAACAAAAGTAAATGTAACCTTTGTATCATTAATTTCAACCACAGCTATTTCTTTCTCTATTTTTTTATTTATATCATAAAATAAAGTTTCATCTTGATTATGAAAAATTAATACAGGATTTTGATTATATAGAATAATATAGTTTTCAAAATTACGTGGTAAAGTGGACATAGATAAAGAGTTTTCAAAGGAGCGTTTAATTATCTTATCGTTTTCCTTCTGATAAACAATTATATTTCTATATGAAGTACCATTTCCCTGTATCAAGACAATAGAATTTTTATATACAGAAAGATATTTTGGGACTGGAATTTCTATGCAATTTCCATCTTTATAATATGCATAAAATAATTCTTCTGAGTATTTAACACCGTCTATAGAAATTATTAATTTAAGTTTTTCATTATCAATTGTTTCATATTCAATACTTTTACTATTATTAATAATCACATTTTTAGGAATTTCGCCAAACACATTTATAAAATATAAAAGTAATAATGAAATAAAAGCGAATATCTTTTTAAAAATCGTCTTCATATAACTTCTTTTAGTTTAAAATAATATATAATGTAACTTATATATTAAGTCATCATTAAAATCATTCATATCAATTAGTTGATCTAAATGTAGAATTTTAGATTCTTTTTTTTGTTTATCTGAAAATCTATTAAAACGACGTTCTTCATACTTTTCTAAAAACATTCTTTCATTTGAATATTTAAAATACAATATCGAACAAATAATATAACCATCTAATTCATAGCTTTGCTGTATTTCAAGCAAATTATTTTCAGTTTTTATATATTGCAAGCCTTCGCCTACACTATAATCTTCTAAGGATATAGTTTCCATTGAAGAAATCAGTTTATTATCCTTTTTTATTTTTATAATTTTTGTTCCTAGATTTTTGTTAGTTGGTAATTTTCCTTGATAAACACAAACATTTAGGAGTTGTAAATTACTATTCTCATAAAATGAAAAGTTATATTGCTCTTCAAGAGGACTACTATCTGCATAACAATTAAATGAACTAAATAATATAACAAATAATGTAAATAATAATGATTGAATCTTCATAACAAATATCCTTATTTATGCAGAACAGCACATTTTTTATCAATCCATTTATTCTTTATTTTCTTAAAATACTGTTTTCTTTCCGCATATGAATCTGTTTTCTTATTTATAACAGAAGTAATTGTATCAACTGCACTTTCTGTATTTCCTGCATCTGCTTTAGCGTTTAAGTTATGATTGTACCAATAAGCCATAGCAGAAATTACAGCCTCTCTAATATTTGATATATTTTCTGGAGTAATTTTAGTTTTAAAAGCTGGATGTACTTTTTTTATAGTAGTATTAATTTCTTCATATTGATCCTTAAATGTTACCTGCAAAATACCACCTCCACGATATCTCCAACCATCCCCACTTTCTATATTACCATTTCCATATTTATTTGCATAAACTCTATTTGCAATTGCTTCTTGGTTTGCTTTATGACCTCCTTTACCATCAACCCTTCCATACAACTCAGCTTCATCTTGATGATTAAGAAAATACGTAAATGGATCCCCAGATTTTAATACATCAGCCCTATAATTCATATTTTCTCGTTTTATAGATAAATCATTTCCTATTTCTTTTCTAACTTGTGCAAAAAAATGTGCTCTTCTTAAACAAGTTGTTAAATTAAATGACTTATAAAATTCATTAAATGCATTTATGAAAGACTTTAAATTTACATCACTTGATGCATTAAACAAAAATTTAATATCTTCAACAGTTAAATCTTTATCACATCTACAAGTTTTTGGAGCTTCAACCACAGGCTGAGCAGGAGCTTGTAAAGTATTCTCTTTTTTTGTTTGAGTTTTATCTTCGGAATCAGATGCAACAAAATGTTCTGAAATAGCACATTGTAATGCAGGTATAAAAAATTCAACTGTATCTGTAGTACAATCTTGAGGCTTCTTACCAAAACGAAGAATAAAAAGTTTTTCAACTAATTCAGCATATTCTGGAATTGTCAGAACATCAGATAATGTAACTTCTTTCCTGGCAACTTTGGTCATAAACGAATAACTTGTCTGAGGAGTTCCTTTCCACAAGTATCCAGGAATAGCAATAACACAAACGTCACCTTGCTGAAGTAAATCACTATATATATCTTTCCAATTCGAAATAGCCTTTTCTGATAAATGTAAACTATTATCAGCTAATTGATTAATATAACTTGATTCGATATTTAAAACCTTATCTAATTTATCATCTGCTAATTCCTTCAGTTTTTTTGTAAAATATTGTGCGACTGAATAAACTCCAAATGATTTTTTCCCTAAACTATCATAATACTCTTTCCATTTAGAATTATTTTCATCTAGATAAAACACAAATCCGTTGTAATATTCCATATATCTTTTTCCTTTATTTTATCAACATATAGGCAGAACCAATAAAAATATCACTTATCTTTAGTTTTTCACTATCGATAGGTATTTCTTTAATGTTTCCATCTTTCCAGACAAGTTTTAATGTTTTCCCTTTGAGTTCATCAAAGTTCTTTATAGTTAGAACGATTTCATCTTTTACATCCAGCTGTCCGCTTTCTTCGCTCTTAACTCCGCTACTCTCAATCGTGAATGCATATTCCGGCAGGGTATAGCCTTTTTCCTCCATTTCTTTCTGGCTATCTGTGTCGTCATTGTCCTCAGTGTAGACGACTTTCCACTTGCGGCGGATTTTACCGTCCTGTACAGCCGCGCTCAGTTCTGTAACGAAATCATCGTTGCCGTCGTCGTTCTTCTCAACGATTCTGATTGTTGCTGTCGCTCCGTCGGCAATGTCCGTTACATCGGCGCAAAGATACACCTCATCGCCGACCAGGGCTTTGCTTATTGCCCTGCCGTTTTCATCTTCCCAGCGCGGATTTGTGATTGACGGGTTCCTTTGTTCTTGAATCTCTTTAATGCAAATTTTTTTTATATTGTCAAATTCTGTCAAGTAAATCTTTCGATCTTTTAAGGACCATTCAAATATTTCAGAAAAATATTGTTTGTAAAAGTCATCTGGAAAATATCCTCTAAATGTTTTTGCATCAGATTTATTATTTAGTATTGATTTTATCATATAATTGGTTATTTTTGACTTATAATATAAAATTATATAGTTCTTTGCATTTTTGGGATAACACTGAATTTCTAGTTTGTCTGTAAAAGTTCTTTTTTCAGGACACTCATCAAAATTTTGTTTATACTGAAATCCAAGCATAAAAAAAACTTGGTTTATTGCTAATTCGTTTTTAAAATTATATTCATAAAAAAGGATGGTCTTATAACATCTATACTCAGAAAAAAGAGTCAAAATGAGAATAGATGTTGAAATGAAAAAAAGTATAAATGCATTCCTTATTTTACATTTCATAAAAATTCCATCGTCTAAATGACATTCCAAACGCATCTCGTGCATTTGGAACGTTTATATTTGTATCAGGGTTTATAAATAAATCATTTTTTGTATCATATTTCCGTTTAGTTATACTCTCCCCGCCATAAAATAGGGAATTGTACTTAGAACTGCCATTAGAAATATTTCCTTGCTGAAATTCAAGCAGATTGTTTTTCCATAATAATACACTCCTTCGAATTCAATTTCCTTTTATTGAACATATTTCAATTTTATTGATACAGGCTTGTTTCTTATCCGTTGCAAATTTCAGATCTGATGTAAATACTCTACCGGAATCATTAAGGATAATAACGATTTATCAACCTTGAAACATCAGGAAGTTTATCTCCTATGAAGATTTCCGATACACCTCCTGATAGATATGAAAGTCTTTGATATACTAAATATCCTTCTCTATCAGTCTTGCGTTCAAGTGTTGCTACGGTTACAAATTTTCCATTTTCCTTTTTTTGATATTCGCCTTTTCCATTTGCAGTTGTATAGCGATACAAAACGCCGTCGGAATATTCTTCCATAAGAATTCCATTTTGATATTTCATATATGTTATGCCGTCACTCTTGAACTCAATTATATTTCTGCTTTGAAATATCTCCCAACACAATTCTTTAGAATTGTCAGTGTACCATTCGTAAATTTCTCGACGATCTTTTTTTTCTATAAGTTCATATTCTCTTCCCCAGTTGAAATTCTTTGCAGATTCTCCCTCTATATTTCCGCCTTTTATATTATAAAGCAATGTTATGAGGTTTTCTTTCCGCAAAAGATTTACAATCTGCAAACTTGTTCCCTTAGCAGAAATCTCAAGATACGGTCTTTCGTCCATTACTGTTTCATATAAGTCCGTTTCTTTTACAGAAGAAACCATTCCGTTTGAAAAATTGTACTCTATCGCACTTGCAAGATAATCATTGTCTCCATAGTCAACGACGCCTTTTTCATAGTCAGAATATGCGATTCTGCAAATATATACTTTTTTATGATTTGGATTAAAACTTAAACATAGTTCTTGATTCGTTTTCATCATCACTAGCAAATTTATATTCTCTTTTTGATTCTGTGTTAAATTTGGTTTTGCAAATAGCGCAAAAGCTGAAAAAATTGCGCAGATCAAAGCTATAATTTTCTTTGTTTTTCCCATAATAATACTCCTTCTAATTTAATTTCTTTTTATTGAATATACTTCAATTTTATTGATACAGGCTTTTTTCGTATCCGTTGCAAATTTCGGATCTGATGTAAATACTCTTCCAGCATCATTTTTGCTTGACGGCACAATTTTGTACTCTATCGTTCCATTCGGAAGAACTTTATAATCTTCTATAACTACCCAATGCTGACCAAGTCCACCTCCAATATTTGCTCGACCAAGAATATAATGGATATATTCAGAATCTTTCTTTAATCTTTTCAATGTAGATTCGTTTAATTGCTTTTCAAAATAGTCAAACTTCACAACTATATCAGGGTTAGCTTTTTTAATACTACTCATTATTGCAGACTGAGAAAGATCTCCATTACCGTCAACAATCTTATCTTTTTTGTTGGTAAATCTATTTGGAGTAAACTTATTATTTTGGGAAATTGTACAAACAAGTTTTGCCGCAGAAACAACCTTGCAACCATGTTTTTCCATTGTATCACCAGCAGCATTAGATAATTTTTCATTCTTCCATTCATCATCTTGTTGTTTCCAGTTTCTATAGGATGCTTCGATCTTTCCAAAATCATATAATATTTCTTCTCTATTATTTTCTGTTTCAGTTGGATTTTTTCTATCTATCTGAGAGCTTTCCTCTGATGAAGCCTGAGAATTATTTTCAATAAATGCGTTTTCTGAATTATTATGCGTTTCTTCATGGTTTCCACTTGCAGAGGTTGCCGCTGCGTTCTCTTCCTGTACATTTGCGCCCTGTCTGTCTATCCGCTCCCTGTCGATTGCGCTTATGCTTCTGTTGTTGCTTACTCCGCAGAAGTTCCTTTTAAGATGGCATGTTGTGAAGTATCCGTCCTGAACGCTTAAGTCGTGCTCCACTGAGTAGACAAGGTACTCGCCGTTGCTGTGCTTTCCAAGATACTTCACCGTGAGCCTGTTGCCCGGCCTTATGCGGCTATTGCCTTCCGTCTTTGCCTCGCAGCTCTGGAACTGCAATGACCTGCCCAGAAGAACGCTCCTTGCCACCTCCATGGCGTCCTTCTCGTCTGTGAAACTGCCGGAGCTGAGCTGCCAGACCTTGTGGGGGGGTCATAGCCCTTCGAGTTGTCCTCCCAGCAATATTCTCCGCCGATTTTCAGAGGCACATCCTTCATTGTTGCTGTCGCCGTGAAGCCAGAGCATTTCCTCATGTCCCAGCCGGTCGCTGTTACCGCGGAGAGCTGTGCGGCAAGGTCAGCTTTTGTCCTTGCGCTGATTATTGTTTTTCCCCATTCAAGGACAACATCATCGTCTGTCGGCGTTATCTCTGTCTTTACATGGACAGTGTTTCCGCGGCAGTAGACTGTCTTTCCGTATTTGCTTATATCATCATCTAATTCAAAATTGAAATATATGTTTTATCCTTATTAAAATTATAAGAAACAAGTATGCTCTTATTGTACTCCATGTTACAGCAGCAAACAACAATACCTTTTTTTATACTTTCTATTCTTGTTTTACCATTGTTTATTGTTATTTTTACACTGTCATAAACATAGTCCCCATCTTCAATATTCAGTATACAAATAGTTCTGTTATCAATTTTTTTATAATAACAAACATACACATATAAGGAAACATCAAGACCTCTTTTTTTTGATATACGGCTCTGCTGCTTTTCTTTTTCTTTTTTTATTTCCAGAAGCATTTGTTTGTCTTCACTGCATATTTGAGCAAACTTATTATTTAAATCTGATGAATTATCTACAACATCTTTTTTTGTGAGACCTGTTAATTGATTTATTCTAATTTTTCCATCATAAACAATACAGAAGAATGAAAATTTATAATCATCATTTACCATTAGTGTCAAGGTTTTATTATCATTTATTTGAACACTGGTTGGGTAGCCTTTTACAGTAACTTCTTTAGAATATAAGTGGTTACTATAAGTGAAGAATAAAAGAAATAAAAGTATTTTTCTCATTTATCAAGTCCAATTAGGTCTGTCTTTGTTAAAAGACTTTAAAAATAAGGAAAGATGCTTAGACAAATCCTTTTCCCTATTATACATTATTTTTCTACTTTCTTCCGTATCCATAGAACCTATTTCTATCAATATTGCAGGTGCCGTTGTATTTCGTAACTCACCTAAAGATCCAACATTTGCTTCTGTATCTGGTTTTATACGAGTCAATAAGTTAACACTGTTTAATTTTTTTTGAAAATATTCTGCTATTTTTTTACTACGATCTTTTCCTGCTATGTAAAATAAAGATATTCCGGAATATCCTTTAGTGTTGGCATCAGCATGAACACATAATTGAATTGACGCATCAACCTTCTTGTCAATTTGATTTGCAATTTCATTTCTTTTTTTTATAGTAAAATCCATTGTTGTTTCCGCAATTCTCTCTTTTAGATTAATATAGGATAATCCAACTTTATCTAGCTCTATATAAAGTAACCTACAAAAATCATAAATAATATTCACCTCTTTCAATATTATCTTTTCGCCGTTCTTTGAAATGGTCAAGACACAACCAGGATTCGCTTCATTAGGTCTGTCCAATCCATGCCCAGGAGAAATTAATATGGTCTCACCAGCCACCACTTCAACTTTCCCACTGCTACATGTCCGTAAATTTTCTATATTTGCCAATTTTAATTATCCTCAAAACGTATGGAATATTTATAAAATTTTAGATTACCTAATTCAATAAAACCGTTTTTATCTGTTTTGCCTTTGATTAGACTACCATTAGAAGCTCTTATTTCATAATTCATATTCCTTAAAGGTTTTTTATTATATTTATTAATAAATTGAGTTCTTATCCATCCCCTCACATCCAGCTGCCCGCTTTCCTCGCTCTCAACGCCGTCGCACTCTACAGTGAACGCGTATTCGGGAAGCGTGTATCCTTTCTCCTCCATTTCTTTCTGGCTGTCTGTGTCGTCATTGTCCTCTGTGTATATGACTTTCCAATCACAACGGATTTTTCCATCATTTACGGTAGCGCTCAGATCCGCAACAAAATCATCGTTGCCGTCGTCGTCCTTTTCTACAATCTTGATTTTTGCTGTCGCTCCGTCGGCTATGTCCGTTACATCAGCGCAAAGGTAAACTTCATCGCCAACCAGGGCTTTGGTTATCGTCTGATTGTCCGCATTTTCCCAGCGCGGGTTTGAGATTTTCGGGCTCTTTTCTTCTACGTTGCTTTCTTCTGTGTCGTTCTGACTTTCTGTCTGGTTTCCGCTTGCAGAGGTTGCCGCTGCGGTCTCTTCCTGTGCATTTGCGCCCTGTCTGTCTATCCGTTCCCTGTCGACTGCGCTGATGTTTCCGCTCCTGTTGCTTACTCCGCAGAAGTTCCTTTTAAGATGGCACGTTGTGAAGTATCCGTCCTGTGCGCTGAGGCTATGCTCCACTGACTGGACAAGGTACTCGCCGTCGCTGTGCCTTCCAAGGTATTTCACCGTGAGGCGGTTGCCCGGCCTTATGCGGCAGTTTCCTTCCGTCTTTGCCTCGCAGCTCTGGAACTGCAATGACCTGCCAAGAAGAACGCTCCTTGCCACCTCCATGGCGTCCTTCTCGTCTGTGAAACTGCTGGAGCTGAGCTGCCCGACCTTGTGGGAATCATAGCCTTTCGCATTGTCCTCCCAGCAATATTCTCCGCCGATTTTCAGAGGCACATCCTTCATTGTTGCTGTCGCCGTGAAGCCAGAGCATTTCCTCATGTCCCAGCCGGTCGCTGTTACCGCGGAGAGCTGTGCGGCAAGGTCAGCTTTTGTCCTTGCGCTGATTATTGTTTTTCCCCATTCAAGGACCACATCATCGTCTGTAGGCGTTATCTCAGTCTTTACATGGACAGTGTTTCCGTTGCAGTAGACTGACTTTCCGTACTTGCCCGCCAGGTACAGTATGTAGCCATGGTCTGTGTAGCTGCTCTGCTCGATATAATTGTATTCAGGACCGAACTCCTCCACGTCGGCATTCAGATTGTATCCTTGCACTATATCCCTGATTATGCCTGCCGGTGTCTTGTGCTCAAACGATGCGCATCTTGTTCCCTTGTTTAGCCTGTGGAGCTTTGAATGTATTTTTACCTCCATCAGGGGAGCGCTGTATTCATTAAGACGGGGCGCAAATCCTGTAACCTCTCCGGCGAACACTTCCTGCACGTCGTCCTTGTAGCCAAGGTGTATTGAGACCTCGCTTCCTATTGTGAATGTGCCGTCGTTGCAAAAGTCCAAAGGTGAACTTCCGAACAGGAGGCTCGCAGTCCCGGCAAAGTCCAGCCTGTCATGTATGTAGATTCTTTTTAGCGCGCCCTCGTAGCCTGTGCCAAGGCGCATGCCGTCAACATAGGCTATCCAGACTGGCGTAAGTGTTTTGTTCTCTCCGGACATTTTGCAATACCTCTTGTTTTATAAAGTTGGTAATTTTGGCTATTTAGCCTAAATTTTTAATTTTAGAAAAAAATATAAAAAACGCATAATTTAATTACTGCAAAAAGATTAAAAGGAATTACGCATACGTATAACCAAATTTATAGCACATCTAAAGAATTTTTGAAATCCCTAAAAACAGTCATTTTCTTCTTCCAGCTGTCTAGCAGCTTCCTGTCAACCGCGCTGAGGCTTCTGTTTTTATTGATTACTCCGCAGAAGTTTCTTCTTGCTCCAAGGATATTTTTTTATATATACATTTTCAAAAACTGCATCATCTGAAAAATCTGCATATATGCGAAAAAAATATAAATCTTTTGAATATATAATTAAAGGTTCTTTTGTAAGAGTACATAAATTAATATCTTCTTCTTTTGCTTGTTTCTTAAGAAGTTTTTTTGAAACCTTTTCTGAATATCTTATGTTGCTTATTTTTCCGCCAATTGAAATCGAAGATATTTCCTTTGCGCAAAGAATAGGAAATAAAAACTTAATATTTCGTTTACCCAACTTATAAAATGTTTTTCCTCCTTTTATGTATTCAAGCATTTGCTTTACAGTTGGCTCTCCTTCCGGGGTATATCCATCAATAAATTCTAACACATACCCATATTCAATTATAGAATCTGTATTTGCTGAAATTTCAACAAGTGGCAATAAAAAATAAACAACAATAATGCCAAATACAAATAAATACTTTTTTTTTATTTTCATAAAACTGTTACTTTCATTTTGGAAGCATCGAAACATTTGTGTAATAATCTTGAGTTTCCTACCATCTTTAAAGACTCAAGTTCATCCAATATAACTTGATAATTCAACTTTTCCATTCTAATTCTTAATCCCATTTTCAACAATCAAAATAGCTAATTTTTTATTTTCTTCAGGCTGTCCTCTTTTAAATAGATTTCGATTCAAAGATTTTACTGTTACGCCTATACTTTTTGCTGTATTAATAATAGATTCATAATCATTAAAAATCATCTCTTTTAATTCTGAATTATTTTCTGATAAATCATTTATATTTAAAAAATTTTCTTATTATTTTCAATAAAACAAATTTCTCAAAAGTCGAAACAATGACAAATGGAAGGGTAAAAATTAATATTGCTATTATATTATGGATTAGTGATTTTAGAATACCATAAAAATTTTCATAAGGCTTTTGAAAATTTAAACTCCATGCCTGCACAAACACAACGCAAAGCATACAGCATATTAAATAATAGAGAGGAAAAGTCAAGAATATTACTTTTCTTTTAAAATTAAACATAAAATAAAAACTTAGCAGCAATCCTATAAATATGCTGCAAATATGAATTTCATTAAAATTAGGACTTGTAAAAAACAAAAACCGTATTAGAAAAATGTTTAATAAATAAAACGAAAAAAAAATTATTGATTCATTAAGTTTTTTATTCTTCATAGGGAATCTCTGTGTCAGTTTTCATATCAAATTTTTTTATTATCATGCTACCAGGGTGAGCTTTAGAGTATTTTATTAAGTCTTTTAAAAACTTTTTTGGCAATTGCCTATGTTTTAGCCCATTAAATAAACCAGTTTCCAATAATAGGGAAGAGGCTATGTCCGTACATGCAAACCAATGCCTTCCTTCAATTTCTGTGATAAGTTGCTTTATTTTTTCTTCATCAGAATTTTTTATATTTAACTCAAATGTATATAAATATTCTAGGCTATCCCAGTATTTCAAATACGAGCTAATTGTTATCGGAATCTGGTAACCGTCGATGACATCAGATGACCGTCCTTCGCCATAATGACCGGAAGCATCTAACATAATTGATTTTTTAGGGCTATTTTCATCTATAAACATTATAAAAGAATGCTGTCCTATAAAATCAATTCCCTCTTGTTTCACAGAAACACCAACAATAACTTTTTTGTGATTATCAGGCTCGACTACTAAAGGAGTTGCATCCATAGTATCAATAAAATATTCATAGTCCATCATTTTCTCCAAGACACAATTTATATCTACCTATTTTAATATTTTCAACAGAAATATATCCAAAATTATCAGATTTACCTTCAGAAACAAGTTTTCCATTGGTTGTAAATAATTTATAAGGAAGATTTATCATTGGTTTATTTGTATATCTATAAACAATTTGTTTTTTTATCCATCCCCTCACATCCAGCTGTCCGCTTTCCTCGCTTTCCACACCGTCGCATTCTACAGTGAACGCGTATTCGGGCAGGGTGTAGCCTTTTTCTTCCAGCTCCTGCCGGCTGTCTGTGTCGTCATTGTCCTCTGTGTATACGACTTTCCATTTGCGGCGGATTTTTTCTTCCTGCACAGCCGTGCTCAGCTCCGCGACAAAATCATCGTTGCCGTCGTGCGTATTATTCGCCTTGTTTACAGTCAAAGAAATTCTGTTAGATTGGGAAGTACCTGGCCTGCCTTATCAAGGTTATCAACCTTGAATGTGAAAAAAAAGATTCTATTTTACACTCATTAAATATTCATGAAAAATATATATTAAATCATCAGAAATATAATCCATAGGTATTCCTTTTTCTAAAATAAAAGAAGCAGAAGAGTTGTATTCTTTGGAAAGTCGCATTTTCCTCGAATCCACGGGAATTTATCATTACCCACTCTTCTGCTATCTTCGTGATAAGGGTTTTAACTGCTCGGTTATTAATCCTATCATCACTAAGAATAGCACAAATATCAACATACGAAAAGTACATAATGACCGTTTTGATTCTAAAAAAGCTGCTTTAGTTGGCTTGAAACCAGATTTAAAGGTTTCACTTATGCCATCAGACCTTGCTCTAAACTGCCGTAATCTGTGCCGTGAATACTATGATTTAATGGATAATCGCAGTGCCTATGTGAATAAACTTCAGGGTGAATTACGCATGGCGTTTCCTCAGTATCTTGGCATCTTTTCCAAGGTTACTATCAACACTTCTCTTACATTGTTGGAAACTTATACCTCTCCCTCCGCTTTTCTTGAAGCAGACAGGCAAGAGATTATTGATATC
>OQVO01000403.1_pt1 | contig 13907 bp, 9 predicted proteins | sample 1691511 | NCBI WGS metagenome assembly OQVO01 (sample SAMN03418254, study PRJEB22391) | human gut metagenome | biome: human-gut; feature: organic feature; material: feces | host: Homo sapiens | place: Tanzania | collected 2013-01 | reverse complement strand
GCACGCTCAAGAATCTCCTCCCACCGCCAACACAATGTCCGGACTTCTTGCCGGGGCCCGCCAGTGCGAGGTCACCGTCAATGGTGTTGGCGAGCGTGCCGGCAACACGGCTCTGGAGGAAATCGCCATGATCATCAAGAGCCACAGCGACATCCCTCTCGTGACCAACATCAACACGACCAGGATCACTCCGGTGAGCCGGATGGTCTCGAACCTTATGAATATGCCGGTTCAGGCGAACAAGGCCATCGTCGGGCGCAACGCCTTCGCGCACTCCTCAGGCATCCATCAGGACGGAGTCCTCAAGAACGTCAGCACCTACGAGATCATCGACCCTAAGGAAGTGGGAATAGACGACAACGACATCGTGCTTACGGCCAGAAGCGGCCACGCTGCCCTTAAATACCGTTTGGAAGTGCTTGGAATCAAGATGGAAGGCCAGAGACTTGACGCTTTCTACGATGAGTTCCTCAAACTGGCCGACAAGAAGAAGCAGGTCAGCGACGATGATCTCCTTGTGCTCGCCGGAGCCGACAGGGCTGAGGACCATCACGTCAAGCTTGAGTACCTCCAGGTGACCAGCGGCAAGGGTCTGAGACCTATCGCAAGTGTCGGCCTTGACATCGCCGGTGAGAAATTCGAGGCAGCATCCAGAGGCAACGGCCCGGTTGACGCGGCGATCAACGCCCTCAAGATCATCATCAGGCGTCAGATGGTCATCAAGGAGTTCACCATACAGAACATCACCAAAGGCTCCGATGATGTGGGCAAGGTCCACATGCAGGTCGAACATGACGGCCATGTGTATTATGGCTTCGGGGCCGACACCGACATCGTCACCGCGTCTGTGGAGGCGTTTATTGACTGCATAAACAAATTCAGGGGATGAACACACTTTTCGACAAGATTTGGGACAGTCACATCGTGTCCGTCATCGACGGTGGTCCCACTCAGCTCTACATAGACAGGCTTTACTGTCACGAAGTGACCAGTCCTCAAGCCTTCGAGGGCATAAGGAAGCGTGGCTGCGGTATTCTGCGCCCGGAGAGAATAATATGTATGCCTGACCACGACATTCCGACGGAAGGGACTGCTTTCGCGGATGATGTATGCCGTCGTCAGGTGGAGACTTTGGAACGGAACGCGGCTGAATTCGGTTTGGTCCATTATCCGATGATGAGTCCGGACAACGGTATTGTCCACGTTGTCGGCCCGGAGAAAGGACTTTCGTTGCCGGGAATGACGATTGTCTGTGGTGATTCTCACACATCCACTCACGGCGCCGTCGGAGCGGTCGCTTTCGGAATAGGCACGAGCGAGGTCGAGATGGTGCTTGCCACCCAGTGCATCCTTCAGCAGAAACCGCGATCGATGAGGATAAGGGTTGAGGGAGAGCTCGGTAAAGGCGTGAGCGCCAAGGATGTGGCCCTCTATCTTATGATGAGGTTGACTACTTCAGGTGCCACCGGGTACTTTATTGAATATGCCGGCTCGGCAATCCGCGGCCTCTCGATGGAAGGCCGTCTGACACTTTGCAACCTGTCGATCGAGATGGGAGCCCGCGGAGGTTTCGTGGCTCCTGACGAGACCACTTTCGCCTACCTGAAAGGCCGTGAGTTCTCACCTAAGGGGAAAGACTGGGACAAGGCGGTGGAATATTGGAGAACCCTTCGCAGCGGAGACGACGCTGTCTTTGACAAGGAATATTTGTTCGACGCCGCGGACATCAGCCCTATGATCACTTACGGAACGAATCCGGGCATGGGTATGCCGGTTGACGGTACCATCCCGTCTGACACGGCTCAGCGTGCGTTGGACTATATGGGCTTCTCCGCCGGAGAAAGGCTTCTTGGGTGCAAGATCGATTATGTGTTTCTCGGAGCCTGCACCAACGGCAGGATTGAGGACTTCCGTGCCTTCGCCTCGGTCGTTAAAGGCCGCGGAAAGGCTGACGGAGTCACGGCCTGGCTCGTGCCTGGTTCGTGGGCCGTCAGACGTCAGATTGAGGAAGAAGGACTTGACAGGATTCTTGCGGATGCCGGATTCGAGATCCGCCAGCCTGGCTGTTCGGCCTGTCTTGCGATGAATGCGGACAAGATCCCGGCCGGAAAATATGCCGTTTCCACAAGTAACCGTAATTTCGAGGGACGTCAGGGCCCGGGCGCACGGACGATGCTTGCAAGTCCTTTGACTGCCGCCGCCGCTGCGGTGACAGGATGTATCACTGATCCAAGAGAATTGTTATGAAACAGAAATTCAACATAATAGAGAGTGGCTGCATTCCTCTTCCGATAGAGAATGTGGACACTGACCAGATCATCCCGGCCCGTTTTCTCAAGGCTACGACAAGGGATGAGAAGTTCTTCGGAGAAAACCTTTTCCGTGACTGGAGGTACGCTCCGGACGGAAGCATGATAAAGGACTTCGTGCTAAATGATCCTCGTTACAGCGGGTCCATCCTCGTGGCCGGAGCCAACTTTGGATCCGGATCAAGCCGCGAGCACGCCGCGTGGGCTATCGCCGGCTACGGGTTCAGGGCTGTGGTGTCAAGCTCGTTCGCTGACATCCACCGCAACAATGAACTCAACAGTTTCGTGCTGCCGGTCCAGGTCAGCCCGGATTTCCTTAAAAAGATTTTCTCCGCGATCTCGGCCGATCCCGCAGTGAGACTTCGCATAGACCTCCCGTCTCAGGAAGTGACCCTTTTGTCCGACGGCAGTTCCGAACGTTTCGAGATAAGCGCCTACAAGAAGTATTGCTTCGAGAACGCGCTTGACGACATAGATTATCTGCTTGAACATAAAGACAAGATTGAAGAATATGAAACTGAACATAGCAAAATTGCCCGGTGACGGTGTCGGCCCGGAGGTGGTGGAACAGGCCGTGAAGGCCATAGATGCGGTCTGCCGGCGTTTCGGGCACGAGGCCAAGTACAGATTCGCGCTTGTCGGAGCCTGCGCGATAGACGCTTGCGGATCCGCTTTTCCTGAGGAGACCCTGAAAGTGTGCCTTGACAGTGACGCGGTTCTGTTCGGGGCCGTCGGGGATCCGAAATATGATAACGATCCCACGGCCAAGGTACGTCCCGAGCAAGGCCTCCTTGCGATGAGGCGTGAATTGGGACTTTATGCCAACATCAGGCCTGTGGAGACATTTCCGAGCCTGCTGGATCGTTCACCTCTCAGGCCGGAGATAGCCTCAGGCGCGGATTTCGTCTGTGTCAGGGAACTCACGGGCGGTATGTATTTCGGAGAGAAAGGCCGTTTGGACGGCGGCGACACAGCGTACGACACCAACATCTACCACCGCTATGAGGTTGAGCGGATCCTGCGTAAGGCATATTCATTGGCGATGCTTCGCCGTAAGCATCTGACGGTGGTGGACAAGGCGAATGTGCTGGAGTCTTCGAGGCTCTGGAGGCAGGTGGCCCAAGAGATGGCTCCTGAATATCCAGAAGTTCAGACTGACTATATGTACGTTGACAACGCTGCCATGAAACTGATCACCGGCCCGCGCTTCTTCGATGTGCTTGTCACCGAGAACACGTTCGGGGACATCCTGACCGATGAGGCCAGCTGCATCTCCGGTTCGATGGGACTGCTCGCGTCGGCATCGCTTGGAGAACATACCGGTGTCTATGAACCGATCCACGGCTCCTATCCCCAGGCCGCGGGACGTGATGTGGCCAATCCCCTTGCCACAATTCTTTCCGCCGCTATGATGTTCGAGTACGCTTTCGGCCTGAAACGAGAAGGGTCTGCGATCCGCAAGGCTGTAAGCGAGAGCATTGACCGTGGTTTCGTCACCGAGGACCTGGCTTCCTTCGGAGCGCGTCCTTTGGGTACGTCAGAGGTTGGTGACAAGGTCGCGGAGTTGATAGAGAACGATAATTAATGTATTGATATGAACGAACTTGACTGGGGGAGCCTTGGCTTCCGTTACAGAAAGACAAATGCCATTGTCTTCAGCCGCTACCGCGACGGGCAATGGTCTGAACCCCAACTTACCGACGATTTCGATTTCCATTTCAACGCTTTCGCCGGGGTGTTCCACTATGGTAATTCCTGCTTTGAGGGGCTTAAGGCTTTCCGTGGCAGGGACGGAAAGGTCCGCCTTTTCAGGCCGGACGAGAACGCCAGACGTCTCCGGCGCAGTGCCGACCGTCTTTCGATGGCCGCTCCTTCCGAGGAACTGTTCCTGAAAATGTGCGAGATGTGTGTGAAAGCCAATCTGGATTTTCTCCCTCCGTACGGACATAATGCGTCCATGTACCTGCGTCCTGTGCTCGAAGGCATTGACCCGCAGCTGAGCATCTGCTCCTCAAGCGAGGTTCTGTTTTCGGTTATGTGTGCTCCTGTCAGCACGTATGCCAAGGCTGGGGTGCTTACGCCGGTGACCGCTGTCATCTCGCGTGACTACGATAGGGCCGCTCCTGACGGTACCGGCTCCTACAAGATAGGCGCGAACTACGCGATGTCTCTTTACCCTTACAATCTGGCTCATTCTCAGGGTTATACGGAACTGCTGTTCCTCGACCCCGCCACCAAGACGAGGATTGACGAGTTCGGATCCTCCAACTTCATCGGCATAAAGGGCGACACCTATGTGACCCCACTATCCGGCAGTGTTCTGCCTTCCATCACGAACAAGTCTCTCCGCACCATCGCCGAGGATCTCGGAATGAAGGTGGAGATGAGGCAGATTCCGGTCGAGGAACTTGCCGAGTTCGATGAGGTCAACGCCTGCGGCACAGCGGTGGTGATCACACCTGTCCGCTCCATTGACGACAAGCCTCTGCTGGAGGGCTCAGAAGTCTCACGCACCTATGAGATGCCTTCCGGAACGGAGTGCGGCAGAAAGAGCCGCGCCCTTTATGATCGCATCCGTGGCATCCAGGACGGCATAGAGGAGGATCCGCACGGTTGGTGCGTTGAGGTATAGCCGGTCGCTGGACTTGCCGAAGCGCCGACACGTGATTCTTCACGAAGGTTTCTTGCAAATCATAAAATCAAATCTTAAATTTGCAAGAAAACTGTAGTGGCGTGATATTAAGAACAATGAAGCAGAAAGCCGTAGCGCTTTCAAAACAGTACCCATTTGTGGTGATTACCGGTCCGCGTCAATCCGGCAAGACAACACTTGCCAAAGACGCGTTTCCGGACTACAGAAAAGTGTCTTTGGAGGACTTGGACAATCGCGCTTTCGCTGAAAGCGATCCGCGCGGTTTCATCTCGACTTATCCAGACAAAACCATCATCGATGAGGTTCAAAGAGTTCCGTCCTTGCTCTCCTATCTTCAGACACACAGCGATGATGTAGGAGGTGACGGAATGTACATTCTCACAGGTTCTCAGAATCTGCAACTTATGGAAGCCGTGGATCAATCGCTGGCCGGTCGGGTAGGAATGCTCCACCTCCTTCCTTTTTCAAGGCAAGAGATGAAAGACGGTGGTATCTTTCCTGAATCCACAGATGCGAAACTGCTTAACGGGTGCTATCCGCGTCTGTACGATAAAGGTATTTCGCCAACCGATTATTATCCGAACTACATCAATACGTATGTCGAGCGTGATGTGAGAAACATCAAAGACATCACCGACCTCGGCAAATTCACCAGATTTCTTAAACTTTGCGCGGCAAGAACCGGACAGCTTCTGAACAAGTCTTCACTGGCAAATGATTGCGGAATATCTGTGCCCACAGTTGACTCTTGGCTCTCAATTCTGGAATCAAGCTATATCATATTCCTTCTTAAGCCAGACCATAAAAATTATTCAAAGCGCCTGGTGAAGACTCCGAAACTGTACTTCTATGACACGGGACTCGCCGCTTCTCTTCTTGAGATAAAAACTGAGACCCAAATGAACACTCATTATCTTAGGGGGAATCTCTTTGAGAATATGGTTGTGGCAGACTTTATCAAAAATGATTTCAATAAAGGAATAATAGAGCCTTCGGTTTCTTTTTGGAGAGACAGTGCCGGCAATGAAGTGGACCTGATCTACAGAGATAGTGACAAAGAGGACGCGTTTGAGATAAAGTCAGCGGAGACATTCAATGAATCGTTCCTGGATGGACTGAAATACTGGTCAAAATATTCAGGAGCCAAGCCCTCGCAATTGCACGTAGTCTATGGTGGTACCACTCCAATGGCCAGATCCGAGGCAAGCGTGGAAGTGTTCAGATAAAAACAAAAGGGGGACTATATGCCCGTTGACTAACTTTCATCATTGGGAGTTCTGGTCTGTTGGCTATCTTTTTCCGTATCGCACCAACGTCCGGATGATCGCGGGCAGCCGATAATTGTGTTTTTTAACGGCATATAGTGCCTTTAAGATTAACAAGGCACATAGCGCGGCTCCGAGGCTTCGCAGCCTATTCCATAATATGCCAAAAACACTCAGGTGCGCTAACATATTCGCACCTGGAAGAGTAACATATTGTTCGTCAAGCCGATGATGTTTCAGGTGCGCATGGTTTCTCGCACCTGGAAGTTCGGAACACCAATAGAACGCCCTGTACCGCGGGCATCGACTCCTAGGTGTGCGAATACACTCGCACCTAAAATGTTAAGTCGATAGTAATCAGATGGTTGATGTTTCAGGTGCGCATAGTTTTTCATACCTGGAAGAATGGTCTCCAATTGTTTTGCAAGACAGGAAATGTACGGAATCAGTATCGTCCCGCAAAAGCCACTTGCGGACAGTCAAGATTTTACAAAATGCTTTCAGCCACATAATGTTCCTATACCCACAGAGGTCTGATCGGGCTGAAAAACCCGAAACTCGGAATACAAGATTTTCACGTCAATGTGCCCTCAAGACGCTTCTATCAGGCTTTGGGCTGAAAGCGTTTCGTAAATTCACGATGAAATCGGCGTGAGGTAACATTCCTGATTGGTGCCGGGAAGGAAAGCCACTTTTTCACCCGAAGCATAAGCCTGGAATCTTCTGCCACACCCTGTCTTATTGTATGACTAAGATGGAAATCAAGCTCCTGACATACAGATCATTGCGTAGGAGCGTCAACTAACCGTGATTGTTTAAGCATCAGTACTATAAGCCAAATGTTAGTCAACTCCGATATAGTTCCCAAAGCAAAAAGCAAGCATCCCTTTTAGGGAAAAGATGCTTGCTTTTACTTTCCTTTTTCCAAATAAAGTTTAACATTGCAAAATGTAAGGAAATTTTTGGATTGGCAAGGGATGACTTTTCAATATTTTTTTATTTCACACTCTTGGATTTCTTGCGGTTATCTCTGCGAAAATTCTTAAATTTGCGGCTACAATAGTTCGAAAGAGTATTGTAAACATATTATAATAGCGTTTGCTATTTATTCGGAACACTCAAAACTTGGCAGTTTTATAAATCAACTCCGGATAAGTCAGTAAACGTCCGCGCACTGCGTGGATGTGACTTTTCCGTTGATGGGTTTGCCAAGACCTTGAGTGTGGATAGGGAACATCCACGCTCTCGTTTCTGTCTTGGTACCTCCGATAAGTCGCTTTCGCTATATAACATTAAAAGCGAAAGCGCAGAATGGACACCCAGATCAAGTCCAAGGAACGGGTGTTGGCATACGGTGAGGTTTTCACGAATCCTCGCGAAGTGAACGCGATGCTCGACCTTGTGAAGCCGGAGACGGATCGGATAGATTCCCGTTTCTTGGAGCCGGCTTGCGGTGACGGCAACTTCCTCATCGAGATTCTTCGCCGCAAACTCGCCATCTGCGAGACCCGTGTCACCGCCAAACGATACACCCAACTCCAGTACGAACACGATGCTGTCTGGGCCGTCTCAAGCATCTATGGCATCGAGATTCAGGAAGACAACGCCTCGGCCTGCCGAGAGAGACTCCTGAATTACTTTATGGAGCGGTACAATCAGCTGTTCAAATCGAAATGCAAGGCCGCCTGCATCGAGTCCGTCCGTTACATCCTCTCCAAAAACATCATCCACGGCGATGCCCTTACCTACAAGCGAGCGGACAAACCTGATGAATGGATACACATCACCGAATGGAGTTTTATCGGTGGCGACAAAGTCAACCGACGCGACTACGAGTTCTCCTATCTGGTCGGTGAATATGAAAGCGATGGTCTCTTCTCGGACATCCCTGTCGAAACCTACGCTCCTGTTCATTTCTTGAATATCAACGCGGAAACCTATGGCGACAAACAGTTATAATCCAGATGTGCTCAATTGTCTGGCGAACCTGAGCAACGACGAGGTCTTCACCCCGCCGGAACTTGCGAACCGCATCCTTGATCTTCTTCCTCAGGAACTTTTCCAAAGCCCTGACACAAAGTTCCTGGATCCGTTCAGCAAGAGTGGAGTATTCCTCCGTGAGATTGTCAAACGGCTGGACAGAGGCTTGGAAAAGAATATCCCCGACCGCCAGAGCCGTATTGATCATATTCTTCACAATCAGGTCTTTGGCATTGCCATCACCGAACTGACATCCTACCTGTCCCGCCGGTCGCTTTATTGCTCAATGCACGCCGACGGGAAATACAGTGTCTCCCGGTTCAGCACAGAATGCGGGAATATTCTTTACTCAAATCGTTTCCACACTTGGGAGAACGGCAAGTGCAGGTACTGCGGAGCGTCCCGCGCCGTCTATGACCGCGGCTCCGAAGCGGAGCAGTACGCTTATATGTTCATCCACACCGACACCCCAGGCCAATTCTTTGAAAATATGAAGTTTGATGTGATCGTCGGCAATCCGCCGTACCAGTTAAGCGATGGCGGAGCGCAGGCCAGCGCTAAACCAATATATCATTTGTTTGTAATACAAGCACTGCACCTTAAGCCACGTTATCTTTCTATGATTATTCCTGCTAGATGGTATTCAGGAGGCAAAGGATTGGATGAGTTCAGAAACGATATGCTAAATGATAAGCGTATTAGCCATCTTGTTGATTACTTTGACTCTACAGAATGTTTCCCAGGTGTGGATCTATCTGGCGGTGTTTGTTTCTTTTTATGGGACCGCGATTACTTAGGACCTTGCCATATTCATTCAAACATTAATGGTAAAGAGACAATCGCCACACGGTTCTTGCTTGAGAAAGGCGATGACACCTTTGTTCGCTTTAATGCTGCAATTGATATCCTGCATAAGGTCAAGGATTTTAATGAGAAGTCTTTTGCCGCAATGGTCAGTTCACGTAAACCATTCGGAATCGCTACGAATGATACGATATCTACGACAAAAGCGACTGGCAGTGTAAGGATTTATGCGTATCCAAGCAATGGCTATATTCTTAAGAATCAGGTAACTGTAAATCACGAGGCAATAACGGAACATAAAGTTTATATTTCTTATGCATATGGAGAAAGAGGAAACTTCCCATACCTTGTGATTGGAAAGCCTTTCTATGGAGAACCAAATTCTTGTTGCTCCGAGACTTATCTTATGATTGGGCCTTTTTCATCAGAAGTCATATGTAATCACGTGATGGAATATATGAGGACAAAATTCTTCCGTTTTTTGGTTTTGCTGCGCAAGAATACGCAACATGCTACAAACAAGGTTTATAAGTATGTTCCTATTCAAGACTTCTCGCACCCTTGGACCGATGAGATGTTGTATAAGAAGTACGGACTTGATGATGAAGAGATTGCGTTCATCGACTCTATGATCCGCCCGATGGAATAGTACCTATGTTTGACGCACGAATATAATTGAATAAATGTCAGCTCAAGACCTACTTCGCGGCAGGGTCACCGCGACCCCGACCATATATGCCTACGAGCATATTGACTATCCGGCCCACAAGGGGTGGCTTAAGGTGGGCTACACCACACGCACCGCAGAGATCCGCGTGCGGGAACAGAATCAGACAAGTCACGTGAAATTCAAGATAGTTCTGGAGCGACCGGCTATGCGCAAGGACGGGTCCACGTTTGATGACCGACTTGTCCGAGACATTCTCAAAAAGGATCATATTCCCAATCCGGAAGGGGAATGGTGCGTCTGCGGTGTGAGGGAAGTTGAGAAGGCGATCGCGGCGGCTGTGGCAGGGAAGGACAATATGATGGAAAGGACCGAGGACTTCGAGATGCGTCCAGAGCAGAAACGAGCCGTTGAGAAAACCTCCGCATATTTCAACGCCTTCAGGAAAGATCCGTCCAACCGGGGACTTATCCCACACTTCCTCTGGAACGCGAAGATGCGTTTCGGAAAGACCTTCACCGCATATCAACTGGCTCTCAGGATGGGCTGGAAGAAGTTATTGATTCTCACCTTCAAACCTGCTGTCAAGACCGCTTGGGAAGAAGATCTGCTGACCCACAAGGATTTCGAAGGCTGGCAGTTCTGCCAGAAGCAGGATGACCGTGAGTTCAACCGTGTGGACGAACGCCGGCCTTTCGTCTGCTTCGCCTCCTTTCAGGATGTTCTGGGGAGGAACTCCGTCGGGGGCATCAAGGCCACAAACGAGTGGATCCAGACCGTCGGATGGGACTGCATAGTTCTGGACGAGTATCACTACGGAGCGTGGGGCAGGAACGCCAAGAACTTCTATGACAGGAAAGACCCTGCCCTGCGCCGTGCGGAAGAGGTCGGCGAGATTCTCACCGAGGACGCTTCCTCGGCTCGGGAGCTGGAGGCCCGCGAGATGTATGACGAAGGATTGATGCCGCTGCGTACGGGTGCATACCTCTATCTTTCCGGAACACCGTTCCGCGCCATCTCCACGGGTGAGTTTATCGAAGAGCAGATATTCAACTGGACATATTCGGACGAACAGGCCGCTAAGGAAGCGTGGCAGGGAGAGCATAACCCCTACGCGCAGCTTCCCAAGATGGTGATGCTTACATACCAGCTGCCAGACAGCATCAGCGAGATTGCCTCCCGGGGTGAGTTCGATGAGTTCGACCTGAACGAGTTCTTCCGTGCTGAGGACGACCGCTTCCTGCACGAGGAATATGTCCAGAAATGGCTGGATCTCATCCGCGGTGCCTACACCGAGAACATCGTGACGGAACTCAAACTGGGCAAGGAGAAACCGCCTATGCCTTTCTCCGACAGCCGTCTTCTCAGTTACCTCCAGCACACCTACTGGTTTCTGCCTTCCGTGGCCGCCTGCCGGGCCATGTCTGTGCTCCTGAGAAAACGCTCCAACCGTTTCTTCGATGATTACAAGGTGATTGTGGCGGCCGGGAACGAGGCCGGAATGGGAGCGCAGGCCGTGGAGCCTGTCTATAATGCGATGGAAGATCCACAGCGGACGAAAACCATCACGCTCTCGTGCGGCAAACTTTCCACCGGTGTGACCGTCAAGCCGTGGACAGGCATACTGATGCTACGCAACACGACTTCCCCGGAGACATATTTCCAGGCCGCGTTCCGTGTCCAGTCCCCGTGGACGGCAAAGGACGAACATGGGGAGGAGATCATACTCAAGCCTTTCTGCTATGTCTTTGATTTCGCGCCCAACCGTGCGCTGAGGCAGGTGCAGGAATATAGCTGCCAACTCAACGTCCATGAGTCCAATCCGGAGAGGAAGGTGGAGGATTTCATAAAGTTCCTTCCCATACTTGCTTTCGACGGCTCGTCGATGAAGGAGATCGATGCCGCTGGAGTGCTGGATATGGCGATGAGCGGCACTACGGCGACCTTGCTGGCCCGCCGTTGGGAGAGCGCCGTGCTGGTCAATGTGGATAACGCCACGCTCCAGCGCCTGATGAACAATCCGGAGGCAATGAAGGCATTGATGAATATCGAGGGCTTCCGCAACCTCAATTCGGACATCGAGACCATCATCAACAAGTCCGAGCACGTCAAGAAAACCAAGAAGGAAAAAGGCGATGACCTTTCAGCCTCGGAAAAGAAGCGGTTGACAGAAGAGGAGAAGGAGTTCAAGAGCAAGCGCAAGGAGATCCAGGACAAGCTCATCAAATTCGCGACCCGCATCCCTGTCTTTATGTACCTCACGGACTTTCGGGAATATTGCCTAAGGGATGTCATCGAACAGCTTGAACCCGCTCTCTTTCGTAAGGTCACAGGCCTTACGCTCAAGGATTTCAGCTTGTTGGTAAGCCTTGGAGTCTTCAACAGCGAACTGATGAACGATGCCGTTTACAAGTTCAAGCGCTACGAGGACTCTTCCCTTGAATATACCGGCATCGACAGACACACCGGCTCTGTCGTCGGCCTCTGGGACACCGCCATCGACACCTCCAAGACCGGATTGGTTAAAGACAGAGTCGTGGACAATAACTCAGAATATGTCGAAGATCCCCTTGGGGGTGGTGAGACCATTTCCCGTAAGCCGTGGGAGACCATCCGTCCTGGCGATGCCGTCACCCACAAAAGTCTCGGCCCCGGCACCATTGTGGCCCTTGATAAGGATTATCTGATTGTTAAATTCACCGACCGAGAATCAAAGTTCCGTTACCCATCAGCCTTCGAGAAAGGTTATCTGGAAGTGTGAAACCTACTTGCCATTCGGATTATCTGCCGTTCGGTTTAAGTCTAAGTGTGTTTCTTGGGCAACGTTTTAACCCGAAAACGTTGCCCGAGAACTTCTTTGATCACAACAGGAGCATTTTCTTCATATAATGCTGCCGTCATAATCATTTTTGCCATCGACAGGAGCAATATTGCTTGTTTGCGCTCCTTTGGCCGTATGCAAAGGCGCTTGGCAAGAAGCTTGGCGCAGGACTTTTCTTTTGTCGTGATTTTTATGTAAGTTTGCAAGTTAAACAGACAGACGGGAAATGTTCAGGAAACTTGTTGACAGAATGAAGGAGTTCAAGCTCACGATGAGGATGAAGCTGACGCTGAGCCTCAGCGCGATAGCCGTGACACTGCTTGTCTCCAGTGTGATCTCCATCATGGAGTACTACAGGATGAGCAACTATGTGTCGGATCTCATCGCGGACAACATCAGGAGCGTCAATGTCGCGCAGAAATTGTCCGAAGTCACGAACAAGTACAATCTGGATCTTCTGGCCCTGATCGGTGACAACTCGGTCAACACTCTTCCGGACTTCCACCAGAAGGAGTTCATGGGGCATTGCGACTCGCTTCGCAACTCCTTGACTTCCGACAAGATGGTCCCGCTGACTGATTCTGTTGTCTATGCGTATTCAGCTTACATGCTGACTTCGCTGGAACTGAACGACGTGATGCTGTCGGACTTCATCGACACCAGGGCTTGGTACTTCGACAGGCTTCAGCCCAAGTTCAGGAGGCTGAACCACTACATTGATGTGCTCAACGAGGCAATCTACGATGACCTGAAGAAGAACTCGCTGACGTTCCAGAGGGGGTTCTACAGGAGCATCATCCCCGGAGCGGTGGCTGTGGGAGTGGGTCTGCTCCTGGTGCTGATGCTGTTGTTCTTCCTGCTGGTGTTCTACGTGAATCCTATCTACAGGATGCTTTCCGGGCTGAACAACTACAGATCCTACAACAAGAAATACTCCTACTCCTTCGAGGGGGATGACCAGCTGGTGGAGCTCAACGATGGCATCACCGAGCTGACGGGCGAGAACCAGATGCTGCGCAAGAGGGTGGCGAACCTGCGCGCCAAGATCGCGTCGGCCTCCGAGCCGAAGGACAACGGCGCTTCGGGGGCGGGTGAGACCGACCGGACCACAGATCCGGCGACCGGACAGGCAAAGGACAACCAATAAACCACGAGATGAACGTCAAGGTGATATCCAGAAATGTGGGCTACGCTCTGCTTGTCAGCGCGCTGTTCATGTTCCTGTCCATCCTCGTCTCGGTGGCAAACGGCAACGACAGCGCCCTGGCGGCACTGATGATCAGTTTCACCATCACCTTCACCGTCGGTGTGTTCCCGTTCATATTCGTAAGGAAATCGGCTGACATCACCCTTAAGGACGGCTACATGATCATCGCGCTGTCCTGGCTGCTGTCCTTCATCTTCGGGA
>OQVO01000402.1_pt1 | contig 13913 bp, 8 predicted proteins | sample 1691511 | NCBI WGS metagenome assembly OQVO01 (sample SAMN03418254, study PRJEB22391) | human gut metagenome | biome: human-gut; feature: organic feature; material: feces | host: Homo sapiens | place: Tanzania | collected 2013-01 | reverse complement strand
CTGCTGAAAAACCAGCAAGTGCAGATTGATCAGCAGAAGAAACTCATCGGTGAACAGGATACGGAGATTCGTCGGCTGAACGGTGTGGTGGATGAGCAGGTGGTTTGCATCGCCAAGAACGGTGAGAACATCATCCAGTTGGAGAATCAGGTGGATCATCTTCTGCCGAAGGCGCTCTACACCGACAATGTGCTCAACTCTGTTTCCTGCTATACCACCACGCAGATAGCGAAGGAGCTGGGTATCACGGCGCAGGAGTTGAACCGCCAGCTCTGTGCTCTTCATATCCAGTACTACCAGAGCGGCCAGTATCTGCTCTATGCCGATTATGCCCACATGGGACTGGCGAAGAGCCGCACCCGCTACTCTACCCTCCCCGACCCTCACTGCGATGGCGCACAGGAGAAGCTGGGCACCGCCTATACCCACACCTACCTCGTATGGACAGAAAGAGGAAGGAAGTTCATACATTTAAAGGTAAAAAAGTAAAAAGGTAAAAAGGTAAAAGAGCCTAGCGGGGGTAAGCTAGCTAGGGCTCTTTTACCTTTTTTAGGGGACCAGCGATGGAATCGCTGGGAACGGGGACGCAAAGGGGCTAAAGTTCTTTTTACTTTTTTACCTTTTTACTTTTTTACCTTTAAATGCCCCTTTTTACCTTTTTACTTTTTTACCTTTTTACCTTTAAAAGGCTATGGTGAGGCCAGCCATCACGATGCTTACCATCGACATCAGCTTGATGAGGATATTCAGCGATGGGCCGGAGGTATCCTTGAACGGGTCGCCTACCGTATCACCTACGATGGTAGCCTTGTGATGCTCGCTGCCCTTGCCACCGAAATGGCCCTCTTCTACCATCTTCTTCGCATTATCCCAGGCTCCACCGGAATTGGACATGAAAACGGCTAACGTGAAACCGGCTGCCAAACCGCCTGTAAGAAGACCTAAAACACCGGCTACACCCAATACCAAACCTACAACGATAGGAATGATGATGGCTAACAGAGACGGGAGTATCATCTCGCGCTGAGCACTGCGGGTACTGATCTCCACACATCTTCCATAATCCGGAGTCGCCTCGCCCTCAAGGATACCCCTGATTTCACGGAACTGGCGACGAACCTCCTGAACCATCGAACCCGCTGCCCTGCCTACAGCCCCCATCGTGAGTCCGCAGAACAGGAAGGCGGCCATCGCTCCCAGAAAGGCTCCTACAAGCACCTTCGGATTGATGAGGTTCACCTGGAAGAAACTGATGAAATCTACCGTGCTCGCCGTAGTCGGGTCGAAGATGTTGCCCGCCGCATCGACATACTGCTTGCCGCCCTCTACCGCACGGATCATCGCAATCTTAATCTCCTCGATATATGACGCCAGAAGAGCCAGAGCCGTAAGCGCCGCAGAACCGATGGCAAAGCCCTTTCCGGTAGCCGCAGTGGTGTTGCCCAGCGCATCGAGTGCATCGGTACGTTCGCGCACCTCCTCGCCCAGTCCGCTCATCTCCGCATTTCCTCCGGCGTTATCGGCAATAGGTCCGTAGGCATCGGTAGCCAGTGTGATACCGAGCGTAGAAAGCATTCCTACGGCGGCGATTCCGATGCCATAGAGACCGATACTGATAGAACGTGCCGACATCGACATATCGAAGCCGTTGGCGCAGAGATAGCTCAGCATAATCGCCACAGAGATGGTGACCACCGGTATCATGGTAGAAATCATACCCGTTCCGATGCCCTTGATGATGACCGTGGCTGGTCCCGTCTGCGAAGCTTCTGCAATCTCCTGCGTAGGCTTGTAGCTCTGCGAGGTGTAATATTCGGTAGCCTGACCGATGATGACACCGGCGATGAGACCGCTGATGACAGAGAACGAGAGTCCGAGCCAGTTTTCGATGCCCAGGAGATATAATATAATAAAGGTGGCAACGGCGATGAGGGCGGCACTGACGTTGGTTCCGAGGCCCAGCGAACGGAGCAGATCCTTCATGGAAGCGCCCTCCTTGGTACGCACCAGGAAGATGCCGAAGAGTGAGAGGAAGATGCCGATGGCGGCGATAATCATAGGAGCGATGACCGCACGCAGCTGCATATCGCCGTTCATGGCGAAGGCGGTGGCTCCGAGGGCGGCAGTAGAAAGGATGGAACCGCAATAACTCTCGTAGAGGTCGGCTCCCATACCAGCCACATCGCCCACATTATCGCCCACATTATCGGCTATCGTAGCAGGATTTCGGGGATCATCCTCAGGAATATTCGCCTCAACCTTGCCCACCAGATCGGCTCCCACATCGGCTGCCTTGGTATAGATTCCGCCGCCTACACGGGCAAAGAGCGCCTGTGTAGAGGCTCCCATGCCGAAGGTAAGCATAGTGGTGGTGATGGTGATGAGGGCGGTAGATTCGCCCGCATATACGGCATTGAGTATGAGGAACCAGAGGGCGATATCGAGCAGTCCGAGACCTACCACCACGAGGCCCATCACGGCACCGCTGCGGAAGGCTATCTTCAGTCCCTTATCGAGACCAGAGCGCGCCCCGTTGGCCGTACGTGCCGAGGCATAGGTAGCCGTCTTCATGCCGAAGAAGCCCGCCAGACCGGAGAAGAGACCGCCGGTGAGGAAAGCGAACGGAACCCACGGATTCTGCACTTTCAGAACGTACGCCATGAAGGCGAAGACGATGGCGAGCACCACGAAGACGATGCCTACCACCTTATACTGCTGTTTGAGGTAAGCCATCGCGCCCTTGCGCACATGCATCGCGATTTCTTTCATTCTCTCGGTTCCTTCATCTTCCTTCATCATGGAACGGAAGAAGAACCACGCCATTCCCAATGCTACAACGCTGGCTATCGGGATGAGCCAAAACACTAATGGAATACTATTCATAGACGGTATAGTTTATTTGGTTTAAAAAATTGATTATCAGTTGATTTATGGTGCAAATATAGGTTATTTTTCTGATATCGCCAAGGAAAAAGGGAGATTTTTCAATTTGCGGGAAAATATTTACGAAAAAGGCCAAAAAAACTCGCAGATAGAAGAGGCGGAACCGGCGTTCTACCCTATTCTATCTGCGAGAAATTCATCGTCAGATAATGACTAGATGTATGAAGTCATATTTATTTGTTCAAAACAGCATCCAGCTGCTGGTGGAAATCCTTGTCACTCGGACGGAAGGCATCACTGTCGGCTATTGTTCCATCTGCATTGAGGAGGATAAAACGGGGAATGCCGTTGATACCAAAAGCCTTGGAGAGTGCTTCGTCCTGCACCTTATCAAGGATGAACTGTTCCCATGCAGGATTATCCTTATCGAGTTTTTTGAGCCATGCCTGGCGGTTGCTATCCATCGAGATGCTGACAAAGCGCACCTTTCCGTTGCCCTGGTATTCGGCTACCCGCTTTTCCAAATAAGGAATTTCGCGGCAGCAGGGCCCGCACCAGGTAGCCCAGCAGTCAATATAAACCACCTTGCCCAAGAACTCCTTGCTGCTGTGCACGTTGCCCTCACGGTCGGTAAAGAAAAACTCTGGAGCCATCATGCCTTTTTTGGTATTCTTGATGGACTTCACCTTGTCGGCATACTTGCGGATGAGCAGTGAATCGGAGCCTGCCATCTCGCAATAAGGTTTCCAGAAGCGGTCGATATCTGCATAATCCTTGCCATAAAGCAACACGTCGCTGGCACAATCATCGAGCAGCGCGTGGCGCACTCTGGCGTTGCTTACACGGGCTGAAATCGCCTGCATCTTAGCCAGTCCGTATTCCGTCATATCATGTCCGTAAAGCGAATCGAGCGATGCATCTATGCTTGCCTTGATAACGAGCTGAGGCAGATAATTGTAGAGTCCCAGCCAGCTGTTGACATCAATACCGGATATCATCTCCTTCCTGCGTGCATCGTTCTTGGGGAGAATGCGGGTAAGGAAATTGATGCGGGCATCTTCGTTCAGATGACCTAAATACTGTCTGATACGGGTGTCTTTTATCTTCTTCAACTGTCCCGAAAGGTGTTTGTATTTTCCTTCCAGCACTTTGACACGGTCCTTGCCTGCCAGAGGGTCCGGTTCATCGTCAAACGGGAAGAACACGGCATAATCATAGCTGGCATTATATGTCTTAATCCAGTCTGCTGCCGCTGCATTCCGCTCGGAGAATGCTTTCAGGCTGTCTTCTACTTCATCCATAAAAGCTTGTGCTCCAACCTGGATGGTTGAGAGCATAAACAGGATTCCTAAAAACATCTTTTTTTTGTTCAGATAATGATTGTAAATATTCATAATCTATCTATTTAAAATATATTGAGAGAGTAAATATGTATTCTAATAATTCTGCCGGAATGTCGGGTTGTTCTGCATGACCCTTACTGGGAACGGCTGCACCCACAACTTGCTGTCGGGAGCGATGGAATACTGTCCCAGGTCGCGCAGGTCTCGGATGATGGTTTTCTTGTACGCATCCTCCGTATTCCAACGTCTACGGTCGAAGAAATTGACATAACTGCCGATGCACTCGATGAACTTGGCTTTCTGCAGCAGCGCCATGGCCTCCTGCTCGTCCGTAGCCACAAACGGAGTATAATAGTCAGGATCGATGCGGAAGGTTCTCACCTTGTTCACCAGGTCGAGTCCGTCCTGCACATGACCTGTACGGATTTTGCATTCTGCAGCCAGATACATCATCTGTTCTACGGTAATGCCCCAAGGATTGCAATAAGCATCGCCAACGGCCTCCAAACTGCCCTCGATGCCAGTGTCCATCTCGCCATAATCAGGATCCCAAAAAGGTGCACCCGAACTCTGTGCATAGTCCTTCACATAGTCGCCCGGTTCGAAGAGGGCTGCAGTTTCCCAGCTCAACTGCTCAAAATTAGGATATTCATTCATATCGTCAAGTGGAGAAACATACAGGATATTATTGCTGCTGGAAGGTTTCAGATCCCAGCGTGACGTGGTCTTGATGACGGATCGGTCTTCTATTTGGGAATTGAGTTCCAGCGCCTTGCTGGCGTAGGTAAGTGCCTCATCATACTTCTTCATCTGGAAGAGGATAAGCGCCCTTACTGCATTTCCGCCGCAGCGGGTGATACGGTTCACATTGCCCTGAGTGGGCAGCAGGTCGATATTCTCGTCGCTGCAGTCGCTGAGCATCATGTCGTAGCACTGCTGCAAAGGGAGCTGGGGCTTCTGATCTACATGGGCATCTGTAGGATAGGCTATTCCGTTCTGCTCTGCCACCGTGGCTGCATCATACTGCGCTGCATAGATATTGGCTGCCAGGAAGAGATAGTAGGCCCTCGAAATCTTTGCCTCAGCGATAAGGGCCGGTTTCTGCTGTTCGTTGCCCTTGCTGCCGCCTATCTTTGAGAGCAATACGTTCATATAGTTGACGTATTCATAGATATTGGTGTAGCAGTTGTCTTTTGTAGAGAGCAGAGCTCTATCCACACTCTCATCATAGGACAGATAGGCATAGATGAGCGCCTCCTTATTGCGCAGGTGGGTTTTCACCGTAGAGAATTCGCTCCCGTAATCTTCATTGACGAGGATGCCCAGGTTATCATAGGGATTGCTGCGGATAGTTTTGCGATTGAGCAGCAGTTCCAGGTCGGCCGTCTTCTCGAGGGTGCTCTGACCTTCTGGCACAAGATCCAGATCGCCGCAGGAAACGCACAGGGTAAGGACCAGCATGCAGGCTGCCGGCTTCCATGCCCTACTTATCTTCTTGATCATATCTTTTCTTTTCATAACTGATTTTTTTTGAAATAACTGATTCCTTTCTTGAAATTAGAAGTTTACGTTCAGGCTCACCGTATATGACTTCGGTATCTTGTTGCCCAAAGTTCCTGTTGCAGCTTCTACGCGCTCCGGATCAATGCCGCGCTTATTGCGCACCCAGGTGCATACGTTGTTCATCTGCAGACGGATGCTCATACCGCTAACACCGATGAATCGGCATATCTCAGGAGTAAACTTATAACCCAAGGTGAGACTGCGCAACTTCATGTAGTCGGCATGATCCACGTTCTGATCACAGTATTTCAAGTCGTAGTAGCTCACGTTCATATAGGTCATCATATAACCGTTGCCCAACACTCCCGAGCGCTCGCTCTCCGGCATTCTCCAGTAATCGAGATAACTGCGCGGTACGGGTTCATCGTAGCTGAAACTTATATCGGTATTCCAGCGCTGTGCATCAGCACGGAAATAATGACCAGCATACCATACGAAACTGGCTCCGAGGGAGAATCCCTGCCAGGTGATTACAGGCATGATGGAGCCTGACCACTTAGGATCGAGGGAGCCGCTGAACTTTACATCTTCTACCTTGAAGGTGGTGGCATAGAGGTCATTGCAGTAAGTGCTGCCGTCGGCTGCACGCCAATATAACTGCTGGTAACCATCTTCATCGGTCTCTACATGGTCGAAGGCAAAGGAATAGAGCGAATTGACAGGATCGCCCTCATGATAGCTGCTCAATGCCGACCAGCCGCTGGTAGGCTCATGATAGAGCTTGAGTATCTTATTCTTGTTGTAGGCCAGCGTAAAGTCCATAGATACCCCAACCTGGCTGCGGGTTCTCGCCTTGAGAATCTCGGCAGAGAGCTGCAGTTCCATACCCTTGTTCAGAGTCTGGGCATTGTTGGTATAAAGAGACGACCAGCCGGTGGTAGGGTCGAGGTCAATCTGTGCCAGAACATCGGAACTCTTCTTATGATAGACATCGAAAGAACCGGTAAGACGATGGGAGAATACGGAGAAATCGAATCCCCAATCCCAAGAGGCAGTCTTCTCCCAGCGCAACTGGTCGTTAGGCGGGGTGTTCAGCGTAGCCTGCTTATCACCATGTGCTTCGTTGGTAGAAATACTGGCGGTAAGATAGGAGGAATAGTTGGAATTGATATTTCCCGTCACGCCATAGCTCAGGCGGAGTTTCAACATGTCAAGCCAGGTGAGCGACTTCATAAACGATTCGTTCTGCGCATTCCAGCTGGCTCCTACCGACCAGAGCGGACGGCTGCGGAACTTCGGGTCGGCTCCGAAGAGGTCGGCCTTATCCACACGATAGCTTCCACTAACCGAATATCTGCCATCATAGGTATAGTTGGCGGTGGCATAATACGACTTGTAGCGGTGCTTGGAGTGCGTACTGCCTGCCACATCACTGGAGATGAACATATAGGCAGGAGAATAAATCGAGCCAAGATCAGAAGCCTTCAAAGTAAGCAAATCGGCGAAGTTCGTCAGTCCAGTATTGTTGGTAAGCGTCTGCTCATCATATCCGTAAAGGCAGCTGCGCACGCTTCTATCGTAGGTCTGGCGATATTCATAACCCAGGATGGCGCTTACGGCGTGCTTCTCGGCAAACACATTATCATAAGTAGCCTGCGAACGGAAGGTGAGATAATTGCCCTCGCTCGACTTCGTATCCAGCGTTCCTCCTTCCGGCATGTAGTGCTTACCGCCGCTGGTAAAGAGGTTGTAGATGTGGCGTGAAGAATAGCTTTCACCATCGATGAGCGATTCACTCCTGCCGTTCACGTCCTCATACTGGAACATACCGCTCAACTTGAGTCCCTCCAGGGGTTTCAGATTGAGATGAACATAGGAGCGGGTGTAGGTTTCGCGACTCTTGCTGAAATTGAGGTTGGCCTCATCTATTACATTGTACCCCTCATCCTTCAGACCCAATGAGGAATCCTTGAGTGTAGGCTCGCCCAGATAGACGGCAGCCTGGAGCGTGGCCGGAGTGCCGTCGGCATTATACATACTCTGATAGTCGTAGAATGAGGTCACTTTGCTATAGTCGTAATCGCCGTAAGCATGACTCTTGGTGCGATTGTTGTTCAGCGTAACTCCGAAGTTCATATCCACCCACTTGGCTGGTTCCAGCTTGCCCACAAACTGCAGGGAGAGGGTGTTGTTATACTGGTTCTTCATGCTGGTATTATCGCCCTTCCAGTCCACTATCACGCTTGAATTCAGATACTTGCCCTTGGTGCGGATGGCAAGGTTGTACTGCTGCTGCAAACGGTTGTGGAGCATCAGGTCTTCCCATTCGTCACGATAACTGTTGCGGCTCCAGTCGGCAATGGTCTTGTTGTAGTCTGCATCGCTCACCTCGCCCTGATTGTGCTGAATCATCAGGCGCAGCGCTGGTGCCATCAGCTGACCACGCGTTCTGTAACTCTTCAGAAGCTGGCTGTAGGCATCTTCGTGCTGACACACCCAGTCGAAGTTGTACTGCTGCAATTCCAACTGCTCGGCAGCATTACACCATTCGTTGGCGTTATAGTCGGTGCGGTTGGTAGAAGTGATGTCAGCATTGAAGTCGATGGAGAGTTTCTCCTTCTGCGCCTTCTTGGTGGTGATGACGATGACTCCATTGGAAGCCCTGGCTCCATAGATTGCCGCTGCTGCCGCATCCTTGAGCACCGTGATCTGATCCACCTCATACTTGTTGACATCTGCCAGCGTGCCGCTGATAGGCAATCCATCTACCACGATGAGTGGACTGCTGCTTGCCTTGAGCGAGCTGACGCCTCGAATGGTCAGGTCGCCGTCATAATTGACGAGTCCGGCAACCTTTCCCTCCAGACTCTGCTGCAGTCCCGCCATATAGCGGCTGTTGATGTCGGTGGAAGTAACTGTCTGGAAGGAACCTGTAGCATTCTCCTTCTTTAGGGTCTGGTAACCAGTAACTACCACGTCGCTGAGCTGTTTGGCATCATCCTCCATGATGATGGTAACGTGCTTGTATGAAGCCTTGCGCTTGAAAGGTTTCATGCCGATATAGGCATACTCGAGCATGGCTTCCTGAGGAACATCAGGCAGCTCGTATTCGCCATTCTCATTGGTTACTGTACCGGTTTTAGAACCCGCAACCTTAATAGAAACGCCCATCAGCGGATTTCCGTCGCTATCCAGAATCTGTCCGTTCACCTTTGGCTTCTCATCGCCCTTCTGTGTACTCTTTCGAACCACATTGATGCGTGAACCCTCCACCTTTATGGTGAAAGGAGTGGAAGCCAGCAACATTTCTATCGCCTTGGGAGCAGGCAAATCCTTGAAATCTGCCGAAACCTGATAGTCTTTCAACAGGTCGTAATTGTAACTCACTCTGTAATAGCCCGACATTTTCTCGACCTGATACAAAGTAGATGGCAATGAAGCCTGGCTGCATTGCAAGCTGATCTTGTTGCCTTGTGCCATCATCTGGAGAGCAAAAAGCGACAGAAACAGACAAGAATAACCTCTCTTTCTCAGTTTCTTTTCCATAACTTACATGTTTTATGTACCAATCTTACTATATATGAATTATCATTTTTAAAAAAAGACGAGAAAAAAGTGAAAAGGGGACACAAAAAGAAAGAAAAAATGCAGAAAAAGCAACTTTTGGCATACTTTTTCTGCATTTTCATATATTACGGGGATAAAAAAGACTTATTTTATAGTTATCTCCTGATTCAATAATTCTATATCTACTCCCTCGATTTCGTTGAGCCGCTCTACGATTTCATCAACAGGAGTATTCCGCTCTTCTACGAAATGAATCTGGGTGTTCAAGCATGTCTTGTTCTCGAAAACCACTTTTACGCCATACCATCTGCCAATCTCCTTCATCGCTTCGAGGAGGGAAATATGATGGAAATAGAACTTCCCGTTCTTCCATTGTATCAGCGGATAAGTATCTACGGAAGAAATCTGCATCTTTCCAGCTTCAAGAGTCAGCATCTGGTTGGGTTTCATCACGACAGACTGAGCCTCTTCGCCTTTTTTCTGCACAGCTACCTTTCCGGAAACGAGAATCAGCTGAGTTGATTTGCCCGGATAGGCTTTTACATCGAAGGCGGTTCCCAGGTCTGTGGCTACGAGCGAAGCAGCTTCTACCACAAACGGACAGCTGGCATTGTGCTTCACCTCGAAATAAGCCTCGCCCTTCAGTTGAACCCTGCGCTGGCTGCCCGAAAACTGCTTAGGATAAAGCAGGGCGCTCTCAGCATTGAGCCATACCGTGGTTCCATCGCTCAGCACAAGTTGCCGGCTCTTTCCCCTACCGGTTTCTGCCCGCAGCATCTCCAGGGCAGTATCACTGTTGGAAGTCGGGGGTGCTGCCCTCTTTTCCACCTTATTATATATAGCAACGGCAGATGCTGCTTTCTTCCCGGCAGATGCTGCCGATTTCTCTGTTAGTTTCTCTCCGGCTGAAACGTTTTCTGAAGTAGGATGAATATCCACATTTTTTACAACCAGAAAAGCGATAAGCATGATAGCTGCCAAAGAAATGACCGTCTTACGAACTGTTGACATAGAGATACGAATCCCCTGAGAAGGCTCTGCATCGGAAGATACTGGGACTGAAACCTCTTCAAAACCCTCAGATTCTTTCAAATCAGCCGGTTCTTTCAAGTTCTCATGTTCGTCCAGGTTGAGCATACTACTCAAATCCTTCCAAGCCTGCTCTGCATCCGGAGCCTCAACATCCATTCGGTTCAGGGCACTGCGAATCTCGCCCTGCTCCTGAACAGAAGGCATACGCTCCTGACTTTCGTTGCCCGATATGTTACTATCTTTGTTCATTGCTTGATTAATCTATATAAATAAGACGGTATATGTATAAAAAAGGGGACACGGTTATTCGCTTTTTTTCAGTCGGAATCTAAATTCCTTCAAGGCTCGCTGCAACTGTTTCTTGATTCCTTCTGCAGAAATACCAACGATTTCAGCCGCTTCCTTATAGGTCTTCCGCTGCCGGTAACAGAGATCAAATATCAGCCGCGTTCTCTCGGGCATCGTCTGTAATACTCTTTCTATCTGCTCTATCCGCTCCTCACGATACTGCCATGATTCATCAGCAGTAACAAGGAGTTTGATATCTTCTATCGGTATCAGTTTGACTGTAACTTTCTGCCGATACCAGTCGAGCGACCGGTTGCGCACACTGACATACAGATAACCTCTTAATTTTTCGAATGTTATGTCGCGATGACTTTTCCAAAGAGACACAAAAACCTCACTTACCATATCCTGAGCCACCTGCCTGTCGCCCACAATATCATAAGCTAAATAAAACAATTGGGAATGCATCTCCTTAAACGCATGCTCAAATTGCGCTGCCGTTATATACTCTTTCTCTACCATTCGGCTGCAAAAGTACAAAAAAATATTGGTTCTAAAGAATTTCCAGCCTTTCTTATCGTGAATTTATACCTATTATTTTGTTTTCTCATAAAAAAGCCGTAACTTTGCACGCTCTTAAAGAAGAATAAAGGAAATAGATTAGTAATTAAAAGCAAATATGAATAATCATACGACATCAATAACGACGAACAGGAAACATCACTACCGGGAACTGCTGGCTATCGGCATTCCTATCATCATAGGACAGCTGGGTACCATCATCCTGGGATTTGCCGATACGCTGATGATAGGCCATCACAGTACACCCGAACTGGCAGCTGCCGGACTGGTGAACAATATCTTCGGTCTGGTTTTCGTATCCTATATGGGATTCACCTACGGACTCACTCCTATCATCGGACGACTCTACGGCGAGGAACGGACCGACTGCATCGGACAGAAAGTGCGCAATGCCTTCTGTGCCAACATGCTGACGGGCTGCATCTTCACCCTCGCCCTCATTGTGCTCTACCTGAATCTGGGGCGCATCGGACAGCCTGAAGAGCTGCTCTCGCTCATCCGTCCTTACTTTCTGGTAAACCTTGCCTCGGTGCTCTTCATGGGCATCTTCTTCACGATGAAGCAATTTCTTGACGGACTCGGACAGACCAAGGTGGCGATGTGGGCGATGATTGGCGGCAACGTAATCAATATCCTGGGCAACTGGGTACTGATTTATGGTGTGGCGGGCTTCCCAGAACTGGGATTGCTGGGAGCCGGTATTTCGACGCTGGTGAGCCGCATTCTGATGGCGCTGGCAATGGTGGGCATGCTGATGACGGGCAAGAATTTCGGGGAATACAGACGCGATATTCTGCACAGTTCTCTGACCAAGGCTGACTTCAGGGAGATGAACCGGTTGGGCTGGCCTGTGGCGCTGCAGCTGGGCATGGAATCGGCTGCCTTCACGCTGAGTTGTGTGATGGTGGGCTGGCTGGGAACCATTCCGCTGGCGGCTCATCAGGTGATGATTACCCTCTCGCAGCTCTTCTATCTCGTGCTTTCGGGCATGGCGGCAGCGCTGGCTATCCGCGTGAGCCATTTCATGGGTCAGAAGGACTACGGGGCAGTTCGCCGCAATGCCTACGACGGGTTCCGGCTGAACCTGCTGTTCTCGCTGTGTATGGGTTTGCCGGTGTTCCTGCTTCGCCATCAGATAGGTGGCTGGTTTAATGATAATGTGGAGGTGCAGGCGTATGTGGCTACGCTGATTATCCTGTTGATGGTATATCAGTTTGGCGACGGACTGCAGTATACCTTTGCCAATGCGCTGCGTGGCATCGCCTGTGTAAAGCCGATGGTGCTCTATGCCTTCATCGCCTATTTCGTCATCTCCTTGCCGCTGGGCTACACCCTGGGGTTCCCTTGCGGCTTGGGCATTCTAGGCATCTGGTTAGCCTTCCCGTTCGGTCTGACCATAGCGGGAGAAATGTACCGCAGAAGATTTGAGAAGGAACTGAAAAAGATTGAGGAATAAAGAATTAGGCACGGATTTATAGACTGAAGGGAAAAGAATTAGGCACGGATTACACGGATTACACGGATTTATAGAGACATGCTCAAAACGAGTAATTATCTCGAAAAAAATCCGTGTAATCCGTGAAATCCGTGCCTAAAAAATCTGACGGGATTTACTCAGCAGCCTGCTCAGCACGATCATCTACGTTCTCACCCTCTGTAGGAGCGAGAGTAGCCTTGAAATCGGTGATGCCGTACTTAGCAAGAATGTTGTACCACTGGAGGAGCTTCTTGATATCGCTGTCGTGAACACGGTCGCGATCGTAGTTAGGAAGAACCTCAGCAAAATAAGCGTGGAGCTCAGCAACAGGCGCCTTCTTGTAGTTGAAAGTGCTAGGCTTACCCTCTTCCTTCTTGCTTACGCTGTCGAGCACTTCCCAGAGTGGCACCTCATCAGCGTCTGTATACATAGCGATGTCACCAAGGCTTGTTACGCGGTCGGTAGCGAAAGCCGGGATACGCTTGTGAGTCTCATCGAGTGTTTCTACGATGAGGTTTCTGTTACCTCTTGATACCAATTTATAAAGGCCTGGTTTGCCTGCAATTGAAAGGATTGTTTCCATTGTCTTTTCTATTATTCTTTATTATTAATGATATCCAATAATTTCCTTACCTGTGCATCGATATCCTGTTCGCCATCGTTCACGATTTCGAAATCGGAGCGGGCTGCAAGTTCTTCCTGCGGCATGACGGCATCTATCCACTGCTGCGCCTTCTCTGCCGGGATATGATCGCGCTGCATGATGCGCTGGATGCGGACCGGGACGGGAGCCGTTACGCAGACCACGAAATCGAGGTGGATACGGCGGTAGAAACCGCTATCGAAGAGGATGGCACTCTCCATCCACTCATAGCTGCTCTGCTCGAAATCGCGCGCCACAGCCGGATGAACCACATCATTGACAGCCTGCTTGTTTGCCTCGCTGGCAAGCAGAAACTGAGCCAGCACGGGCTTCTGCAAAACACCCTCTGCACTGTAAACCTGCTCGCCCACCAGCTTCTTCAAGCCAGCCTGCAAGCGGGCATCGGTACGCATGAGCCGCTTAGCCTCGGCATCACAGTCATAGACCCTGATGCCCTGTTTCTCCAATATCCGGCACACATAGCTCTTTCCGCTACCTATGCCACCCGTTATCGCTATCTTCATCACGATGAATTATTAATTATTCAAGTTTCGCAAGTTCAGAAGTTAAAGGAGTTAAAGGAGTTATCGCTCCC